>Ga0181373_1000337_pt1 | contig 10626 bp, 18 predicted proteins | sample LowvirmetaG_3_FD_130159 | JGI IMG/M metagenome (GOLD analysis project Ga0181373, IMG submission 130159) | Marine viral communities from the Subarctic Pacific Ocean - Lowphox_09 viral metaG | ecosystem: Environmental > Aquatic > Marine > Oceanic | place: Subarctic Pacific Ocean | collected... | reverse complement strand
TTGTGCGTATAAACGTTAGCACGATACGGTTCAATAGAAGGAGATGTGCCACCACAAATGATACTAGAAGAAGCGTTAGGAGCAACAGCCAAAAGATGAGCATTACGCATCCCACTACCACCGATGTCAGGAGCTTCACCACGTTCTTCAGCGAGTCTACTAGAAGCTTCAGTGGCTCGTACTTTAATGTGTTGAAAAACCTTATGATTGAAGCCCGAAGCGAAGATACCTTCAAAAGGTATTTCGTTTTGCTGAAGGTACGCATGGAAGCCCATTGCTCCGAGACCCAACGACCTTTCTCTGTAAGCAGAGTAGGCAGCTCTAGTAAAGCCTTCTTTACCTTCTTTAATATACTTTTTAAAACGTTTAAAGTTTGCATTGTATTCTCCTAGTTGTGTTGTGTCGATAGCGTTATCAATAAAGTGTTGAATAACATTATCGAGCATCGTTATTAAATCATCTATAAACTTTTCTTTTTTTGACCATTTATCAAAGTACTGTAAATTAACTGAGGATAAACAACACACTGCTGTTCTCTCTTCATTCGTTGGTAAAGTTATCTCAGAACATAAATTACTTTGTTTGATTTCTAGTCCTAAGTCTTTTTGTTTTTGTGGTAAAGCAGCATTACAATTATCTATGTTGACAATGTAAGGCTCACCGGTTTCTGCTCTAGCGTTTATCAGTTGCCACCATAAATCTCTAGCACTAACAACCTTTACAGCTTCATTAGATTTAGGGTCAACCAATCTAAACTCTGCATCTTCTTCTACAGCTTTTAAAAATTCTTTGGTAACGTTGACAGCATTGTGTAAGTTTAAACACTTGCGATTAATATCTCCACCGGATTCTTTTCTCATGTTAATAAACTCTTCGATCTCAGGATGAGAAATATCCATGTAAGCTGCATAACTACCTCGTCTTGTTACACCTTGATTGAAGGCTAACATCTGAGAATCTACGACATGCATAAAGGGGATTGAACCAGTAGACTTACTACCGTGAGTAGTAGATATACCGTTAGACCTAACGTCTCCCCAATATCCACCAATACCTCCACCTGAACTTGCCAACCATATGTTCTCATCATAATGAGTTGATAAACCAGTACGACTGTCAGGAACATAATTAAGGAAGCAACTAATAGGAAGCCCACGACTTGTACCTCCGTTACTAAGTATAGGAGTGCTAAACATGAACCAACACTTGGAACTGTATTCATAAAGTCGTTGAGCAAGTTCAAAATCTGTACTACCTTTGTAGGTTGCTCCGAAGACTGAGGCTCTTGCGAATGCTTCTTGGGCATGGGTTTCTTCTCCTGTAAAATATCTATCCTTCAATGTATCAAGACTAAACTTATCTAGTCTTTTCTCGTTATCATAATTAATCTTTATTCCTAAGTATTCCTTTGGTCCTACTTTGTCTTCAACCATTACGTGTTCTCCGTGTCGTGTACGTTAAGCATTATTATACCATAGTGTAGTATTTTTAGCAAGTCTTTTCTGTTCTTACCTTCTTTGTTACCATACCTCTTTGCATACTTCATTATATTGCCCAAGCAAAAGCCCTCACCATGACCTGAATCAATGATAACATCGGTTGCTTGGTACTTATCACTTGCATAGTGTTGACCATAAGTATCATCAATATACTTTGTAAGTTCTTGTAGTAATCTTTTTTCATTAAACTTGTAATTAATCTTTCGCACTTTTCCATTCCTCCGGTAATGTTTCCTCACTAAACCATCTAAAATTATTTTTCTCAGCCCATTCAGCATGAGTCCTTTTTGTTTTATCTTTTCTTACTTTAGCTCCGGGCATTGGAGAAAAAGGTTTCTGAAAAAGAAACACAAGCTCCATGTACTCAGGCAGAGCATTACGAACATGTATATACTTACTGTATTCAGCATAATCCCAAAACCTACCCTTTGCTTCAAGTAAGACAATCTTACCATCAAACTCTCTTACAAAGTCAGCTTCGTATTTATGTTTGACAACATACTCTATTGTTTCCCAATGATGTTTCCAATCACCAAGCAGGTCTTGATGGACACCATACTCCCATAGACTATCATAGCCTTTAGGAACATTTATCTTTTTAGGTCTAGGCTTACGAGGTTTTCTAGCCATTGATAAACCTCGCAGTAATCTCATCGACCTTTGGTTCTCTTACAGTAGTTGTAAGATATGTTAGACCTTTAGAGTATTCAAAGACTCTCAAGCCTTTACCATCATTCGCATCTTTATGACATTCAAATTTATGTGGGCAATAACCACACATTCTAGGTAGCTTCATATTGCCTGAAGCTCCATCAGGTATCGGCTGATAACAAAAGTCAGGAGGAGTTGAGTCCTTTATTTCAGACTTAACCTTTTTTATTTTAGCAGTTATATTAGGTTTGTCAAGCTCTTGAGGTTTAAAAAGACATAATTCTCCATTTTCTTTGTTGATTGCTAAAAATCCACCACCGTTTGACTTCTCTGCTTGTTCGTATCCAGCAAGTTGTGCCATGTATCCGAACACATCATCTTCTGCAAGAGTCCCATTCTTAAACTTTTGGAATGCGTATCCTGATGCAGATTTAATATCAATAACTTCACCGTCAATCTTACAATCCATGTGACCAAGAATCCCACCGACCTTAACTTCTTTTTGTTCGTCAGTAACATCATGACCTGCAAGTTCTGTCAAGAACAATACAACTCTTTCAAGTATGTGACCATACAAAAACTTAATCATAGTAGGTGCTTTGATTCCTACTTGTTTACGTTCACTATTCATATCAAACCATAGCTGCCTTGATGGTCTTCCGATGTTTGACATTCTTAATGTTGGTGATTTGTTAGCACGAGGAGTCAACCAATCTTTCAATGCTTGTTTCATAAACTCAGCAAACTTATCTAAGTCTTCTTCGCTTACATCAATCGGCTCACCTCTACCAAGTATCTCTACCTTGTCGTAGATGTCTTGTACGACTGTATCAAGCTGTTTCTTTTTCATAATTTCTCTCTTTAATATTATTAATTATATCCATAGCAATATGAATATCCATTTTAAACCATTCACCATTCCTATCTTTACATACTTTATCACATCTTTCATGTGCTATTCTTTCTGAAATTTTTCTATTATTAAATGATTTACTGTACACAAGTTTATAATCTCTTTTTGGACTAGATGTTTGATATCCGTTACATCTGTTTTTAGAATTAACAGCCATACCTATTTTTATCCAATTATCCCAAGCAGGATTAGTGATAATATATACTTCTCCTTCATCACCAAACTGATCGTATCTCTTTCTATTTTCTAAATCTAATTGTTCTAATTTTTTTCTTAAAGTTAGCTGATCTAATCTTTTTCTTTCACATCCTTGACAAACATACTCTCTTCTAGCTTTTCGTGACTCTAACCAATTGTAGTCGGGATGTTCTCTATCATCAACTAATTTAACCCCACACTTATGACAGTCAGGATTTTCTTTTAATGACCATTTAGCTGTATAACCTTTATGATTTTTATTTGTTTCCATGTAACATTCCTATCATATCTTTATCATATGTTTTATCTCTATGCTTAGTAAAATACATACTTCTATCTTTTGGATTAAATTGTATTAATTGTACTCCAGCTTTTACTTGTTCTTTTGATCTACTCGTACACTTAGTAAAATTATTATCTGAAGTTTTATGTTGTTGTTCGTTAGCAGTTTTAACATCTATAAGTATAACCTTATCATCTTTTTTAGCAACCAAATCAACTAAACCAGTACAACCACAGTTTCGGAATACTTCATATCCATTATCCCATAACCATGTTACTGCATAATATTCTGCAACATCACCTTTCCTACTACTATCATCTTTGTTATCAGTGTGTTTCACTCCAATCACCTCCTATTTTATATTCTCCATCTAAAGGACAACGCATCTTAAAATACTTACCTGCATCAATAATACTTTGTACTGCAAGTTGTCCCACCTTGTTAGCTCTACATTCAGCTACTTCTATCTGCCATTCATCATGGATATTAGCTACAAACTTGAATGGAGTAGAGCTAATTTCTAATCTGTTTTCAAGTATTGCTAATCCTTTCTTCATGACAATAGCACCACCACCTTGTAGTAAACTGTTTAAAGCAGCATGTTCACTACGAATATGAATCTTCCTACCATCTAATCCTTTGAGGAATCCTCGTCTTGCAGCTTGTTGTACTCTGTCCTTAAGAGTTTTAAGTGCTGGTAGATTGGTGAGAAAACGTTGTTTAAGTTCTTTACCTGTGCTTCTGTTTCCTCCAACCACATTCCCAATTTTTTCATCTCCTGCTCCGTATACAAGTGCATAGATGAAAGTCTTTGCTGTATCTCTAGATTCAAGTCCTGCAAGTTTTTGATTTGTTGTGTGTATATCTCCGTTAACGACCTCATTTATATACTCCTCATCATTCATGTAGTGTGCCAACATTCTAAGTTCTAAGCCTGAAGCATCTACTCCAAGTAAAACATTACCTTCATCTACAGTCCAACAGGCACGACACTCTTTACCGAATGGACTATAGACAGCCGGAACTTGAGCCACGTTAGGATGGCTATGTGACATACGACCAGTGATAGTACCGTTAGGTATAACTGATCCATGCACACGACCATCGTCTTCTAAGGCATCAAGCCATGACTGTACTTGAGCTATTCGTTTTTGATAAAGGAGAAAGTCAGCTATAAGTTTAGCTTCACGAATATGCTCAATCTTTTTAAGTGTTCCTTCATCTACAATTGGTTGACCTGTAGCTGTAAATCTTTTAGGTTTCCAACCAAAGTCAATCAAGTATTCCCCGATCTGTTTACGACTACCAAGATTAAACTTCTGTAACTCTTGTCTCATGAAAGGTGTATAGTCACCACTTTTAATAAGTCTGTCGTACTCTTCAGTACGTAATCCTGACTTAGATAACTCACCATCCTTTTTAAGTTTAGGTGTGACAAGTTTTATATCAACCATTCTAGGTTTGAAAGTCTTTTGAACTTCATCAGTTACTTCGTTCATCTTAGTTTTAAGTTTAGCAAGTAACATAGTAGCTTCTTGTTCGTTAAACTTAAAGCCATTAGTTTCTTGCTCTGACATAATCTTAGCAACTTCATGTTCAAGATCAATAGAATCTTGACTGAATCCTGTTCCTTCTTTAACAAGAGTATGGTAAACAATCTCATTCAACCTAACATCATTAACACAATACTCTAACATCTTAGGAGTATACTCGTTAAAGTCAATAGGTTGTTCTTGTTTTACAAAGTTAACTCGGTATCCCCAAGTCTTCAAGCTGTGTCCGTTCTCACGAATAGGATTAAATAATCTTGACATCACTAATGTATCTTCAATCTTTTTATCCATGAGATCAACACCCATTATCTTTTTGATAACAGGAATATCATAGCTAAGAATATTATGTCCTATCAAAGTTTCTGCACTCTGTAAAAATGCAACACCTTCTTCAAGTTTATGTGGTGGGAACTTATATACCTCACCATTTATTTCTTTAGCTACAATACAATGTATCTTACTTGGCTTCAAGCTATCACATTCTATGTCAAATACTATTTTAGAAATCTTCGTTGTCAAATGTTTCCTCCTCAGTTACTTCAAATAATCTACCTGTTTCACCGTTATATCTTAAATTACAAGCCAATCCTGTGTCTCCTGTGTATCTAGACTTCAATACTCTCACACGTGTTGTATTGGCTTCGTCTTCGTTCGAGGCTTGTTGGTTACGTTCTAGTGCAATAACGCAGTCAGAGAGCTGTGCTATCCCCTGAGAGCCTTTTAAGTGACTGAGACTAACTTCGACACCTTGTTCGTGTCCTTTGTCACCTGAAGCACGTCTTAAATGGGACACTAAAATTAACCCGACACCTGTCTCCTCTACAAGACTACGTAACCTTTGCATGAGCATATCAATGCCTCGTCTCTCGTCACCTTCTGACAAGACATTGACTAACATATGGAGGTGATCAACCACCACCCACTTACACTCACATCCTACGATTATGTATCTTAACTTAGAGAATATTTCTTCGATATCAGTAGCACCTAAATGAGCATGAATAAATACACGACCTTCAGGAATTACCTTTTCAAATAAACCCATCAGTTGTTCTTCACTATACTGATCTCGTCTTTCATTGAGATAGATTCTATCATTAGCTTCAATGGATATAATACCATCAGCAGTTCGTAACCAATTCTCTTCAAGAGCTACAATACCTACATTGTCCTCTGTGTTTTTGATGAGCCAATGTTCAAGCTCTCTAGTTACCGAAGACTTACCAAGTCCTGTACCACCTGTTAAAGTTACTAGCTCACCTTTTCGTAAGCCATACAACTTCTTATTCAATCCTTCCCAAGGATAAGCTATACTCTCTTTGACTTCTCGATGTAGCCAATCTTTCTTTTGAGCAGATAGTTCTAAGATACCTGATGGTGTATAAGTTCTAGACTCCCACCATGCAGACATAAACTCTTGAAACTTTTTCTGTCTGAGCATATCGTTAGCATCTTTATATCCATTTGGGAAAGTCATGATCTTAGCTTTTCCGGGCTTAAGTATTCTTGCCACATCCCTTGCAGCTTCACGACCTGCCTTGTCATTATCAAAACATATCACTACATTATCAAATGATTCAACAAACTCAATGCTCTCTCGTATATCTTTCACAGCACCTGAAGCACCACGTTTTAAAGATACACAAGCCCATTTAGATTGCATCAATTCATAACAAGCCATAGCATCACACTCACCTTCGGTTATCGTGAGATACTTACCACCTGTATTCCTGAACAACTGCTCACCAAACAAACCTGTTCCTTCGTATGTACCTGCAAAAGAGAAGTTCTTGTTTTCAACAAATCTAGTTTTAGTTCCAACTATTTCATTACCATTAAAGAACGGATATATATGTTGACTTACATCATTGGTTGGACTAATGACTCTTCTCACACCATACTTCTTAGCTGTGTCCTCTGAGATATCTCTATCTGTCAAAGCACCATAGCTACCTGTATAACTATTGAGAAATGTATTTGTTGGTTTCTTTTCTACTTCCACTATATTACCTTTACATGCTTCAGGATAGTTTGCAAAATGTGTTGAACAACTAAAGCAGTGTGCTGATTTATCCTCATTCATAGATACAGGATCAGAGCCACCACATTTAGGACACGGTAGTTTATGTCTAACAAATTTACTTTTTTCTAATTGCATTCTATCTCCAAAAAAAAGTGGCTAGGCTTTTACACCTAGCCGATTAGTTAAGAATCTTCTGAAGTTTCTTCAGTCGATTCATCTTCAACTTTAGCTTCATCACATCCTACAAGCAACTGTTCTAAGTTAGCTCGATGTGTTCTTGAAGCAAAGTCTAGAGCTTCAATAGTGACCTGCAAATTACCGACCTTTTGCACTATAACAGTAGCTTCCTGCTTCTTCTGTTCGTCACTAATCAAGTTGATGTCAAAGTTAGTTGTAACTCCTTCATCGTTTTTAATAGTGATGATCATTAGAACTCCTCCCCATCAGCGAAGAATTCATCACCATCACCATTCTTGTAAGGCACAAGGTCAACGATCTGAACAGCTTGTAAATCTAATCCTTGATAAGGACCGAACTTACCTTCACCGGCATATTCATTGAACTGAACTCTAACCTTAGAGCCATTACCCACAGCAGTCGTAACCTCTTGCTTATCAGTATCAAGCAGTCTAGGTGCAGGTCTAACCATTCCGTTTGGACCATTTACCTTACGCTTAATTACTAAAGCAGGACCTTCATCATGCTGTTTCACTTTATGTCCACGACTAGCAAAGTCATTTGCAGTCGCTTCATCGACAACTAAATCAAGCGTGTATACAGGCTCGAACTTAGTGTTCGGAGTTGTGATACTTGCCCATTTAGCAGTTCCTTCTAGTATTGCCATATTTACCTCCTATGGTTATTTATTTAGAAGCTGGTTAGTTTGGGAGAGTTTTGAGCAAACTACTCTCGGAGTTCCAATGTTACTTGAGCCAACTATATATTGGAGATAGAGGGCTTGGAAGTGTTGACTGCTCATAAAGATTGCCATTATACTCTATCTCTCAGTAAAAGTCAATACCTTATTTAAAAATATCTTCAAAAGATATTATAGTATTGTCAGTTAAAGTTATTTTAAACTTGTCCTCAATCTTCTCGACCATGTATCCAACCTTATTTGAATACAGTTCTTCATAGTTATCATCAAGATACTCTGTGAATATTCTGTATTCATCTTTGGTTAGAAGTCTACTATACTGTTCTTGATCTGCTATATAATTCATGCAACCTCCTTGTGTTGTGTATGCCACCAACTAGGCTTATCACGACCTCGTTCCCATTTGGCATAGTGTTTTTCGTTAATGCAGTAGTTACGATAAGCAGTAATAGGATTCTCATCTTTGTATTCCTCCGGCATTGCTTGTGCTAAAGGTGTTAGTTTACCTTTAGTAATGTTATCAGGTATCTTAAACAAAGGCTTCCAAAGTTTTTCAAGACTTGAATGTCGCTTACCATACCTGTATGTGTACTCTGCACCAAGAGCTATGAAGTGTGAATACAACCACCAATAGTTGGCACTAGATTCTCTAGCCCAAATAGTACATGGATGATTCCAATAAGCTCTTTTGTATAGTCCTTGTTCATCAGCATACTCGTCACCATCGAGTTCTCTGTGTGCTGTACATAACATTTGTGCTGTTTCCAATGGCATCTTCACTAGCATCTTATCAGGTTGTGCTTGTGCAGATAGCGTTGGACTTTTATAAAAATAAAATATGTTCATTTACCTTGCCCTCGATATTTTTTTAGATTGGCTTTTTTATTTTTGTTCATGGTAGATGTGCCAATGTTCCTTCTACCTTGACTTGTCTTCTTACCTCTGCCTGTTGTAGCTGGGGTATGCGTTGTTTTGTTCCATATCTTAGCCATCAACCCTCCTCGACTATCTTCCTACGCTTGTCGGCATACTCTGTCACAGTCCTACCACTTGCATAGGTTGTTATTTGTTTAGTCCACTTACCATCTTTTATTCTTGTATCAATGCCAATGACTTGATTGTCTTTGGCTTCCTCTTCAAGTTGTAGCTTTCTTGCTATCACTTTGTCTTTGTACTGTGTCACTTTCTATCTCCTTATATTTTTCATCAAATTTTTTGTAATGTTCCTCAGTGTACTTAACTTCAAAGCCACCATGCTTACCTAAAAATCTAGGTGTCATTGGCTCAATCTTTTTATTTTCTACTAAGTAAGCGTACACTATCACTGAAACTATCATGCTTACTGCAACTAGACATACTAATAATATTTCCATTTAATCCTCTTTTATTCCAAAAGTCATATCTAAATTTTCAGGAAGTTTTAATCTTAACTCTCTTAATACTTTTATGTCTTCATTGAACTCCCATTCTTGTTTTGTTTGTTCATTTATTATATTAAATAATTTATCAACACTAGCCATCTTGACAATATTATCTACTGCATTTTCTACTGTGTTTGCAAAAGTTTTAATAACTGTATTTGTATTATCTATTTCTACATTCATTAAGTAAGTTTCCAATTATCTTCTCCTGTGTTATATTTAGCTTGATTTAAATTATGAATAACTAATAAATCATTATAGTTATTTATTTTAGGATTTCGTTTTAACATTTTCATTACCCATTTATCAGACATAAATGAAAGGTAAAGCTGTCCATCACCATAGGCATGAGTTTGTTCAGGTAATAAATCAGCAACATTATCTATTGTAATTATGTCTGCTTGTTCTTTAGGTAATAAAGATTTTAACCATTGAACTTGTAAAGGCTTAACTCTTTTTCTCAGTTGCTTTATCTTTTTTTGATTCATTGCCAAGCCTTAAATTCCATATAAGGTACTTCTTGATGTCCTTCGGGCAACCATTCAACTCTATCAACAACCTCTTGTAAATCATAAGTTGTTGCTATGGTTTCGCCTTCATCATCATGTCCTAAAATTAATCCTTTACCTGCAAAGTTTCTACCTGACCAACTAAAATATCTATTATCTTTTAGTAGTCCTTCATCATCAACGAACAAATCATCTGCATTAGAAAGCATTACAACATCAAAGGTTGTACAATCTATCAGACTGTATACCTCACGAAAGTCACCTGTATATACTACCTCTTTGATAGTTTGGTCAAATGGATTTATTAAAATTCCTCGCACTATTTATCTCCTTAAATTTTACTCCTAACAACTTATGTATTCTGTCCTCAAACAAACTAATATGTTTTAGAACTTCGTCTTGCTCTCTGACTGTTAGGTTATCAAAGTCTGCAATGTATTTCTCAGGATTGTTAAACAACTCCATGAGATAATCCGATACTTCATGTTTAGCTTTTACTTTAGCTGTCACTTTTTTGTCGTTGTATTGTATCATAGAATGACCTAGCTGTCAAGCTCTGCAATATTAATCTTTTTAAATACCTGTATATCACTCATGTTATCTAAAAAGAATGTTCTATAATTTAAATACTCATCACTCTCAATACAACCACAAACTAATACTTCATCATCATCATTGTATTTAATACCTGATATTGAT
>Ga0181373_1000335_pt1 | contig 10640 bp, 8 predicted proteins | sample LowvirmetaG_3_FD_130159 | JGI IMG/M metagenome (GOLD analysis project Ga0181373, IMG submission 130159) | Marine viral communities from the Subarctic Pacific Ocean - Lowphox_09 viral metaG | ecosystem: Environmental > Aquatic > Marine > Oceanic | place: Subarctic Pacific Ocean | collected 2015-12-05 | reverse complement strand
TCTATTATAAATTTTTCTGCCATATCTTAATAACCTGTGGATCCCCCTAAATTAGTATTATTTTGGATATAAATATTTGAAGAGGGGGTAGAAGGAGTAGAAGAAACTAATTTTGTTTGAGGAGTTGTTCCTTTATTAGATTTGTAGCTTTGACACCAATAATTTTCTTTAATAGGAGCACTCCATTTATTGCAAATATTATTTTGGTTAAAATAACAATTAGTGCATCCTTGTTTTTTATGGTTTCCCACATTACCTAATTGATACGAACTAGGAAGAGCATTTGGAATTAAGTCCCCTGTGAACTGGTAAACTCTATTTAAATTAATTTTTTTCACACCAGGTGTATCTGCATAAAATTGAAGATAGTTGTGGTTTAAATATTGGCTTAACCCATATGCTTTTTGATTAAGTTCTCTATATTCAACAGATTTTTTATTTTCTAAAGCAACTTCTTCTTTAATCCCCGAAATCACCCAAGGTAAGGTAAATGTTGAGTAGATATTTGATTGGATTTCTTTAGATTTATTTGTGATTAAATCAAAATCCATTATATCTATTTCAATAAATAGGGATTCATTATTCTTTTTACAAAAATACCTAGTAAATTCTCCAACTTCATAATTTTCTTTAGTAATAGTAGGAAAAATATATTTTGGTGGTCTTGGGGCTTTTACATCTTTAATACCTTTAAGTCTTAAATAATCTAAAGTAGAAGTATTAAAATTGTAGGCACTAGTAGTTTCACTTCCTACAATATAAGGTTCAAGCTCTGAGGAATTAGAAGCAGCATCAAAGCCTCCTTTTACTAACTCAATTAATGTAAGTTCACTATCAGGGTTTTTACCTACATAAAATTTTTTATTAGAAGTAGCCCAGTAAAATCCTACATAAGGTTGTCCTGTAGTGAGGATTTTTAATTCACCCCCACTATATAAACTAGTTTGTATTTGGGATTTAGGAAAATACATTAGCTATACGTTCCCGGATAAATATTAAGATCTAATTCTAATATTTCTTGGGCTGTAAGCTCTGTAAATGATTTGCCTAATTGGATTGCTTTGTCTTGTGCTTTTTGAGAAGCATCATAAGAATCAAATTTCATCCCAAAATGTAAGGGATCATATTTTGTAAAAGTAGCTCCCCAACTAGAACATTTAGACCCATTTAGGGCATCTATAATACCTAATAAAGCCCATTCTTCAGGAGTATTATCATTATCTCTTACTTTTTGCCCCGTTGCTAAATCCCATAAAGTAAGATCTAAAGCACACCCATAATTGTGAGGGGATTTACCTGGGGATGCTGAAACATCATTATTACTTTGTTTTCTTTGATCTTCAAAAGTTCTAACTGCTGAGTTTATATTAATTTTAATACCTTGCATACTAGGGTGTTTAAGGGCTTTTTCTAAAAAGTCTTTAATGTAAGGAGAAACTTTAGAATTAACATATTGTGCTACTGTAGCGGGGTCAGTAGGAGTATAAGGAATTACCCCAAAACTTCTGTTTAATGACCAACAATCTCCCCACCAAAGTTCTGCTGGAAGAGAAGGGTTTGTAGGGCCTGAAAGGTTAGCTCCTCCTTGGGGTTGGCCTGGTTTAGAATTAGTAGGAGAGGTTGTTGGTGCTCCACTTAAGATTCCTACAGATTCAAAAGTAAGAGATGCAGCATTAGATTGTTTAGAAGTCCATGATAAAGCATTTATATTAGTAGTCCATTCATTATCAGTAACATCGTGAGATACTCCTTGTATTATAAAATTTACGTTATTAGGGTATGAAGGAGGTAAAATATAATCGGGAGTTATATCAAATTTTTCATATTGTTTAAATCCTGATATACCATTTAAAGAGAGTTTAAGTTCTACGGGGATGAAAAAGGGGGATGTAATTTCTCCGGCTCCTGCTCTCCATTGTAAATCATAATTAAGAATTTGATCTAAAATAGTATCCATTTCATTTATAACTTCTTGTGAAGGAAGAACAAAAGAATTATAAAGTATTTCAAAATGGGATGATAATTTAGATATATCGTTTAAAAAATATTCATAAGGATTAGTTGATTTAGGTGCTTTATAAGGTTTAGCTCCCTGGGATACTCTGTCTGTTAGGCCTTTATTTAATCTTTGAAATGAAGAAATTTGTTCTCCGGCAGTTGCATCAGGGTTTTGTGCTGCGATTGCTATAGAATTTTGTAAGCTAGGAAATATTTTACTAGTAAATCCTAACTGTTTAACAAAACTTCCTTGACTTAATTGACCATTATTAGAATTTATTCCATACACATGAATTTGACCTGATTCAGTGTTTTTAGGGGTTACTCCAGGAATATTATTATCATCGTAAATAATAAAAGAATTAGTAATTTCTTCGTATGTTCCCGAAAATTTATTTATATTTCCTATAGCCCTAGATATACCATCTAATATATTATTTACTAAAGGGCTTAAGGCTACTTTTCCATTATCGTCTTTAGTGGATTCTATAACACTTAAAATAAAATCCATATTTATAGGAATAGCCATTACATCCCCTTTAAAGGGGTTTGTATCAACTATAGAAAATAAATCATTATCAATAGGTGTATCAAAAAGAGGATTTTTACCTAAATTGTTGCAGGGGAAAATTCCACTTACTTGTTTTTTTCTTTGTAGGGAAGTATATAAAGGAGAGGAACTCTCTAAAAAACAAACCTTAGGATCAATAGAATTTTGATAAGGATGGGTTAAGAAAAAAGATTTATTATAGTCACAATTAATATCTACAATGGGGATTGAATTATCATCATAAAATAAACATTGTTCTTTTAATAACCTTAAAAAACACCCTAAAGTCATATAATATTGAGGGGTTTCTTTATAAGGATTCCCAGGTCCATCTGCTGATTGGTAATCTGCTTTAAAAATTTCATAATCTTTTTCAAAAGAAAACTTATATCCTGCTTGGATAGATTTATTAAACGATGGGTTTACCCCATCATATCCTGTGTCGTTCTCACTATCGTCTTCCTCATACATAGAAGCAAAATTGCCACTATACCTTCCACTACTTATAGTATATTCTTGATTTTTTAGGGTTTCTTTCCAAGTTTGAATTAAATTTGAAAGAACGTTTCCTTTAGGATTAGAAGGTTGGGGAGAAGTAGTTACATTGCTATCACTAGGGTGGTTAGTTCTAAGAGAATCAATTAAACCTCCTCTAGTTATTACTGTTAAATCAATTTTATAAGTTCCATCAGAATTAAAATTCCAATTAAAATTACTAATGTATCCTATAAACCCATCATAATTATAGTCTGTGTGTTGTCTTTCTTGTTGAATGCTATTAATAATATCTGTAAATTTAGAAGTACCTTCTATAAATTGGTTAAATGGGGGTGTGGAAAAGCTGTTTCTTTGTTGAAGAATTTTGTTATTATCAAAATACATCACATGCCCCCACTCAACTAATATTGTAAATCCTAAACGCAAATATAAAGCTTCTATTATTCTAAATTGATCAGGATTATGAGCTATTATACTTAAATTAGCTTTTCTTATAGCTCCTCTATTTAAATCAGTAATAGTTAAAGATTCAACTCCCGGAGGGGGAGAGTATCCCCATCGATTTGAAAATCCTCCAAATCCGTAGGTTGATTGAACAGTATTATCCAATCTAGTATTATTAGAGGGCAATGCTGAGTCAGGAAGGATTCCTGTGCTAGGAGTAGTGGGACCAAAAAGAACAGCATTTTTAGCAAATCTATTAGCTCCTCCTTCCGCATTAAAGTCATTTAATCCTGCTAAATCTATGTCATTAACATTTACACTAGAAGCAACTCTTAACCAGGAAGAATTACTATTAGTATACATGATATCATCAGCATCTAATTGAGTTTTACCTAATTTTTCTTGTCTAACTTTTATTTGTTGAATTAAATTAGGTTCTAAATTTTCTCCTATAATACCCATTATGTATTAAATTGGTTAAATAAATTAACAGCTTGATCTATATTTGAGGGGATGCGGAGTTGGGTCCCTGGGGGGAGATGAAAGGAATTTTGAGGAAGGGATTTATTAGAAGAAGATATTATCCACCATAATTTAGGATCCCCATAAAACTGATCTGCTAATAAATCTAATCTATCACCTTTGGATGTCAAAACATAAATATCATTTTCAGATAAAGGAATTTTAGGATAAAAAACTGTAGAATAAAATTTAGCCCCATTATTATCCTGGGGGTTTGAGATGACTGGTATACGTGAATATCTTCCCATAAGCCTTAATTTGATGAATTAACTTGATTTGAATTTTTTCGAGCTTCAAAGGTAGAATCATAACCCGAAGCATTAGTTCCCATACTAATATAATTTTCATCAGGGCGGGCAAATTCTCCTTTAGCATATTTAGGAGAAACTGATCTTTCTAAGAAATTAGAAATAGGAGTGAATTGAAATTGACTAACATTGATCATTTGGGGGAGTTGAAAAGAATTAGGGTCTTCGTTACCTTCTAAATCTCTTCCTATATCCCATGAGGCTTCATCAGGAATGGTAAAATTTACAGCATTTAAAATTCCCATAGTATTATTAAGATAATCTCCTACTGTTAATTTAATTAAATTTCCTCTCATAAATCCTCCTGGGGAGTAATTGGGGGTTATTATGGAAGCAAGATAGTTTAATTTATCATATATAAAAGCTTGTTCATACCTAGAATGTACGGCAATATTAAACCCTAATGAAATCTGTCTAGTAAATCCATTATATTTATAAAAATTATTTCCTCTTCCCATATACTTATAGGATTGCCAATCTGCATTAAAACTATCTGAGAGATTAGAGAAGGAGGCTTTAAAATGAATCCATGTAGTATTTTTAGGATTTGAAGTAGAATCTAAATCTATAACTCCTATATTAAATTTAACACTATCATCATATCCTTTTCCTTTTCTAGCACTTTCATTATTAGATGAATATAAGGGTTGGGCATTTATAGAATCGGGAGCAAATATATTGGGATCATTTTTAGCTAAAGAAGAAAGATTTGTGGTGTAATATACTGATTTGTCTCTTATAGAAGCTCCAGGATCACTTTCACCGTAAGTACTAGCTCTATTAAATTGAGTATAATCAGTAGGTTCACCTATTAATTGTTTTCTTTTTTCGTCTGGGATTCCTGTAAAGGCTCTGCTCTCACCTAAGGTAAAAATACTTGCAAAATTAGAAATACCATCACTACTAAATCCCGTGGTTGTTGCTTTTATTCTAGTTCTAAGAAGATCTTGAGTGTATACTAAAGTTTGCTGGGTAGTTTTATTGCGATTGATACCTTCATTGGTATCAGAAAATTTTCTTACTGCTGTTTTTTGCCCTAAAAGAGAATTTGGTCCCCCCATATATTGAAATAATAATTGGGGATCCTCAGAAATCCCAAATATTCCTAAATTACTTCTAAATTGAGTTACACTTAATGAACTTGCTTCTAAATCATCTAATAAAAATTTAAGATTACCAGGTTCATTAGATGGAACTTTAGGATTATTAACTAAAGGAGTAATAATATTTGTTTCGTATAAAAGTAATAATTTATTTTTACTTTCTGTTCCTAATACACTAGTATTATATCCTGCATTTTCGCCTGGGGTGTTTTTAGTTCGGGCAAAATATTTGTCGTTATCATCTATATTTAAAGAACGACCATCTTTAGCAAAATGAAGACCAATAGGATTTACAGCAGCTTGAGCTAAAGTATTAAGAGGATTATATACTCTATCGGGATCAGCTCCTGTTAAAGGATTTTGTTTAGCTAAAAGATTTTGTTTAGCTATAAATAATAACCCATTGGGTGATTTAAGACTACTAAAAAACTTTCCTAATCTAACTTCATCTTGAAGGACTGCAGTTACTGAGCGAGTTCCTCCTCGGATAAGAAAATCATTTCCTAAGAAAGAATTAGCAAAATTTATAGACTTCAGCCTTTCAGGGATATCTTTAGTGAAATAGGGTTGACCACTATTACCACCACCCCTTCTATCCCTCCCATATTTCAGGGAGGTTAGGTCTGATGTCATATTAAGTAGGGGCATTAAATTCTTCCGCTTTGACCTTCAGGGGCTGTGTCAGTGTATTTAGTAGGAGTGTTATCTTTTACATTTAGAGTTGATTCATCTAATTGAGATTCTATTCCATATCCCTCCACTACCCTAGTAGTTTCAGGGCGTTCTCCGTTAGTACCTAATGTAGAATCACCTCCTAATAATTTTTCTAAGATTGATTTGGCCATAATGTTTATTTTTTAAGTTATAAATGGGTTTGTTATAAATATTATAAATTATTGAGTTCTGTAAGAAGACATTCCTAACATAGTTCCTACTTTATTTCCATCCATGTTTATTATTCCTCCTTTTTCTACAGCAGTTACTAAACGTTCTAACAATTCTACAGTACGACCATTGTTTTCATTTCCACCTCCCATAGGATTAGTAGCTCCAATTACTACATCATCAGGGCGGAATTTTTGTATAGGTTGACCTGGGCGTGAGATAAAATCTGAGGCCATATCAGGAGCGACTTCCATGCCTCCTCCTTCAGTACTAGCCATTTGTGGAGTTATTCCTGATTCTTCGTTATTTCCAAAAGCTTTAATAGCCATTTGGCCTAAACTTGAAGTGTCTATGTTATCAGATACTAAACCTGCTACATATCTTCCAGCCATATCTCCTAAAACACTTCCTACAAAAGTACCTATACCGGGGACTGGGACAAAGCTTCCTAATACTGAGCCTAAAATACCTCCCCCTAAACCTCCAATAGCATTTACAACTTGGTTACCTACCATTCTAGGGTCTGCACCTCCCCCTGCAGCTTGAGCAAGCATATAAGTTTCAATTGCAGGACCTATAAGTGCCCCCAGATATGGAATTTTTTTAATAAACTTCCCTATGTTAGGTCCTTTTAAAAATTTACCAATTGCTTGTTTGGGGTTTAATTTACCTGCAACATTACTTACTTTGCCTGCTACATTTGAAATCGCACCCCCGGCTTTACCAGCTATGCTTTTAGCTCCTCCTATAACTTTACTAAATAATCCACCACTTTTAGCTGCACCCCCCATTGCTGATGCCGAACCAGCTTTTACAGCTGATGTAGCTGCGGCCCCATATACCTTTTTACCACTTGCTTTCATAATAGCTCCTCCACCTTTAGCGCCTGCGGCAGAGGCGGCACTATCTAAATTACTAGCTATACCTCCTGCGGCCCCAGAAGCCTTTGTTAATGAACTTGTAAGACCCTTAACACCTTTGTTTAAATTTTTTATAATGCCACCACTGCCCTTCATATTTTTCAAGAAATTGAAGGAATCCATTACAAATGAAAGACCTTCCATAACACCTATAGCAGCAGTAAGAAGTCCAATTGCCTTTGTCAATTCTGGGATAGATTTAGATACACTATCCATAGAATCTTTCATCCCAGTAAATACTTCAGGGGACATAGCCTTCATCATCTGATCCTGCATTTTTATTTGTCCTTCACGGAATTTTTCTTCTGCAGTTTGAGCTTTTCGCTTACTAACTAGTTCCTTTTTACCTGAATCTGTTACTAACTTATCTAATTTATTTTGGGTTTGTGCTTTTAAGTCAGCTAATTGTTTTGTTTTTTCTTCTTCAGTTGCAGCACTTTCTAATATGGCTTTTTTAGCTTCAGCTTCACCAGACATAATTAAATCGTACTTTTTATTGACAGCATCGTCTAGATTAGCTGCACCATCAACTTGAAGTTGGTTTAAAGCACTTTGATCCTTAAACATAGTTGCCATTTCGCCTCGACTCATACCCATTGCTTTAGCAATAGATTCTTGCTCGATACGATTCATTTTATTGAACTTATTAGCCGTAATGCCTTGTTTTGATATTTCTTTAGCCATTCCTACCAAATCACCATCTAAGGCCATTTGTCTAGCTTTTTCTAAGTTAAGATCTTTTCCAAGTAAAAGTTCTGCTTCTAACTCATTAGCAATGGATTGTTCAAAATCTAATAGGCTGCCTGCGATCCCGTCCATTTGGTCTAGACTTAATCCCATTTTTTTAGCTTCAAATGCTGCTTTAGCTAAACTAAATCCCTGTGCCTCTAATGAAAATTTAACAGCATCTGAGGTTTGGTTGATGTCTTTTAATATACCTTTATAATCAAGTGCAGTATCATTTTGGGCATTTAATACTTTAACAGTACCAATAGCACTATCTGTAAAATCTTCAAAGCTTTGACCAGTAGCTAATGCAAATTTATTTAAATTACCTGCTTCATCTGCTGAAAATCCTAATTGTTTAGTTAATGTAGCAAATGTAGTTAAAGTACTAGCAGACAAATCAGCTGTAGTGCCCAAAGCCGCATTAGCATCATTTAAAGCAGATGTTAAATCTGTAGCTGTAAGGCCTATATTTTCTTGGCCAATATCTATAAACTTTTGTTGAAGTTTAGCTGCTTGAAGAGTACTTACATTTAGATTTTTTTCTAATGTTACTGTAGCTTCATCAAACCTTTTAAATCCTTCAACAGCATTATCCACTACCATAACCATAAATCCTTTAGCAAGGTCTTTAGCAACTCCTTTAGAGGCTTTACCCAAAGCACTCATTCTGTCGTTTGATTCTGCTAACTCCTTATTAAATGTTTCAGCAGCACCCGACATCCCACTAAAGATTTTACCTACAATTGGAATAGATTTAGTAATTTCTGAGAGTCCTTTAAAGGGGTTTGCCCTTTCCATTTTTTCAACAGTCTCTGCTATTTCTTCAAATTGTCCTTTAACTTCTCCGGCAATGCTGTTTTGTTCTTGCAGTTGAACCATAACACCTGCTAAAGCATCTACTTCTCGTAAAGCTGCCTTACCCCCAATATCATATAAAGCATTTATATCCTCTTGAAGAGTTGCTATTTTAGCTGTTCGAGCAGCAGTTTCAGCATCTAACTTAACAATATCTTTTTTAAACTCCTCGTTTTTCTTTAAATCTTTAAGTTGATCCGCAGTTAAACTTTGGAGTTTACTAGCTAATCTATTAGCTTGTGATTGTGAAGATTTAAAACTGCTAGCTGTTTCTCCTGTAACCTTAGCAGCATTTTTAGAGGCATTTGCTAGGGCAACACTTACACCACTTAAAGCTTCGTTTAGCCTAGATGCCTCTTTATTTATTTCCCTTAAATTTTTAGGATTTAAATTTTTATCAAATTCCGCCATGGTAATAAATATTCAAAAAGAAAAAGCATCACGAGGATGCTTTTTTTACATTAGTAGAATAAGTAGATTTCTTTATTTGTTTGTTTTTTGACGCTTCTTGCCGTGCAGGCCCCTGAAGCCAGCTTTGGGTTGCATCTTCTTGGTCTGAGTTGTTTTGTTTATCATAATGTTCCTTTATTTTATGGAATGTAAATTTACGAAGCCAAGTAGGCATTTGATAAACATCTCCCCAAGAATACCCTCCCTGTCCGTGAAATACTATTTCGTGAATTTGACTAAATAGATTTTGACGGATTATGGGTGCTGATTCAGGCGTCAGGCCAAAAAAACCCTAGCTCGATGGGGAGTTTTACCGATTCATCTTCCCCATCGGTGGTCACTACCGTAACATCCATATCGATATCGGGAGTGATTTGACTATAGTAATTTCTAAATTCTCTAAGGTCTTTAGCTAAAAAATAATTATTAATAAATTCTCTAACATCTTTCCTTTCAGTAGAACCATTTATAGATTTAATAGTATGTGCTAATCTCGTAGTAACCTCTGCTGAGTTTGTTTTACTGAGTTTCTTTAGTCCTTTTAATTCTGCTTCAATTTTCTTTTCATCATGTCCCGTTAAAAGTTTAAAAGTAACTTCGTTTTTAGTGTGGGGTAACGTAAAAGAAAATTCATTTTTTTTATCTATGAAAAGACTTTCATCAATTGCTTTGTTTTCTAGGGATGCTAAATTGATTTCTTGCGCTATACCATCGTATATAATCTCATATTTTGCACCATACGCCAAAATCCGTGCAGCAATCATAATTGCGTTTTTATCACCCACTAATAAATCATCAAAATTACATTTTGTTACAATTAATGATTGGAGGAGTTTGTCAATTACTGACCCGTTTTTGATATAATTTTGGTTAGTTAAGATATCTTCTTCTTTAGCAGTCATGTATTTTATTTCTACTTTCCCTTCTGCTAAAGGATGATCTTTAGGATAAAGTAAGCCTTTTGAAGGTAGCTCTATAACCTCTGTTGGTAAATTAAATTGTGTGTCACTCATTGTTAATAACTTTATTTGTTTGATATAAATATATAATAAAAACAAAGGAGCGCACTTTCGTGCGCTCCTTCTTTATGGTATTTTGGCTTGTATTAGAAATTCAACACTGCATAATCAAGAGCAAGTGTTAATGAGATTTCTGAGGGTTCTGCGTTATCGTAATTAAAATCTCCAAAAGTTGCTGCTGTAATAAGAGCACCTTTAAGGACCCACTCACTTACTATATCACCTACAGGACCTAAAAGGTTAAGGGTTAAATCTTTTTTATAAAAATCAGAGTAACCATCTCTACCTGTTACAGACTCATGTCCTAATCTTACCCATTCCATTACGGTTTGAGCTCCAGAAGGAGTAATAGGATCATG
>Ga0181373_1000333_pt1 | contig 10727 bp, 14 predicted proteins | sample LowvirmetaG_3_FD_130159 | JGI IMG/M metagenome (GOLD analysis project Ga0181373, IMG submission 130159) | Marine viral communities from the Subarctic Pacific Ocean - Lowphox_09 viral metaG | ecosystem: Environmental > Aquatic > Marine > Oceanic | place: Subarctic Pacific Ocean | collected... | reverse complement strand
TCCTAAGTCAATGCCTAGGTATAAAAATAGTCCCATCAGTATCGCGGCAAATGATGCACCTGGGATACCAAATAACACAGTAGGAATGAATGATGATGCCTTCTGTGCGTTGTTGGCACCCTCTGCACCTATCACGCCTTTGACGTTGCCCACACCAAACTTCTCTTTGGGATTGGCCGCAACCGTGGCACCGTATGCCAACCAGTCTGCCATTGCACCACCCAGTCCGGGTAGCAGTCCTATGAAAGAACCTATGGCACCTCCTCTGATGCTGTCCTTCCAACAGGCAAGTGTGTCTTTCATTCCTTGTTTCAGGTCATGCCAACTGCCGTGTTCTGCTTTTACTGTTGTTGTGGTCTTTCTATTGAACCATCCATTCCAAAGTTCTGGTATGGCAAATAAGCCTGCAACGAAAGGCAGTATCTGTACACCGTCCTCGAGATATCTCCAACCCATCGTGAAGCGTGGTACATTGTTTACATCAACACCTACCAGTCCTATTGTAATTCCCAACACGATTGCCAGTGTGCTCCTTACATATTTTCTAGTGGATACGAAACCCACAGTTACAAATGCTAATAATACCAATGCCCACAGTTCAGGAATGCCCATGTACATAACAACTTTAGTGTACCAAGGTAAGAATAAAAATGTCAGTGATCCCCAGAACAATCCATTCGCTGTGCTTGATGTTATCGCGGCCGATAATGCTCTTGTTGCCTCTCCGTTCTTGGCCATGGGAAATCCATCCACCATTGTTGCCGCCGCAGAGTTGGCTCCGGGTATGCCCAACAGCACACCACTAAAAGAATCACCGGTTGTTGAGGATGCCACAACTGCCACACAAAAGATTACACCCAAGTAAGGGTCGCCCACAAAGTAGGGCATGAATCCAAATAGTGTGATTAAACCTGTTGTTGCTCCCGCGGCTGGTATTAGGCCAATGATCAAGCCGTAAACAATACCCGCCATAAGGATAACGAGTTCCATATTAAAAGTTTTTGGGGTTGATGTTGTGAACTTCCATGGGAGCGTTACAACAAATATATGTTATTAATTATTTGCCTTGTTGATCGACTTCACAAATACTGAGCCCATTTTATTATCATAGGCCTCTAATTTTTCTGTTAGCTCTTTAACAATCTGTTGGTACTCGCTGACTTGCACCTCTAGATTGCCTATCTTTGCTTTCAGAAGTTCTAAATTATTTTCCTTGTCCATTGTAGTGCTTAAAAGATCTCTTCTTTGACTTGTTCATAGAGCTCATCTTTATTCGAGCCTTGTTCTTGCCCTGTGAAGTTTTCTTTGGTCTACCCTTTTCATATCCGCTGTGTGATCGTAACATAGTAATATAATATAGTAGACAAGAATAAATGTCAACTGTATAATGTAAATAATATTATGATCAAGTACCGATTAAGATGTCGTTGTCAACACGAGTTCGAGGGTTGGTTCCCCAGCAGTAAGGAATACACCAGACAAAAGAACCAGGGCATGATACAGTGTCCCATGTGCGACAGCAAAGAAGTTGACAAGGCCATCATGGCACCCAACATTAAAAAAGCAAAGCCTAAAAAATTACCAGACGACTACATGGTAATGGGTGAGAGTGCCGAGAGCATTTTGCGTAAACTCAACAAGAAAATTAAAAAGGACTTCCAGGATGTTGGTAAAAATTTCGCCAAGGAGGCCAGGAAAGCACACAAAGGCAAACGTGATCAAAAGTTCTATGGCAAACCAACCAAGGAAGAGACAAACAAATTGCTGGATGAGGGCATAGACCTATTTGCAGTGCCGGACTACAAGGACAATTAGTCGCATAAACGTTGATCTTTAGTTATCGGTTGACTTAATACACTTTCTAGTATATAATTGTAAACATGGAACGTAGGATAACAGAGATTGAAACTCCAGAGTTACGTAACCATATAATAACAATTAAGGAAAAGGAAACAATATGCTAACAAGTATGTTCAATACACTTTTTCCTTCTACTAAAAAGGAAAATAAAACCATGGCAAACTCAACACAATACGTTGTATACACAAGAAACTTCAAATCAAGAGCGAAGCAGATTGGTGTATTTGCAGAGCCGGCGTCTTCATACAAAGTGAATGGTGAAGTACACGGTGGTAAAATCAAGTTCAAAAACCTAGCAGTTAAATCAACTGCAAGAAAAACAGCGACTAACAAGTTGTTATCAAAAGGTTTAGATTTTACAGTTGAAGTATTAGGTACAGCACCTAAGGCTTCTGCATTGACTATGAAGTCAAACATCATTTCTTTATTAAAGAAATCAGGCAGAAAAGTAATTAATTACTCTGCGTAATTAATAAACTGATTCAAAGGGGCGGTGCAGAAATGTGTCGCCCTTTTTTTGTGACTATACTAGAGATTAGTTGTTGATGAAACAGAACCGTCTTGGTGTAACCACTCTGTTTTAAAATGTTCTACAGTGTCAGTGTCAGTCTCTTTCGCGAAAGGTGAAGTACTATCACTCCAGGCACCGTCAACGGCATTCTTGAATGCTGTCTGATCTGAATCCGAATTGAACTCATATGTCACCACTAGCGTTTGATCACTGTCGGCCAACGCTTCAGTTTTTGTTGGCGAAGAAGTGCTGTAAACATCTTGAAATCCTATTTTTGTATTCGCATCAGATGTAGACGAAAATGTCTTTAGAGAATTGTCCGATGCTCTTAATCTAAAATGTCTTTTATGTTTATATTGTACCGCCATTTGTGTTGCTCCTTGCTTTGCGTGTATTTATGCTCGTAAATAAGAGTATGACGGTCACACACCTACACATTGAAGCATCAAGTTACTGTAATGCCCGCTGTCCTGGCTGTCCACGTAATGCGTATGGCTATCCTTTGGAAGGTTTTTACAAACAAGCACACCTCAAACCCGAGAAACTAGCAGAAATATTAGATAAATTTCCTCAAGTGCAATCTATTTTGTACTGCGGAAACCATGGTGATCCGATGATGAACCCTGGTATAGTTGAACTTTGTGATGTGGGCAAATCAATATCCGTTGCAACAAACGGTGGTATAGGACGGTTAGAGGACTATGAACTACTGGCAAAAAATGGCGTACATATCACATTCGGCATTGATGGACTAGAGGACACCAACCATCTTTACAGGCAAGGTGTAAAGTGGGACAATCTCATGACACGTGTTAAGGCTTTTATAACAGCAGGAGGCCAAGCGACATGGCAGTTTATAAAGTTCCAACACAACATGGATCAGGTGGATCAGGCCAAAAGTCTGAGCGAAGAAATGGGATTTGTTGATTTTTTTGCAATGAATGTTGGTAGGAACAACATGCCAGCGATACAGCCTGACAAATCTATAAGCCACTGGATACTACCACCAGACAAACAAGCGAAGGCACAAGAGTTTGATGTAGATGCATATCTTGATATGAGATATAATCCAGTTAATTTGAATCCACCCACTTACGATAATCCAAAACTGACCTGTGAGCATCTTGGTGGTAGTGTGTATGTCAACAGTGAGGGCGAACTATTTCCATGTTGCTATCATGGCTTTGGTCATGTGGATCGTCCCAAAGTTGATCTTAAGGATTTTGATAAATTACAGTCAACTTGGAAAACTAAAAATTGCAATCAGGTCTGTGCCGAATCCTGTGGAGCACCATAATATATTACATTGTCCGCTTTAGGATATGTCCTCCATGGATCAAATATAATTGTCTTGTTATCTGCTGAAACTTGATCAGTTTCATGGACTCTCACGATTACTTGCACTGGAGTGTCAATGCCATGCACAATCTGTCCTCCATGCTTTCTTACATAGTGTTGCACCAGCAAACTATAACTTCCATCTACTAAATCTGTTCCTGGCTTGTAACTATCCGAAGTGAAGAATACATTTTCACCATGAGTCAAAATTGCCTTAGCCATTGACTCCGCTTGTTGTTCACGTGCGGTCATGATAGTTTCAAACATATCATATCCTAGATCTAATTCTTTTGCTAACCAACGCAATGCAATATTATCCCTAGGGTGACAAGCACCACCATCGCCCATGCCGGCTTTCATATATGCCGGGCTCACTATCCTCTGTGTGCTTTTTGCAAGTGCCTGTGTTACCTTGTCCACATTCATGTTGCCAAGTTTGTGTGCAACGTCCTGTATCATGTTCACAAGTGCAATTTTGTTGCTGATGAACGTGTTGTAAAATATTTTCATTGCTTCTATCTCTTCCCATGTACCGAACTCCATACGTGGATAGTTGTTGCAGATCACATTATAGAATGCTTCAAGTTGTTGGGCCTTGTGTGCAGTTTCGTAAACGCCTTTCTTTGTGCCTATCATTATCATCTCAGGATTGATCATGTCTTCCGCCACTGTGCCCATTGCAATTAGATATGGATTGTACAGTAGTTTGACATTGGTTACCAAGGGTGCTAGTTCTCTTCTGATTGTGCCTGGCAACACTGTTGATATCAACACAAGACTCTGTGTCACTCCCATGTTTTTATTACATTTCTGTAGAACTTTTTTTACTGAATCATAATTGAAGTCTTTGACTTCTTTATGACTAGATGGTTCTCTGCCGTCGTATCCTTCTTCGTGTGGAGTTGGCGTTGCAACAAAAACAATGTCCCTGTCCCTACATAGATCTTCTATGGAGTCTCTCATCTCAACAAGATCACTTCTTTTTTCTACGATATCATATCCTGCAACATGGAAGCCTTTTTTCCTAATTGCTTCTGCACAAGGCATACCTAGTTTGCCCAGTCCTATGAAGCCAATCTTCTCTCCGTAAATTATTTGATTATTATCAAAAAACATTATTTCCTTTCCAAATCACATGTCACACAGTGATGCCCACCACCGAGTGTACGAGAATGTCTCAACGGCACCGGAATACAATCGAAACCATTTGCCTTTAGTTGCTCAATTAAATTTATTTGTATGGGATCGACCATGACAGTCTCTTCGTTGATAGAGAGTAGGTTCATGCCTATCCATTTTGATGCGTAAGGAAAATTTATAAATTCACCTTCTTCCATATCTTCTACTAAAATTTTCTTGTGTCCTTTTAGGAACTTGGGCAAAAGATCGTCATTGTTTACTCGGCTGGCATTTATCAATATCATGTCCTTCTTCAACGAGATAAGTGTTGAGTCGATGTGAGCATGAGCATACACCTTGTCCCATTTGACAACTTCAAACTCTGTCCCAACAACTTTCTGTAACCATTCTGCACCGGCATCGTTGGCCGTGCTGGTTTTTAGATAAAGCAGTTTGTCGTCAAATTTCAATACATTGGCGGCATCAAAAATTGGATACCTTTCAGTGAGTTTTATCCTGCCGTTTCGATTTACACATTCTGCATCCTCCATTCTTGCTCTAGGAGCCGCTATCCAGTTGCATCCATCTCTCATTGCTTCCTGTTTGATTACATCATATGCCTCAAATTCTCTGTACCTACTGATAAACGGAGTAGGACATTCTATGGCCATGTTTCCCACAGTCAATATTAGATCTCTTGCCGAATAAGAATGCATACCAGATGTCATGTGTTCCGCGTGTGTCACTGTTCTTGTGTAGTCTAAAGTTTCTGGTCTATATACTTTGACACCATGATCTTGCAATTGGTCTTTCATGCGATAAAGATCATCGTTGGCCTCTTGTACAATTTTATCACCTATTGGACCTTTTTGTAATTTACCCTTATAGGTGCTCAACTGGTTCATCCTATCAAAAAAGATGTCGCCTGTGGGCCAGTTGGCTCCGTTGGGTCTGCCCAAAATAACGGATTTTAATTTGCCGTATTCATTGCGAGTGGAGATTTTCATGCTTTTATTTAACATAGCATATAATGAGTAAATATTCAACATGGAAATTGTACTATATGATAATCAGGGCAACACAGAATCTATCAATGTGTTGAGAGGCAACATACAGACTGAACTCAATATGGGAAACACTGTGTTGGTAAAACTCTTTCAGCCGGGGGTAATGTATGAAAAAGATCATAAATGGCACACGGTAATTGACTTTATCAATGAATGGGAAGACAAACCAGTAAGATTCATATCCAACCTTGTGCCTTTAAGAGAATGCAAGGCACGATTAGATTACAGCAATGATATGTTTTTCACAGGGCCTAGACTTTATCAAGAGAACAAGATGTGTGAGAGTCTGTTAAAAAAATTACTGCCCACATATCAGAAGACAATAGACAAACAATGGGACCTATTATTGGGAGAGGCAAGCGACAACAAGGATTGGTTGTATGAAACCATCAAAAGTCATCCTGTTTACGAAAGCACGTTCCTAACCTACTTCGGCAAGGACACCAACAAAGGTTATTGGAGCGAGGATGTGGTGAGACCAAAGAAACACACAGCGGAAACACTGGGACCTTTGGCAAATAGATTCAACACACAGATTCGTTGCAGTGACTTGATTGACCCTGCAATCTACAACATGACTCATTATACAGCAATGATTGAAACAACCATACACAATGACTTTGCCATGTTCAGTGAGAAGGAGGCCAAACCTATCATAGCGAAGAGGCCTTTTGTGATATTTGGAGCCTGTGGTCAACTGGAAGCCTTTAGGAGTTTAGGTTTTAAATCATTTGGAAGTGTGATTGACGAATCCTACGACACCATTGAGGACAAGCACAAACGTTGGCATAAGGCATTAGACAGTATGTTGCAACTGACCAAGATGAATCACATAAAAGTCTACAACGAACTTGCAGAAGTGCTGATGCACAACAAAGATCATTTTGAAAATAGTGATTGGCGACGTTGCCTTACTTGGGATTCTTACCAGTAATCTGTATCACGTATCTTGAAGACTCACCGAGGTTGGCGGCCATGTGTTTGGTTGCACCTTGCCAACTGAACCACGAACCTATAGGACCTGTGCAATACTTGTCCTCTATCCACAACTGATGGCCTGGTGCCGGATCATGTAGGAAAATCATTATCCTGACTATCTCTTCAACCTTAGCATTCTTGTTCCTTGCGTAGGTAGGATAGTTGTCCTTGTGCCATGGCAATATCAATCCTGGTGTGTACTTTGCGAAAGCATATACTGATTCATCTAGATGGAATTGTTCAAGCACATATCCAAACACTGCATCTACTTCGGCAGGAACAAACACACCCTTGCCGACTTCTTCGAACTTGGGAATAAGACATCCTACTCTCTCCTTGTAGATGTCATAGTTCTCTTCTGGAGTCGTGAAGCCTTGCCTTTTGTCAGGATTCTCATACCACGGTAAACTTTCATAATCATTTGTTTGCCATTTTACAGGAATCGTGCCTTGCCTATCATTCCAATCAGAGAAACTGTACATCATAATATATGTAGATAATTATCAATATATGAAAACGATTGGATTCTTTGGAGACAGTTTCTGTGCCAGTAACCAACCAGAGAGTTGGTGCAATTTGTTGCAAGAAAAACTAGGTGCAGACAGGATAAGATGGTTTGGCAATCCTGGCAGGAGCATATGGAGTGTGTTCTTTCAGTACAACAACTTAATAAAGGAAGATAGAGTGCCGGACATATCTATATTCTGTTGGACTGAACCCTACAGACTTTATCACCCCAAGCACATATTGAGTGCGAACACCGAACCACTGGAAGGTGTTGACCCCAACATCTACAAAGCATTAGAACAGTATTGGATACACCTGCACAATTATGACAAGGATGAAATGGCCTACGAGTACGCAATAAAACATTATGATCAAAACATACTGTCAAAGGTCAACAGTGAGATTGTGCAGATGTGGAGTTTCCGACCTTTCGAGACAGCAGAAAAAGACGCAGGAATCAAACTGACAACAGGAACATTCATAGATGAAAGTATGTTTGCTTTTAGTGGTGGCAAGGATGCCTGGGGCAGTGGTACAATTAATCATATGACCGAACAACAGAACAAGGAATGGGCAGACAAAGTGTATGAAAGAATACAAAGTTAAAGGTTACAACACCTACGATCCTTTAAAGACTTGCCTCGTTGGAAGGACCTACGACAGAAAACAATTCAAACATTTACAGGACGGCAAGGTAAAGGACGTGCTGTATAAGATATTGGACGAGACAGAAGAGGATTATATTAACATGGTAGACGTGTTGGAGAAACATGGAGTAGAAGTTTTGCGTCCGGACATCGCAGACGGTGACTTCGCCCATAGGCCGGCAAATCAACCCAGGGACGATATGGCGGTCATTGGCGAGACGCTTTATGTCAACAACAATAGGCCCGAATACAAATCAATACTAGATCAAATTAAAAACAAAGTTATAGTTGAATCTTGTGAACAACAGAAGTTAATGAGCACCAGTTTCATACATCGACGTGGCGGTACTCTTCACTGGGGGACCAACAAGCCAGGATGGCGAGACAGTGCATTAGTAAAAAGATATGAGTCACAATGGACAGCAGAAGGATTCAAAGTTGACATTATGGAAAACGAGGGACACGGCGACTGTACTTGGTGTGTGCCAAAAGAGGGTTGTATAGTTACATTGTTTGAAATACAGGACTACAAGGAGAAGTTTCCAGGATGGGATATTTGTTATCTGGAAGACAAGTATTGGGATCAGATGTCACCATTCCGTAAAGTTAAACAAAAGAATGGCGGCAAGTGGTGGGTTCCGGGAGAAGAGGACAGTGACGAGTTTAGTGAGTACGTTGAAACATATCTAAAAGATTGGGTTGGGTATGTGGAAGAAACTGTGTTTGAAGTTAATATGCTTTCCTTGAATACTGAAACTATTTTGGTAAACAACTATAATAAAAAGGTATTTGATTTTCTTGAGAAGCACAACATCAATCCCATTGTTGTACCTTTTAGGCACCGATGGTTCTGGGACGGTGGTGTACACTGTGTGACACAAGATCTATATAGGTCTTAATTTTTATTGTAGAATTGATGAACCATCTCTGCAACATATTCTCTTTCTGTTTTTGTTAGGAAAGGACTACACGGTAGTGAAATAGTCTGAGATGTTATCTTGTCAGTGTTAATCAATTTTTCATTAGAGTTTGGAGTGTGAACGTAGTCATGCAGACCTTTTGGCCAGTGGGCCAGTGCTTCAACATTCTTGTCTTTAAGGAACGTTGACAGTTCTTGTCTGCTATCAACTAGGACTGCGTAATGGTGATACACGTGATGTCTATCCTCCTGTTCTTCGGGGATATGGTTTACAACATTGTGTAGGCTTTGATTGTAATAAGTGGCATGTTCTCTTTTCATATCATTGAGCTCGTCAAGGTAAGGAAGTTTTGCAAGTAGGAACGATGCCTGTAGGGTATGCATATTTCTATTCCAACCCAAAGCAGTGTGATCATACCTTGTCATGTTCTTATCCCTACCGTGATTTTTTATTTGCCTTGCTTCATCACATATTTCTTTTGATCCTGTGATCCCTCCAGCACCTCCTATTGCTCCAAAGTTCTTTACAGGTCCAAAACTGAAACAGGTAATGTCAACTCCATGATCTTTATGACCTATAGGTTTGTTTTTATATCTAGCACCTGCACTTGGTGCCGCATCTTCGATGGTCATGATATTGTTTTTTCTGGCAAGTGCTACAATCTTTTCTAAATTAGGACTTTGTCCATTAATGTTGGTCCATACTATAACTTTGGTGCGAGATGTAATCTTCTCTTTTATCTTATCTTCGTCTATACAGAAGTCTGTGAGTTTACTGTCTATCCATTTGATAGTAGCACCTTGATGTAGGAATGGCTCTACCGTAGCAATATAACTGTGGGAACAACAGATTACTTCGTCGCCAGGCCCAACACCAGATATCATTGCGGCAGTGTGCAGGGCATCTGTGCCACTAGTTAATGTGCAACAGTCTTCGGCACCTGTGTATTCTATCCAAGCGTTTTCGAGTTGTGCTATGCTCTTGCCTCGAAGGTAGTTGCCCTCGTCCATTACATCTCTATAGGCTTTGTCGAGATCATTTTGAATGTGTGTTGAAATACGTTTTAGGTCGTGTATCTTGATCCAATCCATGTATGGGTAGTTATGGCTCGCTATTGGCTCGCTATTAGGTCTTTGATTCTAGATGTTATGCCGAGTAATCTGGTAATGGGCCACCGTACTTCTTGCCTTTAATTCTCTTACCGGCAACCTTTTTAGTCTTGCCACCAAGTTTTGCCACACGATTGCCTGTGCGTTTCATTTTACCTTGTGACTTACAACTGCTGACCCATGATGCGGGCAGGCTTGATTTGGGTTTAGAACAGGCACCTTTTGGTGCAGGGCCTATGTTCTCATCTGTGTTGTATATCTCAAATATCTTCATTGCATGTGTATTTAACACATCTATCCAGGCAAGTTGATCTTGTGCAGAATGTAGCACCCTTTAAGTTCAGTATCAGTATGCATTAGTTTAAGCATTAGTAAGCATCAGTATTAGGTATTAAGTGTTAGGTGTAAGGTCTATAAATACTCGTATGAAGATTTCAGAATTCATCAATACGCCAAAAAATTCAGAAGGCACAACATCTAGTGCCACAACATCTAGTGCCATCAAAGGTCAACCGACACAAGATATAGTGCCACAAGATATAGTACCAGAAAACTTTAATGGCACTATTGAAGAACATCCAGACCATTCTGCCATCACAGAAGGTGTGAGTCAGATCCTGAGGCGACAGAAGGGTGGCAGACCAAAGCAAGGATTCAGATGCTCGTCTGGT
>Ga0181373_1000331_pt1 | contig 10761 bp, 27 predicted proteins | sample LowvirmetaG_3_FD_130159 | JGI IMG/M metagenome (GOLD analysis project Ga0181373, IMG submission 130159) | Marine viral communities from the Subarctic Pacific Ocean - Lowphox_09 viral metaG | ecosystem: Environmental > Aquatic > Marine > Oceanic | place: Subarctic Pacific Ocean | collected... | reverse complement strand
CCATTTTCACAAATCATTCTAAATAATCCTGCGGTAAATGTAAATGCATTTTTACCATCATGTGAATTAGTTAATAATATTTGTGGAAAAACAGTATCAATTGGATTTTTCTTTGCGAATGTACCATCAGTTCTTCTATAACCTGTAGGAGATGTAATTGACTCTCTAATATTATTCGGCATTTGATTAATTACAATATCTGGATTTCTAAATACTACAAGGTGTTTTTGGAAACCTATAGTACTTTTTTGTCTAGCACTAACTTCTTTAGCATCAATGGCTTTCCAACCTAATAATTTCATATCATCAATCAACTTATAAGTTGGGATATGTGAATATTTACTTGATACCTCAGGAGAAGGCACAGTTGAGAATATACTTGGAGCGATATCTCTTAACTTTTCTTTACTTAATTCTTGACTTTTACTTAAATCTAACATAACTTTTATTTTATTTTTTAATTATTAATATGGGGTAAATATACGAAAGAAAGCCTGGGGAGCCAAGCTTCCTGTGCATTACTTTTAGTAAAATATCCAAAGTGAAAACCAAAATAAATAAAATACTAATGCAACAAATAAAAACCCTGTTATCATATCTATTTTTTGCTCATACTTTTTTAAAAACTTTCTCATAACTTTTATTTTTTTACTAATAAACTTGGTGAAACTGTGTAAACACTAAATAAATCATCTACACCTTGAACTTTAATATTCTTATTATTAATTTTAGTAATTCTAAAATCTACACTAGATGGTATTTTTTTATGATTTATACCAACTATATCACCTACTCTAAATTCTGATTTAATATCATAGCTTATTTCTGATCTACGAATTTCAACTTGTCTTCTAATGTCTCTAATTTCTGATTGATCTGAATTTTTAATGAATTCTAACACTTCGTTTAAATTTGACATAACCTTTATTTTTAATTATTAATACGCCGTGAATATACGAAAAGTATCCTGGGGAGCCAAATAAGTGCGCGGGGAAAGTAAGAAGTTTTTATGCAACAAATACAGCATATACCGAAACCTTAGAATTTTTTTTAGATATAACTCGTCTTTCTAAAATTTCAGGCTCAATTTTTTTATCTTCTGACCAATATTTTGGATTTGTACTATTTAATTTTCTTTTCTTAGGCATTATATTAAGATATAGTTAATTCTAAATCACCCGTACCTCTTAACATAGAAGAACCTGCTGCTATTGTAGATGAAGGGGCGAATTGGAGAGTTGCTATTGTATTAGGTTGTAAAACAACTGACCACATATAAGAAGAAGTGACTAAAGTTGCATCATCAATTCCACTAAATGCACTAAAAGTACCTATTGCATTTGTAGTTGTACTTCCCGAATAATTACCATTTACATTTTTAACTTGTTCCATTGTAAAATAAACAGAACCAGTTGAAGAGTTCCCAAAAAGAAATGTTGTTGCTCCAGAAATTTCTTCTGTTGCTACTCCTGCTCCATATAATTGATCCGATGTATAAGTTGCCATAATTGCTGTTTATTATACATATAAAAGAATTTCAAAACGACTCTTTCTCCTCTACAATTCCACATCTATAAATACGTATATATTAACTAATATAAGATGTTTTAAAAAATTACGTGGAATAAACGATATATTTTCGTATATTGTGGTTAGCGGGGTGGAGAAGTGGTTATCTCGTTGGGCTCATAACCCAAAGGTCGGAGGTTCGAATCCTTCTCCCGCAACTAAATATTGATATATGGAATTAATTTATTTTATTAGTGGTATTTTAACAGTAGGTGTTGTTTATGGGGTAATATTATTACGTCATGTAAAGTCTTCACATACGTCGTTACTGGAGTCGAATCAACATTCCACAAATATCTCTTCTATAAGATATGCTGAAATGCAAGAGAAGCTGGAAGATATGACAGGGCATATGCATTCGGTGAAAGAGATTATGAAAAAGGATTCTTATGAAAATTTAACCAAAATTAAGAAGAGGATAGGTGTTATGGGTGATGATATTATAAACATTCAGAAAACTCTAAATAATGATGTTAGTGCGACGGAGAAGAATTTTAACAAAGCCTTTTCGGAGATACAAACTATAAAAAGTCAATTTAAATCATTGGTTCAAGATCCCAATTTTCTAAATAGATATTAAATATAAGTATATATTTTCCTCGGGTCCAAGAAGTTTTCGAAAGAAAGCAGTTGCCATTTTATGATTTTCTATCATTTGGGCCAAAATGGAAAAAGGCCCCCTTTTTGGGGGCCTAATCTTAATGGTCTTCTTCTTTTTTCATATGAGCGATAAGACTAGGATAAAGTTTATATAATTCATCCATCAACCACTTGTCTATTAATTTAAGTATTCTAATAATCTGTTTCATAAAATATAAGTATATACAATCGGTGGTGTAAGATCGTGTTCGAGTTATAAATATATCTACACCTTTTCCCTCATATATACACGCTATATGGACACCAACGCGCGTGGTATTATGGGGGTATGTACGCGTACGGTATATGGCATGGCCATAACTATAATATATAATCCAGTATGTAATGATAAGGTAGTAAGTACCGCGGCGGGAAAGTATAAGTAATAAGTATAGCGGTACCCATCATCAACTGAGTAATTACTACCGTCGTAGTCTCCTACCCATACCGCCTATTGCGTCACTTAAATATACGAATATTAGCCTATGTAGCCAAATGTATTAGCAATTATTGCATTAATATTGTTGTATTCACAACGTATTTAATGTGTTATTGCGTTATCCTCAATGTTATCTGAATGTTCACGTGTGTTCATTGCGTTGTTCACAAGTATATACTCGTCGAGTCGAAATTGGTTGGCTTGCGCCGCATAAAGGTTAGTACAACTCCGCTCTCATTCCACATACCACATATATTTTTGGTCACCTACTATATACTAAACTACCAATATCAGTAGCTAAACATATTTGTAGGTCACACTTTATATATAGTTAGATACACGTTGTGATTTTATCTATTTGGTTTTCTAACACGCGCTTTAGCTTGCGTTTTAACACGTTTCTTACGTTGAATACCCAACGTAGGAAGCCATTGCATCAATTGCTCGTATAACGCTTTGTGACTATTGTTACTCATAACTTTTATTATTTATTAAATTTAAAAATCAGCGTCGAATACTATTTCACTATCAGTATCCTCATCTCCGCTATAATATTTTTTGAATAATTTATTATCCTCTTCTATACAATCATCGCATACTATCTTCTTAGATACACTACAAAGTAAATTATCGTATACTAATAATTCAGCTTCGAATTCTGGATCCAAATTAGCCCTACTCCAATCACCATTATCCCCCCATATCTTATTCCTACCAAACATGTCTATCTTCTCCTCCATGAAATCCAATATTGGAGTGTCTGTAACAGCTTGACTAGGTCTACTAGTAGGCTTCCCACACCAAGCACAATGTTTAATCTTCTTCTTGGCCATACATGCATTTTAAGTCTCCATTAATGTCTTCCTCCGTTATATCAAATTCTGATTTAGGTTTAACTACATTTCCCTTATCGTCTACCTCTGGTGCTATATGCATTTCATAAATTATCCACCCCCAAAATAAGGCGAATACCCCTAATACCACTATTGCTTCTGTTGTTACACTCATTTTGTATATACGTATTAAATTATTAGATTATGTTGTCGAGAGCTTTGTTTTGTTATTCTATTATAATTGCGTCTTCTATTTCTTTGCATATCAAAAAATTATTATCTCTTTGTAAGACTTTATTTCCACCACATTCATGTACATATAAACCTAATACTCTTCTATTAACTGTTCCATTGCTATTTAAAAATTGAGTGGCTTTAATTTCACTTAGTATTTCAAAGTTTATTCCTTCATTAAATATTACCTTACTTACATTCATGACTTACTTAATTCGTCTATTTCCTGTTGTAATTTTTGAATTGTTTGCTTAGAATTTTCAACACCAATACTAGTTTTTAATTCTAATATCATGTTTGATATTGATGCTATTTTTTCTAATTTTTCATCTTTGGTCATTGTTTTTTGTTTTTTACCCTTTAACCATTCAAGGGCGTTATTCATAAAGTGATTCATATTAATATGTGTTTAATGAGTTTATAAAATGTATTGTCCATGCTACTAACCCATTTAATTGTAGTACTACTAGATTCCATTGTCTACGAATTGAAACCTGAATTAATACACAAATAAACCCGATTATAAATAGGATAGGTTCAACTGTCCATTGTCCTGCCATTAAAAATCCTGCTCCCATATAACCTATTCTAGTACCTAAACGTTCAATAGGGTTTAATTTTCTATCTCTAACCATTGCCCTTAATATGGGCATCCATCTTGCTTTAATTTTTTTCATATTAATTAGATAAAAAGATTAGAACTGATAATATAGCCATTATACCTGTTATGCCAATCAAAGCCATAATTGCATGTCCTTCTACTTGTTCTTTTCTTCTACCTTGTCTGTATTTAATATCTTCTTCTGTCATAAAATTTTATTTATTACCCATATGTATTATTACTTCGCTATAGTATTCTAAAAAATGTTCATTATATAAATCCCAAGTAATATCAATACCATCAACTGAATATACTTTAACAGTATTAAATCTTGATAAGTAATAATCTCTAAATTTTCTAAATAGTGGTTTTTCTTTAGGCCAACCTAGATGCCACTCTCCTACTATACAACCAACATTATTTAATAAAAAATCAATATTTTCATCAGTAAATATATGATATTCATCTCCTTCAATATCCATTTTTAAAAAATCTATTTTATCAATGCCAAATAAATTAATAAAATTATTAAATGTAGTAGTTTCATAGAAATTCTTTTCATTACCATACTGGGGATCTAATTCTAGATCTGTTATTCCATTACCATTAGTTATAGCTTTGTTAATTTGAGTTACAGGATAACCAATAGTATTTTTAACTAAATATGGAAAATTACCTCTTGAAGGCTCTAAACAAAAAACATGTTTAGGATTTTTACATAAAATAGAATATGTAAATGGACCAACACTTGCTCCTATGTCTACTACTATATCTCCTTCTTTTACTTGAAATACTCTCTCATAATGTTTTTCAGACATTTCTTGTGATACAATTAATTGCATCTTTTTACCCATTATACCCCAATCAAATTTTTCAAAATCCATTTCTATTTTGTTTTCCATAATACTTGTATACAAACTAATATAAAAGCCAAACATAAACTAACTAATGTTTTAGCTGTAATTCCTTGTTTAAATAAATAACTAACTCCTAAAGCATAAATAGATATACCAACACTAAATCCTATAAATCTCGCGGGCCATAATAATCCTTCAAAACCAGCTACTGTATGTCTAGTACCCCAAATATAAAATAATGATATTACTACCCCAAATAGTGCTAGAATAATATCATTTTTAGCAAACCATTCCCATTTAAATTGACCATTAAGTTGAAAAAAAACACAAGCATGACCTAAAATAAACCAAAATACACCTAAAAATAAAGAATCAAATTTCATATTAATACCATCTCCAACTTAAACAAATAAGAAATAAATAAATATTAAATTCATTCCAATCTTCTTCTTCCATTTTATCCATATACTGGAACCCAATAAGAGGTCCGTGTGCTAATCCTATTATTTTAAAATCCATTATTTTAAATTATTTTGTAATTGAACTAAACCATCGATTACTTCATTTAATACTTTAGGTGTAAATGTAATACCTTTTTTAGTAGGTAATCGTTTACCATCTTCCGCATCATAAAATTCTCTTACATCAACATAAGGATGACCTTCATATTCACGTAATTCAATCTGAACGTAATTCGTTTTATTTTTCTTAATTTCTATTATTTTACTCATGTTTACAATTTTTAGTGTGTTTAAACCATCCTCCACATTTACATTTTATGTAATGAACAGTTCCTATTATTAAAGGTGATGATGCAGCTGCTGTCCAAATATTTGGATGCCAATGTTCACCGCAAAGACCTAAAGTATGTTTTATAACTTCTACCATTTTATTAATTTAATTTAATTGGATCATATATTCTACCATCTTCTATTTGTTTATCTAATGGAAATTCTACTAAATTTACCGCTAATTGTTTTGGAACTTTAGAATATGGAATATATGTTTTTATTTCCCTTTTTGTTTTTAATTTACCATTAATTTTTTTAACTATTTCCCCTGCTAATTCTGTAGCAATATGATATCTATGAAAATCTTTATTTCTAGGATATTTGAAGAAATTTATATTATCATAATGTTTGATATCGATAAGTATATTATGTTTATTTAAACCTAAATCCATTCCTGTTTTAAGTAAATTATAAAGTTTCATATAATCATATATTGGCCCTGTAAGACAAATATCTATATCAGTTGTATTTTTAGGATCTATTACATATTTACCTCCTAAATACACATTATAATCCTCTAAGTCTAATTGTTTAAAATCTTCCCACCAACTATTTACTTTACTAATTGGAACAGGTGACATCCAGAGTGTTGTTGTCTCTATAGGACCTATTTTATAATAAAACTTATCAATCATTTAATTATAACATTAAATTTTTATTTTCTAAAAACATCCAAAAACGTTCCAGCCAAAGATTAATTCTAACATCTTCAACTAAATCGTCTCCAGACATACCATTTAATTTTTTACCCGCAACATAGGCTATCCCCATATCACAATAATCTCTTGCCTTATTAGGCTCGTTCAATTTAATAAATTCTTTTGCCTTATCCAAGCAATGGTGTAAAATTTGTTTTTCTGGTCTCATATTATTTATCGTAAATTCCGTATTTTATTTCATTTAATAAATTAACTAACTGTACCTTGGAAGCTGAAAATTGCCCGCTTTCTAGAGTGTCTAAAATATCATTTAATTTTCTATATAATAACTCTTTATCCATTATTTTTAATTATTTGATTAATATCTTCTCTTGATTGCCATCCAATGACATCCATTTGATCAATCCCTTGTGATTCATCTATAATAGCTACTTCAAAAGATGAAAATTGACTAGGATGAGGATTATCTTTAAAATCAGCTATGGAAGCACCTCCAGGATTACTATACATTCCTGGTCCTGCTACTACAGATAATATTTTACCATTATCTAAAGTTAAATTAGCTGATATACATTTTTTTGAATTACTGTGTTCTTTGAAATATAAATTTTTAAACTCTGCCATATTATCTTGTGTTTTTAATTTCGTTAATCCAATCAAAATCTGGTTCACTATGACTTTCAGCTTCTAACATATACTCAGCAAATTTAACTGCTTTATCTGTGTCGAAACCTTTTTGCATTCCGATATCAAACCAATATTCTAATATTTGTGTATTTCCATGATGACTCATAACCTTTATTTTATATTATTTAATTTTTTCCACATCTCAACTCCATGAAACATTTCACCTTGAGGTCCTTTTCTAGGTAAATCTTTTTGAAGACCCAATTCATGTATTCCTTGAAATATATTCACTGGTTTACCTTGCTTTTCTTGCTCTATCAACCACTTTATTAATTCTGTTCTCATAACCTTTATTCTTATTTACGTCGTAAATATACGAACTTTATTTCAGGTAGCCAAATTTTTACGCGGGTTTCTCAACAAGAGTTATGATTTCTTTTTCAATAAAACCTTGTTTTTTATAATGTTTTAATGTAGAAGGCTTACAGTAAGCCATTAATTTATAATTATTGAAGTGCTCACTTACGTAATTAAATCTAAATTCCCATAACATTTTATAAATTCCCTTACCCCTGTATTCTGGTTTAACGAATGCATCTTCAAATTTGATTACATTATTTGGTAAAAAAGACATATTACACCAACCAACTTCATTTTTATCACAGATCGCTACCCAACCACAAGAAGAATGTCTTGCGGGATCAGGTGTAGCCGTTGGCAACCTAAAACCAATTATATTAATATCCATGAAATCGGGGAATTATATCTATAAATATATACAGATAAAAAAAGAGCGCTAATGCGCTCTAATTTATTTTAAAATGTGTACCTGCTTACATAAATCTTTTGAAATGTTCTTTTAAGTCTTCGTCCAAATCACCAGCACTAGGGAACATATAACCATAATTAGCATCAAAGAATTCCTCAAAATCTCTTAATCCATCTTTATAGGATTTACCCCAAATCATATCCCAATCTTCATGTGTATTAAAATACTCACCTACTACTTTTTCATCAACCATAGTTTCCTCTGGTTTGTTTGGGTTTCTATAGTAATCCATAAGATAATTAGCTACTGATTCCTCTTCAGCTACTGCTTCATCTATATTAGTAAGATTACTTTTATATTCTGGTTTTTTATTACCTTTTCTGTCTATATTCATTACTTCATCTAATTTTCTATTAGGATCTAAAGCTTTTAATGCTTTTAATTTATCACTATCATTAAGAATTCCTGCATCTATTAATTTAACAACATGCCATAAGTTCATATCTGCTGTTCCCATATTAAGTAAATCAGATAATTTTTGATCACCAATATCATTTTCATTCATTGGTCCTTTATTCCTACCAAATGCTATCTCTTCTACGGCATTAATGAAATCATCTTTATCAATATGACCTTTGTCAAGCATCATTACCTGATATCTTAGTCTATTAATCATATTGGCTTCGGCTGAGGAGATAATCCTATCATCATCATATTCTTCTTTAATACCAGCTTCTTCTTGAGATGATTCAATTGCTGCTTGTCTAGCTTCATCAAATTCACCTTCTAAACGAATTCCAAAAGGTTTAACTCCATCAAATAATTCCATTGCTAATTCTAAATTAGAACCACCAACACTGAAATCATATTCTTCCATATAATTGTCCTCATCACCTGGGTCAAAACCAAATTTATAATCATAAACAGTAAATCCTTTTTCTTGTTTATTACCACCTCCTATTGCATCTTCTCTAGCTACTACTTCAAATTCTCTATTTACTTTACCATCACCTGAAGTGCCTGATCGTCTAACGATGTAATCACCACCCATATTAATGTCTTCCATTTTATCAGATAATTCTTTAAATGAAATATTTAAAGTACCAATTCGACTTCCACCAACGTATTCGTTAAGGATATCTGTAAGATTATATTTGCTCATATTATTATTTTTTCTTTCTACGACCTTGTCTTTTCTTACCTTTAACAGCAGCACTTACGTCTCCCATTTGGTTACCTACTTCCTTAGCAGCTTTGACAACGTCTTTTAATTCTTTTTTTACGTTTTTACCTCTACGTTTAACTTCTTTAGCAACTTTTTTCACTTTACCTGCAGCATCTTCAATTTCATCTGGGATCATATCACCATCTCTGTCGTTGATTTTACCTCTTTTCCAGATAATATAATACACAACTGCTAATATTGCTATAACTCCGATAATAACTAAAATTGTATTTAACATAATAAATTATTTTTGATTAATATTTTGTTATAAATATATAAAACTTATACTAAATTATATTTTTGTTTATATTTACTAATAAATGAATTACCAACTCCTAATTCTAGGATAATTGCATTTTCAGGTACACCAGGTAGTTTTTTAGCTGTTATAATATAATCAATATTTTTATTAAATACTTTCATTTTTGTTCTAGCATTTGAACGATTAGATGTTTTAAACACCATTATAACAGGTGTTTTACCATAACGCCTTTGATCAATTTCTGGTTTTGTTTGTTTTTCACCCGTAATGAATTTTTGTTCTACTGAGTAGCAACCGTTTGGATTTTTTGATTTATCATACTTCCAAATAGAATTTTCAGTATTTAATATCCATTTATCTAATTTTTCAACTTGTTCACTTGGTCTACCTCTATTTTCCATAATATAATTCTTTTATTCTTTTTACTATAACTAAATTATTACAATTATCACAACACCTACCTGTTTTAGATATTGGATCTGGGTTATGGCCCCAATTTTTAATTGGAGCTTCACATATTATACATTTAATTCTTGGCATATTATACTTCTCGTTTATCTCCATGTACCACCTTTACAGTTGGAAACCTTAAACTAATCCCACCTTTATCATTTTTAGTTTCTTCAAAATATTGAACAGTAATTACTTTACCTACAATTGAGCCATCCATATATTTTAAACGTTGGTCTTGAGTCCAACCACTACCAACTTTTACTCTATGCCCTTTATGTTCAATCCATACTTGGGCTAACATTTTAAGTGTTTCTGATTTACCGTCTCTAACTACTTCATGATCGTCAACATCAAAATCAATTACTTCATATTCAGCATCATAAAATTTCTTTACTTTAAGTAAATTTTTAGTACGTTTACCTTCATAACCAACATCATTACGTAACATAAATCCTTCCCAACCTTTATCGGCTGATATTTGTCCCCACTTATCAAAATGTCTACCATCTGTAATAACAAATTGTTCTGTATAACGTAAAATATTAGTTGTAATATATCTGCCCGTCAAAAATCCTCTTAATGCTTGTAATCTTTGACTTAATATAGGACCACCTTTTTGATTATCAAAATTAGGTTTATGAATCATATCAAAAATCATATAAGCTGGATTTTCAATTTGGTGATCTTTACGTCTTAATTGTTTCATTACACCTTGAAAATCTTCATTTCCATTTTCATCAATTAAACAAATTTCACCATCAAATACAGTATTAATAATACCTGTTGCTTCAATTGCTTCTTTT
>Ga0181373_1000330_pt1 | contig 10774 bp, 5 predicted proteins | sample LowvirmetaG_3_FD_130159 | JGI IMG/M metagenome (GOLD analysis project Ga0181373, IMG submission 130159) | Marine viral communities from the Subarctic Pacific Ocean - Lowphox_09 viral metaG | ecosystem: Environmental > Aquatic > Marine > Oceanic | place: Subarctic Pacific Ocean | collected 2015-12-05 | reverse complement strand
TGGACCTTGTGGACCTGCTACATTCGAACTTGATCCTGTTGGACCTTGTGGACCTGCTACATTCGAACTTGATCCTGTTGGACCTTGTGGACCCGCAGTATTACTACCTGGACCTGTTGGACCCTGTGGACCTGCAGTGTTTGAACCTGGTCCTGTTGGACCTTGAGGTCCTGCTGTATTACTACCTGGACCTGTTGGACCTTGTGATCCTGTAGGACCTTGTGGTCCTGCTGTATTACTTCCAGGGCCTGTTGGACCTTGTGGACCTGCGGTATTACTACCCGGACCTGTTGGACCCTGAGGTCCTACTGCGTTTGAACCTGGTCCTGTAGGACCTTGTGGACCTACTGCATTTGAACCTGGACCTGTTGGACCTTGTGGACCCACAGCATTACTACCTGGACCAGTTGGACCTTGTGGACCTACTGCATTACTTCCAGGACCTGTTGGACCCTGAGGTCCTACTGCGTTTGAACCTGGGCCTGTTGGACCTTGTGGTCCTACCTGGTTACTGCCTGGGCCTGTTGGACCTTGTGGGCCTACCTGATTAGAACCAGGACCTGTTGGACCTTGAGGTCCTACTTGATTTGAACCTGGACCTGTTGGACCTTGAGGACCTACTTGGTTACTGCCTGGTCCTGTTGGACCCTGAGGACCTACTTGGTTTGAACCTGGACCTGTTGGACCTTGTGGACCTACCTGGTTACTACCTGGACCTGTTGGTCCTTGTGGACCTACTTGATTTGAACCTGGGCCTGTTGGACCTTGAGGACCTACTACGTTTGAACCTGGACCTGTAGGACCCTGTGGACCTGCTACATTCGAACTTGATCCTGTTGGACCTTGTGGTCCTACTACGTTTGAGTTTGCTCCTGTAGGACCTTGTGGACCTACTTGATTACTACCTGGTCCTGTTGGACCTTGTGATCCCGTTGGACCTTGTGGACCAACTATATTTGAGCCTGGGCCTGTTGGACCTTGTGGTCCTAATGCGTTACTACCTGGACCTGTTGGACCTTGTGATCCTGTTGGGCCTTGTGGTCCTACTACGTTTGAACCCGGTCCTGTTGAACCTTGTGGTCCTACGACGTTACTACCTGGACCTGTTGGACCCTGTGCTCCATCATTACCTGCTGTTGCTGATGCTGCAGATACAAATGCTACATTCCAAACAGCATCTTGTACTGAAACAGTACCAGTACCGCTACTATCCATATGAGCCGCTTCAAGCTGTATTTTAATAGTATCATTAGCTGATAAGAAATAGTAAGCTTTAACAGATACATTTACATCTTCATTATAACTAGAACCTCTACCATATGAATCAGCATAAGTGTCTTCTTGTTTAACACCATTAATATAAACATTAGCAGCTACCATTGATCTATTTGAACCTCTACTTGCTAATAAAAATACAATATTAGCATTAATTATATAAAAACCATCTTCATCAACAGTAATAGTATCACCTTGATTAGTAAAAGAATAATAATTTGTATTAATAGCTGGATCTAAACCATATTGTGTAGTGTCAACTTTTAAAAATGCGGTTGTCCCAGCAGTAGCAAAGTTAGTTGAACCATTTAAAGTACTATCATCATACCCATTAAATCTAGCTACTGTACCCCCTGCTGCTCCTGTGTTTCCAGTAATTCCTTGAGCCCCATTAGTTCCTTGTCCACCTGTAGTACCTTGTCCTCCTTGAACTCCTTGAACTCCTTGAATTCCTTGTCCACCTTGTACACCTTGTACACCTTGTGATCCTGTTGAACCCTGTGGTCCTACTACGTTTGAACCCGGTCCTGTTGAACCTTGAGGTCCTACGACATTACTACCTGGTCCTGTTGAACCTTGAGGTCCTACGACATTTGAGTTTGCTCCTGTTGGACCTTGTGGTCCTACAGTATTAGATGCATTACCTTGATTACCTTGTACTCCTTTTGCACCCTGAGGTCCTACGACATTTGAAGCGGCACCTGTTGTACCTTGAGGTCCTGCTACATTTGATGCGGTACCTGTTGTACCTTGTCCACCTTGTATACCTACTGTACCTTGATTACCTTGTAATCCTTGTCCACCTTGTACACCTTGTATTCCTTGAACACCTTGTCCACCTGTAGTACCTTGTCCTCCTTGAACTCCTTGAACTCCTTGAATTCCTTGTCCACCTTGTACACCTTGTACACCTTGTGGACCTGTATCACCAATATCACCTGTTCTAGCAAATGTAAGAATACAATCTTCTCCATTTGAAAATGGTGCGGAAGAACTAGATTCTACACCCGCTACAGATATTGTAAAATATCCATTATTTTCAGCTAAACTAGATATTGTAAATATTATAAATTGACCAGCGTCTGTTTTGTTACTTACTCTAACATGACCTTTTATAGTTGAGGTTGAATCATCAATTGTTCTCATGAATGCCTCAATGTTGACACCATTAGCATCTTCATCATCAACTCTTAAAGTTGTAGAAGCATCTTGAACCATTTGATTATTTACACCAAATTTTCCACTACCTGGATCACCTGATGTAGCTGAATTGAAATTATATTCAAAAGTAGCTCCACCAAAATTACCTGTTGTACCTTGTGTACCTGTATTACCTTGAACACCTTGAATTCCTTGTCCACCTTGTACACCTTGTATTCCTTGAACGCCTTGTCCACCAGTATTACCTTGAACCCCTTGTCCACCAATTTTACCTTGTACACCTTGTCCACCTTGTACACCTTGTGTACCTGTTGAACCTTGTATACCTGTAGTACCTTGTGTTCCATTTGTACCTTGAGGTCCTACTACATTTGAAGCAGTACCTGTTGTACCTTGTCCACCTTGTGGTCCCACAACATTTGATGCTGTACCTGTGGTACCTTGTCCACCTTGTGGACCTACTACATTTGATGCAGTACCCGTTGTACCTTGATTACCTTGTGGTCCTACTACATTTGAAGCAGCACCTGTATTACCTTGTACACCTTGTACACCTAATAAACCTTGTAATCCCTGTCCTCCTTGAACTCCTTGTGGTCCTACTACGTTTGATGCGGCACCTGTATTACCCTGAACTCCTAATAGACCTTGAACACCTTGTCCTCCTTGAGTACCTTGTCCTCCTTGAGTACCTTGGGGTCCTACTACATTTGAAGCAGTACCTATTGTACCTTGGTTACCTTGTAATCCTTGTACTCCTTGAACACCTTGTCCTCCTGTGTTACCTTGTACACCTTGAACTCCTTGTCCTCCTGTGTTACCTTGCACACCTTGAACTCCCTGTCCTCCTGTGTTACCTTGTACACCTTGTATACCTTGAACACCTTGAGTACCTTGAGGTCCTGCTATTGCTATTTGTGGTATACTCCAATAATAATTTAAACCATCATAATAGAAACCTAATACATCTACTCCACCAGAAGTGGTAGTAGTAGTATATGTAGCTCCTCCAATTACAATAGAACTTCCTGGTAATGATAAAGTGTGTGAAGTTCCTACTCCTTGTTTTACTAATATTGTTCCTGTATCACCTGTATTAGCATTTGATATAGATAATGTTCTATTTCCTCCTAATGTTACTTTGGCATTTGAACCCTCTTGAATGTCCCATGCTATTGTTGAGGCATCAGTTAAAGTTTGTTGTTCTATCTGGAGATTTCCTTCTAAAAATGCTTTTCCATCATCAAATGTAAATTTTTGTTCAGCATTAACATCCGTTCCATCTATATCAGTAAGAATTCTATTTGCACCAATTTGGTTAATTGTTAATGCACCTTTAATACCCTGAGCACCTTGAGTACCTTGTCCTCCTTGTGAACCTATTATACCTTGTCCACCTTGAGTACCTTGTCCTCCTTGTGAACCTATTATACCTTGTCCACCTTGAGTACCTTGTCCCCCTTGTACACCTTGTACACCTTGTCCTCCTTGAGGACCTTGTGGTCCTTTTGTACCCTGAGCACCTTGAGTACCTTGTCCTCCTTGAGTACCTTGTCCTCCTTGAGTACCTTGTCCTCCTTGAGCACCTTTATACCCAAACCACATATATAAGTCACTATTATTAGTAAAAGTACCAACTCCTCTTGAATTAACAACTTTAAGTTGGTTAGTGGTACCACTAGCACCTAGACCTGTGACAACTACATTAACATCGGCATAGAATGCATTATCATCATTATCTTTTATAACTACAGCAGCTATATTTGAATTAACTAAGCCCGATATATCTATATCTGCAGTTCTTTCAAAATCACTAAACCAAACATTAGTAACAGAATTATATGTAGCATTATTAAATAAAATATCATTATCTTCATCAGGAGCTGTAGCTGAAACTGTTGAATTAAAATTGAATACTATACCTGCTCCATTTCCAACTTGACCTTGTACACCTTGTCCTCCTTGTACACCTTGTCCACCTTGAGGGCCTTGTACACCTTGTCCTCCTTGTACACCTTGTACACCTTGTACACCTTGTATTCCTTGTCCTCCTTGTACTCCTTGTACTCCTTGAATACCTTGAGCACCTTGCGGTCCTGAGTCTTTATCTGCCCAAGTCCATCCACCTGATGTTGATTGAATTACTTGTCCTGCTGATCCAGTTGATGTTAAGGTTGAGTCTGAAGAAATTGCTCCTTTTAATCCTATTACGGGGTTGCCAAAAGTACCGTGTACGAATAAAGTCTGGTGTAAAGAATCTGAGCCTCCTAAAATAACAACCCCCGGGGCTTGTATTGATAATGATGTACTATCTCTTAATATTGGGGTATCAACCTTAGTTGTAAAGTTTACACTAGACCCAGTTGCAGGAGTATTAAGGGATATATGATTGCCTCCAACTGAACTTCCTATTTGTAATTTAGAATTAAATGCATAAACTTGAGGTTTAGAAGTTAAAGAACTAAGAGTAAAACCTGAGTTTGCATCTTCTCCATGAGCTATAAATTCGTCTCCGTAAAAATTTGTGTTAATACTACCAGATACATCTCCTTGTACCGTGACTGAGTTTAAGTTAGCATCAGATCCACTAACTATTATTTTTTTCCAATTTGGCATGTCAATTTTTTATTATGGTTGGTTACTCAAAGAGCCCACTTCCGTTATGGCCTATAATATATGTTATACATATGTAAATATTTGATGAGATTTAAAAAAATTATTAAAAAAATTATACACTGTAGCCATATTTTTGTAAATAGTAAGTGTAATCAAAATTAGGAAAAGTACCTGTAAATGTATTATAACTACCATAAATTTTATCTCTATCTAATCCAAATTTAATATTATCTAAATCGTTACTACTATTAGAATATAAATTAACTCTATCTGAATTTGTATACCCATTATAATATACAAAATTTTGTGATGCTGCTTTACCTAAAAGATATTCATTACCTCCTTTTTCAAAGTTAAATATGTAACCTTGAGCATTTAAACCCGAAGTAATAAGAGTGCCAGAATCAGCTGTGGATAGAGTGTATGCCGTAGAAAGATTATAAACTAAAAATTTATTTATATCATTATCTGAGTCATCAAAGAATATTATTATTAATTTGGTCCCATCACTATTAAAAGTAGCACTAAAAGTAGAATCATTTGAATTTAAATCTATTTTTGTAGTAACTGTTGAAGATATAGTACTTGCATCGAAAGCTGTAGATAAAGAATACTCTGAAAAATTTATAACTGAGGATGCTAAACCAGATTGAATTAATCCAAATACCTTAGTACCTGCTGGGTTATATATATGATTTCTAAAATAAGCAGGTAATGTAGCGCTGGTATTTTGTAAAGTAAAACCTTGAGAAATATCTCCTGAAGTGTTAAAATTAGCAATTCTAATTTTTTGTTCAACTGAATCTAGAAAAGATATTTTATCTTCATTTTGAGAAACCCATAATTGTGCTTCACCATTAGATATATTGCTGGATCCCATAAATGAATCTATATTAACAGTAGTAGGTGAAGTTACATTTTCCCACTCCATATAATCACTGTCTATTACAGGACCAGAAGTAGTAGTACCATTAATATTCATTCTTAATCTAAAAAAGTTCCAATTACTCATTTTTTCAGTTTTTTATCATTATAAAATACGTACAGTTCTTGGAGTTTCAAAGTTAAAGTATAAATTTTTTCCATTTCTGCACCCTTAAACTCCATATTTTGAAGTTTTTGGAATAGATAAGAAAAGTCATCATCAGAAAAAGATGGTAGACCCTTATAGGGGTCTACCTTATCTTTTGGAATTTTACCTATTATTGTTTTTCCAGCTTTAAAACCCATCTTAATTTATCCATTTAATGTTATGAATAAATATAAATGTCTTCATTAGCTCCAACAAATAGGTTACCTTTTTTCACATATCTAGCTGCTGCTTCTGAAGGTAAATTTCCTGTTCCTTCTATTACTGCTGCCATAAATGCTTCTGGTGTGAATGATGAAGCTTGAGCGTTAAACGCTGAATCTACTGCCCAACGTGTTGCTGCTAAATCAAATCCAAATAATTCACCAACATTTTGTGTTGCTTGTTGTATTACAATACCACCATCTCCAGTTGAGTTTGAACCAGAAGCCATTAAGATAAATCTATCTGCTACTTCTAAATTCTGTTGGTTTTGGAAAGATGCTGTACCTTGTACTGTTAAATCTCCTTGTACTAATACATCATTAGTTACAGTTAAATTATTTCCAATAGTTACATCATCTGGTAATGCTACTGTAATTGCTCTACCTCCAGCACCTAATGCTGCAGAAGCACCACCTGTAACTGTAATTTCATTAGCTGTACCTAATACTTCTAATGTTGTATTACCTTCAACTGCGTTATTAGCTGATCCACCATAATCTACTGCAATTGTTGGTTCTGAACCTACACCTGAATTTGCTGCAATTGTTATACCAGTTCCAGTACCTAAGTTCTTTACATAATCTCCAATTTGAGCTGATCCAGATAATACATTTGTTCCGTTCAAAATTGTAGCTGCTGAAATTGATCCTCCTAATGAAGTATCATTACCTGCAATTGTAATACCATCGTTTTCTAACATTCCATTAGTAACACCTAATGCTTTAACTTGTAAAGAATCTCCACTAATTTCAATAGATGAATCATCTACATTAACGATAAGTCCTGTAGCATTAGCACCTAAACCTGCACCCGCAAATGAACCTGAATCTACTGAAACTGTTGCATTACCTGATCCATCGAATGTGAAATCCTTAATACCAGCACCATCAGTTAATACACCATCAGAAGAACCTGATACTACATTTGTTCCTTGTAAAATTGTAGCTGCTGTAATTGTTCCTCCTAGTGAAATATCATTACCAGCGATAGTAATACCATCATTATCTAATTGGGAATTTGCAATACTACCTAAAGTACCACCTAATGTTAATGTTGGAGTTGTACTACTTAAATCAGAAACTAATGTAATACCATTTACATTACCAGATCCTGATACAGATGTTACTGTACCTGAACCTAATCCTGTAGCTGATATTGTAATAGTACCTGATCCTGATGTTACGGCAATATTTGCCCCACTAGTTATATTTCCTAATACGGGATCATTACCTGTAGAACCAATTACTAATTGACCGTTTGTAGCTTGACCTAGAGCAGTAATTGCGCCAGTTCCACTACCTAAAAGAACACCACCGTCAGTCAGAGATGATGCACCTGTACCCCCGGATCCTACCGGTAAGGCTGTATCTAATGATAATGCTGATAGATCAGCTACCGATCCTGATACAATTACTTTTTTCCATGTTGCCATTTAATTGTTGTTTTTTGTTTGTTAATTATTAATTATTGTTATTTATTATACGTATTAAGAATCTCCTATTCCTGCATAAAAATTACTACCACTATATGCAAATCCTCCATCTACTGCTGTTGGAAGACTTGTAAAATCTCCAAAAGTAATTACACCTTTATCTGTGGATTTTAACGCAGTAAAACTAGCAGATTGTATTAAGAAAAAATCATCTGCTCTATCTGTATCTTTAAGAAAAGTTGAACTTCCTGTAACTGCTAAGCTACCTGTTATTTGAGCTGATCCTGTAAAAGGGAATGTTACTACACTACCCCCACTACTCCCAGAATTTTGAGATATAAATTGTACTATTTGATTTTGAGCAGCTGCAAAACCTAATCCTTCTAATACACTTATATCACCACCATGAAATAAAGGGGCAATTGAAGAAGTTAAGGTTGTTTCAGTTATTGCTATATTTGTTACTCCTGAACTTGGAGTATATGCTGCAGGTTCTGGGTAAGCTACACTAGCAGATATATAAAAACTTGATAAATCATCACTAATTCTATCTGTAATTTCTGATATATCATATACACCATAAACTGTTGATACTGTAGCAGAGACTGAACTGGTTAATGCTAAAGGAACTAATGCTGCCCATTTAGAATAATCTGTATTATATTCAGAATCTTGACTTCCTGTTACTGATGTATATTTCCATATAGGGTAACCTGATGGAGTTACTAAAGAACCAGATTGTACAAAAGTTAATCCTTTATTAATTCTAACTACTGTAGTTCCAGTAGAATCAGCTGTAGCAGCATCTAATATCTCTATAGTATTATTTCCTACATTAACACTTACTACTTCAGTTAAATTATCTGTAAATCCTTGTCCTGTTTTTCTAAGTAAAAATCCAGGTCTAATATATTCTATCCCGTAATAAGATGCATTAGGGGCAGTAACGGTAACAGTTGTACTACCATCTTGAAATTGCCCAGTAAATCTTATAAAACTGTTTGATGTGGTACCCCCTGGAAAAATTGTAAAATCACCACCACTACCAGCAGTTACTCTACCAAGTTTTAATAAATCTTGATTTGCCATTCAATTATGTTTTTTTTTTAAGTTAATTAAAATAAAACCTTTATAGTAGATGCGTCTCCAACTGCTTCATCACTTCCTAATATATTAAATATATTAAAATTACCAGCATTAACATTTGTAGATGATATTTCAGCTGCCATATTTACAAATGAAGGTTCTGTATTAGAAACAACTCCGCTTACAATTGGGTAGTTATAGTTAATTAAACTTGTTGCTGCACCTGCGGCACCACTTTCTATTCCTCTTGGAACAGTAAGTACCATTACTGTTTCTTGGGCATCAGATGATATGTTAATAGATTCTAATTGTTGACTAGCTTCTAAAGCCGCTGATGGCATTGTAATTGTTACACTATCGATATCTCCTACACTAGCATTTGTTGTAATAGCTGCTTTAAATGCTACTACATAAGCACCCTCTGTACCTGATGAACCACCTGAACTTGCTACGGTTAAAACAAAGGTATTTGTGGTAGCAGATTGTATTTCAAGATATGAATAATCTTCACTCATATTTCTTATTACAACAAAATCACCTGCTGTTAAACCATGACTTGCATGAGTAACAGTTAATGATGTAGTAGTACGTGTCCATGATAAACCACCCCATATATTTCCTGATGATTTAATTTGAATTAAAGCGTTTGCTGTACTTAAAGCGTTATATCTTACAGTTTGAGAATAAGGTGTACCACCTCCTCCGCCACCTGCACCAGATGATCCTTGTGGGCCTTGTAGTCCACTTTGAGCTCCTTGAGTACCTTGTCCACCTTGTGGACCTGTTCCTCCTGATCCTTGTGGGCCTTGTAGTCCACTTTGAGCTCCTTGAGTACCTTGTCCTCCTTGTGAGCCTGCACCTGTGGTACCTTGTATACCTTGTCCACCTTGAGGTCCTACGACATTAGAATTTGCTCCTGTTGTACCTTGTATACCTTGTCCTCCTTGTGGACCTGTAAAGCCTGTTGTACCTTGTATACCTTGTCCTCCTTGAGGGCCTGTTATACTAGTACCAACTGTACCTTGTGCACCTTGTCCACCTTGTGATCCTGTACCTTGAGGACCTTGAAGGGTACTTTGAGCTCCTTGAGTACCTTGTCCACCTTGTGAACCTGTACCCGTATTACCTTGTGTACCTTGTGTACCTTGTCCTCCTTGAGGGCCTGTTATACTAGTACCAATTGTACCTTGTGTACCTTGTCCACCTTGAGGTCCTACGACATTAGAATTTGCTCCTGTTGTACCTTGTATACCTTGTCCTCCTTGTGATCCTGGTCCCCCTGATCCTTGTACACCTTGTCCACCTTGTGAACCTGTACCTGTTGTACCTTGTATACCTTGTCCACCTTGTGAACCTGCTCCACCTTGAATACCTTGTCCTCCTTGAGGGCCTGTTATACTATTACCAGTTATACCTTGTATACCTTGTCCACCTTGTAAACCTGATGGGCCTTGTCCTGCTTGAACACCTTGTCCTCCTTGTGTACCTATTGAACCTTGTCCACCTTGAGTACCTTGTCCTCCTTGTAAACCTGCTCCACCTTGAATACCTTGTCCTCCTTGTGTACCTGAACCTGCTAGACCTTGTGCACCTTGAGTACCTTGTCCACCTCCGCCACCAGCTCCACCATAGGAACCTGTTACATATACAGTATTTGTAGAAGGATCTAATACTAAGACACTTCCATCAGTTGTACTATCATTACCATATAATCCAGTTAGCTCTAAAGAACCTGATAGTGCTAAAGATCCAGAGGTTACTAAAGAACCTGAAACTTTTATATCGTATGCATCTTGCCCAGTAAAGGCATTAACAGATTGTGATACATGACTAGCTTCAATGGTACCTCCTGTTGTAATACCGCTTAGAATTAGTTGTTTTGCCATTATTTAAAATTTTATTTTGTTATA
>Ga0181373_1000328_pt1 | contig 10822 bp, 11 predicted proteins | sample LowvirmetaG_3_FD_130159 | JGI IMG/M metagenome (GOLD analysis project Ga0181373, IMG submission 130159) | Marine viral communities from the Subarctic Pacific Ocean - Lowphox_09 viral metaG | ecosystem: Environmental > Aquatic > Marine > Oceanic | place: Subarctic Pacific Ocean | collected... | reverse complement strand
CAAGAAGGAGAAAGTGGTTCATATGCTCATGCTGAAGGATACCAAACCCAAGCAAATGGAATAGCTTCTCATGCTGAAGGACTTGGTTCAAGAGCAAGGGGAAACTATTCACATGCTGAAGGTTTACTTACTATTGCAGAAGGTGAGTATCAACATACTATGGGTCGTTATAATTTACCAAACACTCATTCATTAGTTATTATAGGAAATGGCACATCATCTAACAATAAAAAAAACTTAGTTGAGTTTAATTTAGATGGTGTATTAATAAATCAACCTATAACTGCATCTGCAGGAATACAAATAGAAGGAACATCAAGAACATTATTTACCACAGCAAGTATAGTTTATAGTGGAAGTAATGTAACACAAATAACCCAAAGTTTTGGATCAACCCAACAAATAACTAATATAATATATTCAGGTTCATTTGAAGATGGAAATCCTTTATCAATATCCGTGACAGGGTCAGATGGAGTTAATAAATTGTATACTTTAACATATAGCTCAAGTTTAGTAACACAAATAATACAAAGTTAATATTTATAATAAAGAATTATGGCCTTATACACATTACCAAATGGATCAACATGGAACACTGGTTTAGATTATTTTAATCAAACCGATGAAAACGTGTATCAATTTATTAAAGAAGTAGAAACATCAAACACTCCTATTAAAACATTTATTTCTGGATCTAATGCTAATATACCAAGAATGACTCAACAACAATGGACTGAGTCTTCGTATGATAACTATAACTATATAAGAAACACTGTTTACACATACAAGGATAACACATATACTAGACAGCATGTAATAGAAACATTTGAAATACAAAATAAATAATTATGGCATGGACATTATCAGGTGATTATTACGTAGACGCAGTAGCTGGAGACGATGCTAATGCAGGAACATCTACAGCACCATTCAAAACAATACCTGCAGCAATAGCAGCTGCTGAAGCTGGAGGAAGCGGATATCAAGACATTGTAGTTGGAGCCGGCACATACACAGACAGACTAGTAGCAGGAAGCACAACCGATTATTTATGTTTTAAAGCAGACGGTGAAGTAATATTTGATGCAAGTAGCACAGGCGACAGTGCATTTTACAATGGCAAATTTTGGGTAGTTAACGGGTTTAAAATAGTTGATGTTGAACAAGCATTGCAAAAATCAAGCAATGATGCATATCGAGTAAACTTTCATAAATGCTACATAAAAAACTGCCCCGATTGGTATATCGATTTAATTATGGCAGAACTTGCTACATACCATGACTCCAGTTGTATATTTGAAAATGTAGGAAGCACAAACATAAGTACATCACACTATGCCCGCTATTTTTCATTTACAAATTGTATGTTTATTAACAGTTGGCAGCCTGGTATGAGATTAAGTGGTGGATATTTTAGTAGTAACACTTTACCAGCAGCGGCTCAATCATGTATATTTATAAACACTAAAGACGATGGAATCACTAATTATTACATGTCCAGTACTACATATGGAAATGTTAGAAATTGTCTGTTTAACGAATATGCTATATATAGGGATTCCACCGGCACAAAACGATCGGGATCGGCATTAGCCGAATATTTTGATACTAATAACGGCAATTATTGGGAATCTGGAGCTTTAGTTACTAGTATGTCATTTAACACAGCCATATCTGGATCTAACATGATGTCAGATGCAATATTTACTTTGCCCGGCGTCGCATCTAATAGAGATTATTTTCAAAATTATAATTTAGGTACTAACACTAGATTTGCTGGTACTAACAACATGGCAACAGCGTACGGATATGATGATTCTGCTTCTAATCCTTTACATACGGCTGGTGGAGCAACATGGACTAATATAACTTCTTCAATAGCTGGAGGGTTACAAATATCTGCATCTACACATCCAACAGGAACAATAGAATCTGCTGTAATCGACCAAGGCTCTCCTAAATTTATACGAGAAATAAAAACATCCTATTCATCAACTGAGCTAGGTGCAACTGGAATTTCAGTATATACTGCTAGTGTAGCCAATCAATACCCAACTAGACAAACATTTGAAATGCGGTATGGTAACACTGCTGATTTGTCTAGTAACACTTACAAAATATTTGATCTTGGTAGTCCCATATATGTAGATTTAAATGGATCAGGAAGTGGTGACATTAATTTCACTACAGGAAGTAATGCTAATATAACAGCAAGATACCTACAGCTCAAATACACTTTACGAACTAATTTTACTGGTTCACTATAATGGCTGTAGATGATAGAATATCGTTTTATGGGATTGCAATACAATCTTCAACACCAAGGCTAAATGGTATTGCAATACAATCTTCGACCCCTAGATTTAATGGAATTACAATACTTTCAAATAATTTTTTTAATGGAGATATACTTGTTACAGACTCAACAGGTAATTCTATCGATAACGCTATAGTAACAATTGAATCAACACAAACTAATCCTGCTTATTATATTGGTGACATTTCCGGATCAACAGATGCTGATGGTATTTTCATAGCAACTGGATCATCTACAACTGGAACAACATTAACAGTTGAAGCAGACGGATATAACACTTATACTGGTCCATTAATTTCAAATGATTATGATAACGGAATGACTGTTGTGTTATCTCAAGGTGGCGGGGCTTCTAAAAAAATATACACAACAAATAAAGGTAATATTCTTATTAATCCTAATGATACAATTTTAATAGAACTTTAGTTTTTTGTTAATATTTATAATAAAATACTAATATGGCAAATATACCTATATGGCCTGGCTCAAGTAGTTTCTTCCCAGGTGACACACCTTTTGGGTTTTATGATGATGATTACCAATTTCAAATTGATGCTGATAAGTTTGCTAGATTTGCAGCTCAACGCTTAGGGTATCCTTTAGTAGAGGTTGAATTACAAGATATAAACTTTTATACTGCATTTGAAGAAGCAATTACAACTTATGGTAATGAGTTATATTCATATCAAGTAGCGGATAATTTATTAACTTTTCAAGGAGCTTCCTCTTCAATTGGCCCTGCTAATGAAGAATTACCCCAAGAAAACCTATCAGAAATAGTTAGACTTTCAAATCAATATGGAGTAGAAGCAGGAGTAGGGGGTGATGTAACTTATTACACAGGTTCTTTACCACTTGTTATGGGTAAACAAGAGTATGACATGAATGAGTGGGCTACTTCTCAAAGTATTGAAGGTAGAATTGAATTAAAAAGAATATTCTATGAAACCCCACCAGCAATTACAAGATATTTTGACCCATATGCAGGTACAGGTGTAGGTATGCAACAAATGATGGATTCATTTGGATGGGGATCTTTTTCCCCTGCAATTAACTTTATGTTAATGCCTATAAATTTTGACTTACAGAAAATCCAAGCAATTGAGTTAAATGATCAAGTCCGTAAATCACAATACACATTTGAGTTAGTTAACAATAAGTTACGAATTTTCCCAATTCCTAACAATACTGCTGTTACATATTTATCATTTCATTATGTTAAATTAGAAGAAACAAACAAACCATATTATGACAGAGATGGCAGAGAAATTATCACCAACGCCTCTAATGTCCCATATGAAAACCCTAATTATACACGTATTAACTCAGTTGGTAGACAATGGATTTTTGAATACAGTTTAGCAATTGTTAAGGAAATTTTAGGATATGTTAGGGGTAAATATTCTCAAATCCCAATACCTGGATCTGAAGTAACCCTAAATCAATCTGATTTAATTTCAGCAGCAACAGCTGAAAAGGCAGCCTTAATAGAAAGATTAAGAGCTTATTTTGACACAACTTCTCGTAAAACCTTACTCGAGAAAAAAGCAGAAGAAGGCGCAGCCCAAAATAAAATAATTAGTGAGGTTCCAATGGTAATTTTTGTAGGATAATATGGCATTATTTGGTACACAACGTGATGTCTCTTTAATGAGAAGTATTAATCGAGAGTTAATGGGTGACATTGTCACTCAACAGTGTGCTGTATACAAATTAAACATAGAAGAAACCAGAGTAAACATATATGGAGAATCATCAGGAGCTAAATACTACCAAGAACCTATTTTGTTAAATGTATTACTTGAAAGAGGTGATCAAACATACAACTCTAGTGATATGGGGGTTGATTATACACGAGATGTTGAATTTAGATTTTTTAGAGATGATTTAGTTGATGCTAGTGTAGTAATGGAGCCGGGAGATATTATTATGTATTATGAAGCATATTTTGAAGTAGATAGTATTAAAGATAACCAATTATTTGTTGGTAAAGACCCAAGATACCCATACAACCAAAACCCATTAAACCCAGGTTTAGAGGAATTTGGATCAAATATTTCTATAATATGCTCTACTCACTACACACCAGCTGATAAAGTACAAATTACAAGAGAAAGACTATAACATATGCCACAATCTAGAAAACCTGTACCTAAAAGTCAAAAGGAAATTAGTCGTTCACAACAAGAACCTTATATTTTTCCTGAAACTGGAGAAACCTTAGGCAATCCAAACATACCTGATTCATTTGAACAATTTACAAAAAATGAACAAAATGGGTTAGACCATAATAGATCTAATGAGTTATCTTTTAAAAATGATACCACAAAACCCTTTACAGTTGGATTACAAGACATAGATGAATCTATAATGTACTATTTTCAAAATGTAATACGTCCTTCTGTTGTACAAAACGGGAAAAGAATTGCAGTACCAGTAATCTACGGTGCCCCTGAAAGGTGGAAATCTGCTCAAAAAGATGGCTACTATAAAGATAAAAGAGGTCGAATTATGGCTCCCATCATTATGTTTAAACGTGATTCACTGGATAAATTAAGAAGTGCAGGAAATAAATTAGATGGAAATACACCTAATTTATATGCTTCTTGGAAAAAACCTTATAATTCGAAAAATTCATACTCTAACTTTAGTGTTCTTACAAACAGAAAACCTGTAGAACAATACATAGTTAATGTAATACCAGACTATGTTAAACTACAATACAGTTGTACTATCCAAACATATTATATAGATCAACTAAATAAAATAGTTGAAGCTGTAAATTATGCTTCTGACTCATATTGGGGTGATCCTGAACGTTTTAAGTTTAAAGCTTCAATTAATTCATATGCTACAACAGTAGAATTAAGTGATGGTCAAGATAGAATAGTAAAATCAACATTTTCTATTGATTTATATGGTTATATTATTCCTGATAATATCCAAAAACAAATATCATCAATTAAAAAATTTAATAGTCAATCTCAAATAGTCATAGGAACAGAAACTTCTATAAATATTTCAAATTTAAATAAAAACCAATAAATGGCAAATATACTAAATAAAACAGGCATAACTACCGGAAATACAGTTCAAGCCTACCACGTTACCCAATCTATAGATGCTCTTACAGGAACAGAGGCTTATGATATTACAATATCTGGATCTTTAACAACAACGGGATCAGTTAATGTAAAAGGCAACATAGAATCTGATCAATTTGTTACAGGAGAAAAACTTAAAGCTAATACAGCTGTAATAACTGATTTAATTACAGAAAATACAACAGGCAGTGGTGTTAAATTTAATGTAAATATAACAGCCTCAGGAAACATAAGCTCAAGCCTCCAACTTTTAGGTAAAAGTTTAGAAATCGAGGAAACTGCATCAATAGGTAGATCTCTTACAGTAGGAACAACTTTAGTTGTAACTGAAACAATAACAGGAGATGGGGAAGGCATAACTAATCTACAAAGACCTATCTCAAATTCTGTTTCAACTAACTTCTCAGCAAGTGCTCTTAATAGTGGGTTTTATTTTAGAGTAGGAGGTAATGTAACTTGTTCTATTGGAACATCATCTATTTACCTAGTTCCTATTGGAGTAGAATATGAATTTTTTCAAACATCTTCTGATTCAAATTTTTCATTTGTAACTGGAAGTAGTACTATAATTTTAAATTCAAAAGGTGGAAGAACTAAACTAGCAGGCCAATTTTCAGCTGCAACTCTTAAAAAAGTTGGAGAAGATGAATGGGATTTAATTGGAGATTTAGGTTAATAAAATGGGAATAGGAACACATTTAGGAATACTTGCATCATCAATAGATAGCTTTTCATCAACATATAGCTTTCAATTTGATGGTGTAGACGATTATATTGATTGTGGAGATAATGACAATTTAAGTTTTGGAAATGGCTCTACAGATTCGCCTTTTTCAATTAGTGCTTGGATTAAAATGGATGATATTTCTGGGTTTAGATTATTAAACAAATATGTAGGTAGTACATATGAGTATAGTTTCGGTACGGGGGGTGCAGGTAATTTACAACTTTATTTACTTAATAGTGCTTCTAAGTATAGAGCTAGATTACAAAGTACTTTCTTAAATACAGGTCAATGGTATCACATCGCTTCTACATATGACGGTAGAGGAGGTAGTAACGCTCAAGATGGAATTAAAATATATGTTGATGGGGTCAGGGTTGATGATACAAGTGTTAGTGTGGGGTCTTATGCTGCGATGTCTAACACTACGGTTCCTGTCTATATCGGAAAACTAAATACAAGTTATGCAGATGGTAATATTGACGAGGTAGCGATATTTAATTCAGAACTTTCGGCAAGTGATATAACTACAATTTACAATAGTGGAGTACCTAACAACTTAAATGATTTAAGCACACCACCACTATCTTGGTGGCGAATGGGAGAAGCTGCGACTTTTGATGGAAGAAGAGATTGGGACCTAAGAGACCAGGGAACTGGTGGAAATGATGCAGTAACGCAAAATATAGCAGAAACAGAAAGAGTAACAGACGTACCCTCTTAAATTTTTTTTAAATATTTATAAACAAAAACCATAAATTATGCCAATAGTTACAACAGATCAAAATACAACTGATCAAAAAAAGTTTTTAACAACAGAAGAGTTACAAACATTAAAAGAAATACAACAACAAACCCAATCCCTTATAATAGAATTAGGTGAAATTGAAATGACAAAAATTCAAATTGAAAAAAGACACAAAAGTGCTAAATCTTTTTTAGATGAATTAACAGAAAAAGAAAAAAACCTAACTAATTCTATATTTGAAAAATATGGAAAATCAAACATAGACCCAGAAACAGGTGAAATAAATAAATTAGATTAATTTAACTTAAAACACACTATATTTATAACAAAATAACCTATTAACAAATGGCAGAAACTATAATATCACCTGGTGTATTAGCCAATGAAAATGACCAATCATTCTCTTTAAATCCACCAGTACAAGCAGGTGCTGCTATAGTAGGACCAACAGTAAGAGGTAAAATAGGAATACCTACTATATGCACTTCTTATAGTGATTATTCTACTAAATTTGGTACTTCTTTTGAAAGTGGTAGCCAAACATTCTCATATTTTACATCAATATCAGCATATAATTACTTCCAATCCGGAGGAACTTCTTTATTAGTTACACGTGTAGTAAGCGGAAGCACCACCACAGACTGGACTCCTGCTACTAGCTCTTTAATCCCTACAGGATCGAATGGTCCCACTACAGGTTTATCTCCTTTTATATTAGAAACAATATCTGAAGGAGAAATCATGAATAGTACCGGCCCTACAGGAACAAATAATACACTATTAAGTGGTTCTGTAGAAAATTTTAGATGGCAAATTACCAATAACAATACAGACGATGGTACATTTAACTTAATAATTAGACAAGGAAATGATAATATACTATTCCCTTCAGTTTTAGAAACATGGGGTCCTTTATCATTAGATCCGTATTCTCCTAACTACATAGAAAAAGTAATTGGTAACCAATATGAACAGGTGTCAAATGATGGAAGTGATTACTATATCCAAACTATAGGTGATTACCCCTTACAATCTCGATTTATTAGAGTAAAACAAGTAAACTACCTCACCCCAGAATATTTTGATAATAATGGGGCAGTTAAAAATGAATTTACAGGTTCTTTACCTGCTAATTCAAGTGGCTCATTTGGAAGTGCTAAAGGATCTAACATTCCTACAGGAGAGGCAGGACTATATTATAATAATATTAACGATGCTGATAACATTCAGGGCCTTCAAGCAAGTGATTATACTACCTCAATTTCTTTATTAGGTAATAAAGATGCATATAAATATAACTTTATTACTTTACCTGGTATAGTTAATAGTTTTGCTAGTCATACAACACTAATAACCCAACTAATTACAATGGTACAAGAAAGAGGTGATACTATGACAATACTCGATTTAGTAGGATATAATTCTAATATTACTCCTGTTTTAACTCAAGCGGGAAACAGAGATACTTCCTATGCTGCTTCTTATTGGCCTTGGGTAAAAACACTTGACCCTAATACTGCTATTCAAGCTTGGGTTCCTCCATCTACCTTAATACCTAGTGTATATGCACAAAATGATATCATAGCGTACCCGTGGTTTGCACCTGCAGGTGTAAATAGAGGAGTAATGCCTACTGTTACTCAAACAGAAAGAATATTAACTCAAGGTAATAGAGATGATTTATACAAAAATAAAATAAACCCCATTGCTACTCTCCCTACAGCAGGTGGAGCAGCAGTTGTTGTATTTGGACAAAAAACACTTCAAAAGAGAAAAACTTCATTAGATAGGGTTAATGTAAGACGTTTACTAATTGAACTAAAAACTGTTATTTCTCAAATAGCTGATGGATTTGTTTTTGAACAAAACACAGAATCAACCCGAAATAGCTTTTTATCTGAAATTAATCCATATTTATCAACAGTTCAACAACAACAAGGATTAACTTCTTTTGAAGTTGTTATAGATGAAACAAATAATACCCCTAATGTAATAGACAACAACCAATTAGTAGGCCAAATATATTTGCAACCTACAAGAACGGCTGAATTTATTATATTAGACTTTAATATATTACCAACAGGTGCAACATTTCCTACTTAGTAATAAAATTTTAAAAAAATAATTAATATTTATAATAAAAATATAAAATGGCAAATTTTACAGTATCTCCTGGAGCTAAATTAAATGAAATAGATAACACTTTCTTAACCTCCCAACCAGTACAAGCAGGCGCAGCTATTATAGGGCCAACAGTCAAAGGTCCAATTTTGATGCCTACTATAGTTACTTCATATTCTGAATATACTACCATGTTTGGTGATGTAATTGAAAGTGGTAGTCAAAACTATTCATATTTAACTTCAATAGCAGCTTATAATTACTTTAACTATGGAGGTGAATCACTTTTAGTAACCAGAGTAGCTAGCGGCTCATATACCCCAGCAACTTCCTCTGCTATCCCAGGAACTAACGAAACAGATGTTTTTACTTTAGAAACAATTTCTGAAGGAACACTTATGAATACTGGAGCTAGTGGGACAGGTGGTGCCCTTGCAACAGGTACTAAAAATAATGTAAGATGGGAAATTACTACTTCTAATACTTCCTCAGGAACATTTAGTTTATCAATTAGAAGAGGTGATGATATTACTAATAAGAAAGTTGTTTTAGAATCATTTAATAATCTAAGCCTAGACCCTAACTCAGACAAATATGTTGCTAAAGTAATAGGAGACCAAAAATTAACATACGACTCAGTAAATAACCAAATGACTGTTACTGGTGATTATAAAAATAGTTCAAGGTTTGTAAGAGTTAAATCTGTAAATAATCCAACCCTTAACTATTTAGATGCTAATGGAACAGCAGTTACTGCTTTAACAGGTTCTATCCCAACAGTAGGAAACGGAACATTTGGAGATGCAACTGGAGCACCCTTTGGTGTTAATGCAGGTAAATTTTATCAAAACATAGATGCTACTGACTCACAAGGCCTAGTAGGAGACAATTACAACACAGCAATTTCACTGTTAAGTAATGTTGATGATTATAAATTTAATGTGTTATTTGCTCCTGGATTAACAGATGAAGCCCACAATACTCAAATTACAAATATTATAACTAATACTCAAAACAGAGGAGACAATTTATTTGTATTTGATACTACAAACTATGGTAGTACTATTACAACTGCAATAGGAGAAGCAAGTAGTAGAGATACTTCATATGCTGCCACATACTGGCCATGGGTAAGAATTTCAGACCCAGCAACAGGCAAATTGGTATTTGTCCCTGCATCAACAATGATACCAGGTGTATACGCATTTAATGATAAAGTATCTGCCCCATGGTTTGCTCCAGCAGGAATAAATAGAGGAGGATTATCAACTGTTGTAAGTGCTGAATATAAATTATCACAAGGAAATAGAGATAGTTTATATGAGTCAAATATTAATCCATTAGCAACACTTCCAAGAACTGGAGTTGTAGTATATGGACAAAAAACACTACAAAAACAAGCTTCAGCTTTAGATCGTGTTAATGTAAGACGTTTATTAATTGAACTTAAAAATTACATTTCTCAAATAGCAGAAGGTGTAGTATTTGAACAAAACACAATTGTAACAAGAGGATCATTTCTTGCAAAAATTAACCCATATTTAGAAGGAATTCAACAAAAACAAGGTTTATATGCCTTCCAAGTAAAAATGGATGATTCAAATAATGGCCCTGATGTAATAGATAGAAACCAATTAATAGGACAGATTTACGTTCAACCTACAAGAACAGCTGAATTTATTTCTTTAGATTTTATCTTACAACCAACAGGAGCTGAATTCCCAGGTTAAAAAAATAAAAAATTAAATATTTATAATAAAACACTAAAAACAACATAAAATGCCTATATTAGATTTTAACGAGAT
>Ga0181373_1000326_pt1 | contig 10966 bp, 5 predicted proteins | sample LowvirmetaG_3_FD_130159 | JGI IMG/M metagenome (GOLD analysis project Ga0181373, IMG submission 130159) | Marine viral communities from the Subarctic Pacific Ocean - Lowphox_09 viral metaG | ecosystem: Environmental > Aquatic > Marine > Oceanic | place: Subarctic Pacific Ocean | collected 2015-12-05 | reverse complement strand
GTAGGAATAGGAGCTTCATTTATAGATAATGTTTATAGTGTGCAATCAGTTGAAAGTGTTGAGAAAAATGTGTCTGGTATTACAACATATGTAAGAAGAGTGTTTGTAAATACTCAAACATTAATGCCTTATGGTACTGGAATAACAACTTCAGATTATCTTGGTGAGTTTAGTTGGGGTAAGATTAATTTACCTTATAGATCTGCAGAAAACTCTTATACTGCATATACCATGGGTGGAATTGGAACAATAACTTCTGGAATCTCAACTTCCATGATGGTACAGAGATTTGATCCATTAAAATCTAAAAATTATAGTGTTTGATTAAATAGTTAAATAAATAAATAAAAAGTTCCAAAAAATGGCTGCCATTATAACTGATCAGATTAGGATATTAAACGCTAAGAATTTTCTTGCGGGAGTACAATCTTCTAACAATTCCTATTACACCTTTATTGGATTGCCAAATCCTACAGATTTTCAATCTGATTGGGATGTTAGTCCACCTCCTCCTAAAGATTCATTTAATGATGAAAATGAATATTGGGATACTATGATTGCGATGAAGAGAATTAATTCTTCGGATGTTAGGCAAGTAGTTCCAAAAAGAATATGGTCATCTGGAATTACGTATGATTATTATAGGGGTGACTATACTATTACCAATACTTCTAAAGTAACTGGAGCAACTAATCTATATAGTGCTTCATATTTTGTTCTTAATAGTGATTATAGGGTCTATGAGTGTTTGCAGAATGGTACTGATCCAGAAAATCCTAATGGAAAGCCTTCTTTAGATGAACCAACTTTTACAGATTTGGAACCAAGATCTGCAGGTAGTAGTGGAGATGGTTATATTTGGAAATATCTCTATACTATTAAACCTTCTGAAGTTACAAAATTTGATTCTATTGATTTTATGCCAGTTCCTCAAGATTGGGAAACTAATACCGACGATTCTGCAGTAAGAGGAAATGCTGTTGATGGGTCTATTAAAACTATAGTTATTACTAATCGTGGTGTTAGTATTGGTACTGCTAATAGAACTTATACTAAAGTTCCTATCAAAGGTGATGGTAATGGTGCAGAAGCAACTATTGTGGTTAATAATGACTCTAAAGTTGATTCAATAACCATTTCTAATCAAGGGTCCGGATATACTTATGGTAGTGTTGATTTAGTTTCTGGAGGAGTTCCAACAGGAACTACTAGACCTACTTTTGATGTTATCATTTCTCCTGAAGGGGGACATGGTGCTGACATTTATAGAGAACTTGGATCATATAATGTTCTCTTATATTCAAGAATTGAAAATGATAATGAAGACCCAGATTTTATAACAGGAAACCAAATCGCAAGAATTGGTGTTGTAGAAAATCCAAAAGAATATGGATCTACTGCAATTTTATCTAAAGATAAAGCTAGTGCTGTCGGTGCAATTAGATTGACAGGAACTGGATATAGTACAGCTACTTTTACTTCAGATGCATATTTTACACAAACTGTGGCAACTGGAGCAACTGCTGTTGGTAGAGTTATCAATTATGATCAAAATACAGGAGTATTAAAGTATTGGCAAGATAGATCAATGGCAGGATTCACTACGGTTGGAACTGCAATAACAAATCCTACATATGGGTTTGAAATTCAAGAATTTACTTCTACTCCTATAGGAAATGGAAGTATTACTATTGTCCCATCATCTGGATCAAATTTAGAAATAGATACCTCATTTACAGGTCTTTCTACTGTAATAAATAATAGAACATATTACCTTGGTCAAGATTTTACTCAAGGTATTTCTAATCCAGAAGTTAAAAGACATTCTGGAAATATAGTTTATGTTGATAATAGACCATCTATTGTCAGATCATCGAATCAAAAAGAAGATATTAAAGTCGTTTTGCAGTTTTAAAAAATCATGCCCCAGCAAACTAATCTAAATGTAGCTCCGTATTTTGACGACTTTGATGCAAATAGTGATTATCATCAGGTTTTATTTAAACCTGGATATCCAATACAAGCTAGGGAATTAAATAATTTACAATCAATACTTCAAAATCAAATTGAAAAGTTTGGGCAGCATTTTTTCAAGGAAGGTGCTAAGGTAATTCCCGGAAATATAGGATATAATCCAAAATATAATGGTATTCAATTAAATAATCAGTTTAAAGGAGTACCAGTTTCTGCTTATATTGACCAGTTAATTGGGGCAAAAATTACTGGATTACAATCTGGAGTAACAGCAATTGTTGGTGAAGTTTTACTTCCTGAAGATTCTGAGAGAGATATTTTAACTCTTTATTGTAATTATATATCTTCTAATACTACTGATAATAATACAGAGACATTTTCAGATGCTGAAGAATTAACTTGTGATGTAGATATTATTTCTGGTCTATTAAGCAATACTACAATTAAAGCAGGATCTCCTTTTGCCACAACTGTTTCTACAGAGGCTGCAATTATTGGAACTTCATTTCAAATTGAAGAAGGTGTTTATTTTATTAGAGGACATTTTGTTTTAGTAAATAAAGAGACTCTTATTCTTGATCAATATGGATACCTACCTACTTATAAGATTGGATTTTATGTAGATGAGCAAATAATTACTGCGGATCAAGATGAGACTTTAAATGATAATTCGCAAGGATTTAATAATTATGCTGCACCTGGGGCAAATAGATTAAAAATTTCAGTATCTTTATTTAAGAAAAGTATTACTGATTTGGATGGTACTAATTTTATTGAATTGGCAGAAGTTGTTAATGGTGCTTTAAGGGCAGTTAATAGAAAAGGATTTGGAGAAGGATCTTTTGATTATGATGTGGTGGATACTCTTGCAAGAAGAACTTATGATGAAAGCGGTCATTATTATGTAAAACCATTTGGAGTGTCTGTACAGAATTCTTTAAATGATAATTTTGGAAATCGTGGAATTTTTCAGGCCGATCAATTTACATATGGGGGATCTATTCCATCCAATGATTTGGCATTATATAAAGTTTCTCCCGGAAAAGCATATGTTAAGGGATATGAGGTTGAAACTATTAATACCACTTGGATAGATGCTGATAAACCTAGATCAACTAAACTCTTAAAAGATCGATCTTTTATATACAATACAGGTTTAACTTTAGATTTAAATAGAAATTATAGAACTCCTACAATAGGAATTGGTAATACTTATTATGTAAGTTTAAGAAATGCAAGAGTTGGAGATGATCAAGAAGTATCTCCTGGAAATGAAATTGGACTTGCTAGAGTATATGATTATAAATTAGAATCGGGATCTTATAATACTTCAAATGATAATGTAAATAATTGGGGAATTTCTTTATACGATGTTCAAAAATATACTAACATTTCTTTAAATCAAGCACATACACTTTCTGTTCCTACTTTTATTGAAGGAAAAAATAGCGGAGCAACAGGTTTCCTTAGATATGCAGTTTCTGCAGGAACAGCTGTAACTGTATATGATATATCTGGGCAATTTATTAATAATGAAGAATTAATTTTTAATGGAATTGAAAATGGAAGAATTGCCCTATCAGTAACTGAAGAATCTCTTTCTAATGTAAGATCAATTTACGGCACAAGTGATGGTCTTGTAGGAATTAATACTTTCAGTGCAGATGTAATTCAATCAACTAATTTTAATGTTGGAATAGTATCAATTACTGCTTTTAGTGGAGGTGTAAGTACGGTAAGGAGTAATAATTTATATAATCCCTCTATAGAATTAAATGCAAGTTTATCAGGGGATAATAGTGTAAGAGTAGGAGATTTAGTTCAGTATACTGATACTGCTTTAGAAGATCCTGTAATGGCTAAGGTTACTTATGTTGGATCAGGTAATTCTGTTGCTTCCAGTTATATTAATATTGCAGGAGTCACTACAGTAACGGGAGTTGTAGAAGGTGCTCTTCCTTCCTCACTCATTTCTCCTACAGATTTTAAAGTACTATCTTCTCCTTTGAGTAAATCTTCTGATAACTCGTTATTTACAACACTTCCAAAACCAAATATTTCTAATGTAGATTTGGATGAATCGACTATTAGTATTAGGAAGGTTTATACTGTTAATATTGCATCAAATGAGATAGCATCGGGTACTAAGCCAACAGCTGGAACTAATGAATCATTTTTAACCTATGATGAAGAAAGGTATTCATTAATAAGATCTGATGGAACTACAGAAACTTTAAGTGCTGATAGATTCTCCTTTAATGCTACTGCAACAGAATTATCTATTCGCAATTTAGGATCTAATGATACTGGAGCAACATTAATCGCAACATTAAAGAAATCAAAACTAAAAGCAAAGAAAAAGATAAAAAATAGAGTTAATTCTATTATAGTTGATAAGTCAAGAAACTCAAATTCTGGTATTGGTTCAACTAATGCAAATGATGGATTATATTATGGTTCTGGTAATTATCCATATGGAACAAGAGTTCAGGATAAAATTATATCATTGAATAGTCCCGATGTTATTGCAGTTCATGGAATTTATGAATCTGCAGATACATCAGATCCAACAGCACCCACAATAATTCTTACTTCGATTATAAGTGATAGCAATACAACTGCTGAACTGATAATTGGAGAACACTTGATAGGTCAGTCAAGTGGAGCAGTAGCAATATGTGCTGAAAAAATAGATGATTCTCAAATTTCTTATATTCCATTAAATGATTTATTCTTTGTAGAAGGAGAAACTGTAGAATTTCAAGAATCTGAGGTGACTGCAATAATTAGTACTTTACGTGCTGGAAGTTTTGATATAGGTTCTACTTATACTTTTAATTCTGGTCAAAAAGAATCTTTCTATAATTATGGAACACTTAAAAGAAAATCTGATGCCGAACCTCCAACTAAGCGATTAAAGGTTTATTTTGAAAATGGTTATTATGATTCAACTGATGAAGGTGATATTACTACAGTAAATTCATATGAAACTTATAATTATGGAACTGAAATTCAATCAATTAATGGAATAAGAAATAGTGATATTATTGATATTAGACCAAGAGTTTCTGATTATACAGTCGTTGAAAATGTAAGATCTCCTCTTGAATTTTTAGGAAGAGAATTTAATGGAAGTGGGAATTCTGCTACTAATATTTTAGCATCAAATGAAAATATTATTGCTAATTTTTCATACTATCAAGGAAGGATTGATAGAATCTTTTTAACAAAAACTGGAACTTTCCAGTTGGTGTATGGAACTCCTTCAGATAATCCACAGTATCCAAATCCAGTTGATGATGCTATAGAAGTAGCTACAATCACTCTTCCACCATATTTGTATAATCCTAATGATGCTATTATTAAATTCCTAGAGCATAAACGCTTTAGAATGAAAGATATTAAAAAACTTGAGGATAGACTTAGGAATTTGGAGTATTATACTTCTTTATCTTTATTAGAACTTAATACTGCTAATATATTTGTTCCTGATAGTGATGGTATTAATAGGTATAAGTCTGGTTTCTTTGTTGATAATTTTAGCAGTTTTGCATCTCAATCTACTAGTAATAGAATCAATAATAGTATTGATAGAAAAACTGGTGCATGTAGACCAAAGCATTATACCAATGCTATTGATCTTAAGGTTGGTGTAACAGAAACTCCAGGTGTAATAGCAAATACATCTGTCGGAACTAATGTAAGGAAGCAAGAAAATGATATTCTAACTTTAGATTATTCTGAGGTAGAATGGGTTACACAGTTGTTTGGTACAAGAGCAGAAAGTGTAACTCCTTTCATTATGAATTTCTGGCAAGGAACTGTTGATTTAACTCCAGCATCAGATACTTGGATAGATACGCAAAGAATTGATGCTAAAATTATTGAGGTTGAGGGTGATTATGCAGCATCTATAAGACTTGCTGCAGCTACAGAAGATGTGGATCCTCAGACAGGATTTGCACCTATTGTTTGGGATGCATGGTCTATTAACTGGACTGGGACAGAGACAAGATCTGGAGGATTTGAGGATAGAGTTACTTCAAGGTGGTCTGGAAGAACAAGAATTACTACAACTACCAGACATACATTAGAAGAAACTATCGATACTGGAACTGAAAGTAGGGAAGGTTCTCAAGTAGTCATTTCGGAGAGATATGATAGAGAATCTATAGGAGATAGAACGGTAAGTAGGGAAATTATTCCATGGATGAGATCTAGGAATATTCAATTTGTTGGTAAGCGTATTAAGCCATTAACAAGAATGTATGCATTCTTTGATGGAGAAGATGTAACCAAGTATTGTGTTCCAAAACTTCTTGAAATAAATATGATTTCTGGCACTTTTGAGGTCGGAGAAACTGTGCATGGTTTAATGGATATGACTGGCAATCATTCCGATCATCAACCACGTTGTTCTGAAGTATATTTTAGGGTAGCATCAGCTAATCATAGAGAAGGTTTTTATAATGCTCCATCAGGAGTTTATCCTGAAAATCCTTATACTCTTCAACTACTTCCAGATACATACTCATCGACTTCTACTATTTTGAATGTAGATACTCGTTCACTTGCTGATGAGGCATTAGGAAATTTTTATGGATGGGTTGAACAAGGTATGAGATTGGTTGGGCAGAGAAGTGGAGCGACTGCTAATGTTGATCAAATTCGTTTAATTTCTGATATGGCAGCAGGTCTTATTGGAAGTTATTGGAACCCAGATCCAAATTGTAATGCTTTCCCTCAGTTTGAATCTGGAACTAAAACATTTACTTTGATTAGTGAAGCAGATAATGATAAATATGATGCTGTAACTCTTGCAGAAAAAGAGTTTACTTCTTCAGGAACTATAGAAACAGTTCAGGAAAATATTATTTCTGTTAGAAATGCCGAACGTGAAATTAGGCAACCGACTGAATCTAGGGGTGCAGAAAGAACCACTGGTATGGTTTCTGTTGATCAAAATATAGTATCTCAAACTTTCTGGACAATACCACCCCCACCCCCACCTCCTCCACCACCAAGAAGAGTTTGGAGAGATCCTTTAGCACAATCATTTTTGGTCGAAGAGGATAAAGGTGTATTTGTAACTAGATGTGATGTATTCTTTCGTGAGAAAGATGAAAATAATTTGCCAGTTACTTTTCAAATTAGAACCATGGAGAATGGAACTCCATCTCAAAAGATTCTTCCTTTCTCGGAAGTTGTCAAATCTCCAGATGATGTCATACTCTCCTCTGATGCATCTGTTGCAACTACATTCCAATTTAAAGCACCAGTTTATCTTGAATCTGATACTGAATATGCAATGACATTGGTTGCTGAATCTGCGGATTATAGTGTTTATATTTCAAGAGTTGGTGAAAATGATTTAACGACTCAACAATTTGTTGAAAATCAACCGTATTTGGGATCTTTATTCAAATCACAAAATGCCTCTACATGGGAGTCAAGTCAATGGGAAGACCTTAAGTTTAAACTTTATAGAGCATATTTTGAGACATCAGGAGATGTTGATTTCTTTAGTCCACAACTCACAGAAGGAAATAAGCAAATTCCTATACTTATGCCAAATTCTTTTAATACTATTGGAAGAAAGATACGAATTGGTTTAGGAACTACCATTGCAGATTCTGGATATGAAGTAGGAAATACTTTTTTCCAACAAGGAATTCCTGCAACTGCAAATTTAGTGGGAACTGCTGGAACAGCCGTTGGAGATTTAACGATTTCTAATGCTGGTATTGGATATACTCCTAATACAGGAAGTTATAGTTTTACTGGTGTAATTTTAGATACTCTTACCGGAAATGGAAGAGGAGCAACTGGAGAAATTACTATTAGTGATGGAGTTGCTATTGGAGCTACTATTAATAGTGGCGGATCTGGTTATCAGATTGGTGATGTTCTTGGAGTTTCTAATATTGGAATTGCTTCTGTTGGTAGAAATATGAAATTGACAGTTGCTGGTATTGGAAATACTAGTGAATTGATTCTGGATAATGTACAAGGCAATTTTGTAGTTGGATCTGCAAATACTGTAATGTATATTAATTCTAGTGGAATTACAACGGAATTTAATTATAGTAATGGTGGAGATGTTCAAGTATCTTCAATTGAAGTGAATTCTGATGGTACACATATTAAAGTTCATCATAAGAACCATGGAATGTATTCTGATAAGAATGTTGTTGAAATAATGGATGTTCGATCAGACATTAAACCAACAGTACTCAGTTCTGCTTATCCAGTTGGATCTGTTGGTGGAATATCTGTTGTTGATGCATCTATATTCTCAACTTTTGAAAATGTTGGTGTTGGAACTACTAATACTGGATTCCTTCGTATTCATGATGAAATTATTGAATATACGAATGTATCTGGTAATACTATTGGTGGAATTACTAGAGGATCTGATAAATATGATTATCCTGTAGGGACTCCTGTTTATAAATATGAACTCAATGGGGTTAATTTGAAGAGGATTAATAAAATCCATACATTATCAGATGCTACAGTTTCTGATCCAATTACTCTTGACTCTTATCATATCAAATTAGATATGTCTGAGAAATTTAATGTTGATAATGATGATAGAAGTGATAATACTGGATTCCCAGCGTTGTATTTGAATGAAACCAAATCTACTGGTGGATATAGAGCAAAAGCAACTCAGAATATGCCTTTTGAAGTTTTTACTCCTATTATTCAAAATGTAACGACCAAGGGTACTAGTATTACTGGAGAAATAAGAACTGTTACTAACAGTAGTATTAGTGGAAATGAAATTCCATTTGTTGATGCAGGTTTTGAACCCTTTGATATAAATGCAACACATTATTTTGATACTCCCAGAATGATAGCATCTAAAGTTAATGAAGATGTTAATATGAATGAATTTGAGGGAAATAAATCAATGAATATGAGATTAACCCTTGGATCTACTGACAATAGGGTAAGTCCAGTAATTGACGGAGAAAGAGTAAGTGCTATTCTTACAACAAATAGGGTTAATGATGTAATTGAAGATTATGTAACTGATAGTAGAGTAAATGGTATTGATACTGATCCAACAGCATTTAAATACCTATCTAAGCAGATTAAATTGCAACAATCTGCTACTTCTCTTAAGATATTTGTAGATGCTCACATTAATGTTAATTGTGATATTAGGGCATTTTATGCGATAGGGGATGTATCTGGGTTTGAGCCAATCTTTACTCCTTTCCCAGGATATAGTAATCTTAATGGTAGAGGACAAGTAATCTCTAAAGAAGATAGTAATGGTGAATCTGATTCATTTATTTCTAAATCTAATGAATTAGGATTTACTGCGGAAAGTGTAGACTTTAAAGAGTATACATTTACTGCTGATAATCTACCTTCTTTTAGATCTTATCAGATTAAGATTGTACTTACTTCTACTAACCAAGTTTATGTTCCTCAAATGAAAGATTTGAGAGTTATTGCATTAGCTTAATATGGATAATTATGACGTAAAGGGTAATAAGGATCTCGCAAGAGATCCTGATACCAATTCAATAGTTAATGTAAATAGTTTAGATTATGATAGATATATTGCCATGCGTAGAGCAAAAAATCAAAAAAATAAAGTGGTAGAGACTATTGAGGAAGATTTAAATGATTTGAGAAGCGAAATTAATGAAATCAAATCCTTACTTAAAGAGTTAGTCAATGGCAACTAAAAAAATAACATTTGATCCAGATTCTGGTGTTCCATATGGTTCAAATTTAACCATTTATGGCGGAGCTACTTTTAAATCTAATTTTGAAGTAGTTGATACATCTAATGCGGCATTTAATTTTACAGGATGGACTGCAAAATCTGAAATGGTAAAGAGTGTTGGTGCTGGTGCAACTACAGTTGCTGATGCAACTTTTACAGTTGGATTTACTAGCGCATATGATGGAAAATTTTCATTGTCCCTTGTATCTACAGCAACTACTTCAATTTCTGAAGGAAGATATGTATATAATGTTTTAGTGAGTTCAGGAACAACAGTATATAATATTATTAATGGTAATGTTTTAGTGTATGAGCAGATTACTGCCCAACCTTAAAGACTTTCCTAAATATTACAAGGGGTAATAGTATAAATGGCACAACCAGCAAGTAGACAAGAATTTATTGATTACTGTAAGCGACAGCTGGGGGCTCCAGTTCTAGAGGTTAATGTTGCAGAGGAGCAGATATCTGATTTAATTGACGATGCTATTCAGTATTTTCAAGAGAGACATTTTGATGGTGTCTCTCAAATGTACCTTAAGTATCAAATAACGCAAGAAGATATTGATAGGGGGAGAGCACCGCATAAAAGTGAGGTAGGAATAGTTGAAACAACTGCCGATGCTACGATTGCTGGAGTATCAACATCCTTTAAGTGGGAAGAAAATAGTAATTATTTACAAGTTCCACCCGCTATTATTGGAGTAACTAAAATATTCCATTTTGATGGAACACATTCTATGTCAAGTGGGATGTTTAATGTTAAGTATCAGTTATTCTTAAATGATATGTATTATTGGGGAAACACTGAACTTCTATCATATTCAATGCTTAAGACATATCTAGAAGATATTGATTTCCTATTAACTACAGAGAAGCAAATAAGATTTAATCAAAGAATGGATAGATTATATCTTGATATTGATTGGGAAAGTCTTTCTGTGGGAGATTGGATAATTATGGATTGCTTTAGAGCTCTAAATCCTAATGATTTTGGTAGAGTTTGGAACGATTCATTCTTAAAACCATATGCAACTGCTTTAATTAAGAGACAGTGGGGTCAGAACTTATTAAAATTCCAAGGAGTAAAACTTCCAGGTGGTGTTGAATTAAATGGGAGACAGATTTATGATGATGCCCAAAAAGAATTAGATTCTATTAGAGAAAGAATGTCCAATACTTATGAGTTACCCCCATTCGATATGATAGGTTAAATATATGCTTAATCCATATTTTCAACAAGGG
>Ga0181373_1000321_pt1 | contig 11078 bp, 4 predicted proteins | sample LowvirmetaG_3_FD_130159 | JGI IMG/M metagenome (GOLD analysis project Ga0181373, IMG submission 130159) | Marine viral communities from the Subarctic Pacific Ocean - Lowphox_09 viral metaG | ecosystem: Environmental > Aquatic > Marine > Oceanic | place: Subarctic Pacific Ocean | collected 2015-12-05 | reverse complement strand
CCTGGATATACTTTAGCAAAACCACCAGTAACAGATGATGTATTAAGATTCTCTAGATCAACAATGACTGATGAGTCTGATGATCCTAATTGGCCTGGTGATCCTGATTTTTTAGAAGATAAATTTGTTAGATTTAGCTATAGATTTAAATATGATAATAACGAATATTCTCTTGTAGCGCCTTGGACTCAACCTGTATTTATACCTAAGCAGTTTGGATTTTTTGGTGAAAAAATATACGATGCTTTAGGTGCAGAATTAGAAGATCTTAAAGATGAAGAAAACGCTTTTAGAAGTACTATATTAAATTGGTTTGAAAATAGAGTTAATCAAGTAGAATTAAGAGTTCCTTTTCCTTCTAATGATCCTGTTAATGACTACAAGATAAAACAAGTTGAAATTCTATTTAAAGAATCAGACGCTGTCCAGCAGCAAGTATTAGAGAGAGTACCAACAAGTGAAGTTACATTTGATGCAAACTACGAGCCTCAAAATAATTATTATAATTATACTTATCAATCTAAAAAACCATATAGAACACTTCCAGAAAGTGTAACAACTAGAGTTTCTGACAAAGCTCCAGTTAAAGCTTTATCACAAGAGTTGATAAGTAATAGAGTTGTTTATGGTAACTTCGCAGATAGATGGGATCCTCCTTCTTTAAAATACACAACACAAGCTAATCCTAGAAGTTCTCAGTTTAGTGATGATGTTGCTGAATATCCTAACCACACTTTAAAACAGAATAGAAACTATACTATAGGTGTTGTTTTTTATGATAAATATGGAAGAGCTTCAAGTGTTGTAACTTCTGACATTGTATCTCAACAAGATTTAGAAGATAAAATATCTACACTTTATCATGCTTATAAAGACCAGGGTGATGTTGGATATGGAGGTTTTACTGGAGACTATAGAATATATGACTGGTTAGGTGATCAACTTAGAATAAACTTTCAACAAGCTATACCTGAGTTTCCTGTAAATAATTACCCAGGCGCTTATGCTCAAGGAACAACATTTACTTTAACTACAGGTAATACAACGTCTATAACTACAACAGCTCCATTTACATATACTATAACAGGTGTTGATTTTACTTCAGATATTTTAGTAGATAACTACTTAAGAGGTTATTATGTAGATTATACTAAAGTTATAAGTTCTGAATATATCAACGGTGACACAGTTGTAGTAACAGAGGAGCGACCTTCTGATATATATGAATACAACGGAGGATATCCAGGTCTTGAACCACTTGAACCAAAGAGATCTTATAAGATAAATCCAGCGGGTTGGTATAGCTTTAGAATAGTAGTACAGCAACAAGAACAAGACTATTATAACGTTTACCTACCTGGGCTTACAAATGGATTCCCATGGAATGGTGAGGAAATTGTTTCACCTTTTTTCGGATCTAGAGTACCATTAAACGAACTTTTCCCTCAAAACGTAGGTAGTATAGCAACTACGCCTCTTATATCTGACAATATAAATAAGATACCTAGAGATTTAGCAGAAGTAGGACCTGATCAAGAACAATATAGATCTAGTGATACTAAGTTATTTTTAAGAGTAAACAACACTAAAAATCTATTTAGAATAGATAGGCTTTTTGCAGGAGCAACTTACTCAGATGCGACAAATGTACCGACGCAAACTTTAACAGGCGACGGTAAAGGTTTAACGGTTAATATAACAGTCGATGGTACTGGAGGTGTTGACTCAAGTGTTGGTATATACGAACTTGGTTATGGATATAAAGATGGCGATGAAATAAGAATTTTAGGTGGAGATGGCAACGCGACAGCTGAAATAAAAATACAAGACAAAGAAAATCAATTATATTTTCCAGGAAGATCAGATCACTATGTATCTCAAATAGGTAAACAACAAGAGATTTTAGATGCTACAGCTTCTACAGATCCTGGAAATACATTGCTTTCTAAATATATTCCATATGATGGTTATTACTCTTCTGAGAGTAATCCACTAATTGCTGTTATAGAATTAAACAATCAAGAAGAAGCCGGTGTTACTTATCAAGAGTGGTTTTCTAGTAGACCTTTACTTCCAAGACTATGTGTTTATGAAACAGAACCGGTCCAATCAGTTCTTGATATATATTGGGAAACAAGTACAAATGGTTTAGTTTCAGATCTTAATGATTTAATATTAACATCTTTCAACGGTGTTTACGACTTAAGAGGCTTTAGCTCTAACTTCAGAGAAAGTATAGACTACTCTACAACACCTCAAACTGTTACTGATATATTCTACGGAATAGATTCAACAGGTGGTAACGCTTCTGGTTTAGGCCTTCAGACAGGTATAGTACAAGTTACAGATGGCGACGGCATAATAGTGCAAACAGAAACAACGCCTACAGGAGATCAAATATTTTATTTAGATATAAATCCTACAGCTGGAGGAGATGAGCTCAGGGTGTTTTGTCAAAAAAGTTTTACATACAGAGATATAAGTTCTGTAACAGATAGATACACTGTTACGATAAGAACTCAGTTAGGTGGAGAAATTACTGAGCATGATAGAATAATACCGCTTCAAAATGATCCACCGTTTTTCTTAGTAGCTCAAAATACTAATATTCAATTACGCCCTACAGAGCAAGATGTAGCCGCTATAACTGGGCTTAGAAACGGAGCTGGAAATGAAAATGATCCTTTTCCTGAAAATAAAATAGTTCAACTTATATTCGAGGTTGCGGAACAAAGAAAACAATTAACACCTACAACTGATATAGCTACTGATATATTTACTGTAGACCCTATAACATACTCTAGTTTTAGTGGATTTGGGCAATCGTTTTTAAGAGTTAATGCTACTCAAACTCAAACAGGTGATGTTTATACTGTTAAGTTAAGAGCTACAGATGCTTCTCAAGGTGTTGGTTTCTTAGTTTACGAGGTAAATTTATCAATAACTATTTTAGATGGACCCAAAATTACTTCAGGGCCAGGTACTGTTGATTTAAATCAATCATTAACTGAAGCTAATCCTAGATGGGAATGTAATACTTCAACTCTTGGAGGAACTAATCAGCCACTTAGACAGTATGTTATTTATAATGGATTTTTAAGACCTGGAAGCACCTCAACAGCGGGTGGGTGTTATGATGGTTGTTACTATCCTGGCACAACAAACTTTGTAAATAACGAAGTAGCTAGAAAGTATAGTCAAAATTCCAACCCTGCTCTTGCTTCTTCAACATCTCATGGAATTGGTGTAAGTAATATAGATTATAAATTAACTGATTTACAAGCAGAAGTAATATCTAGTATTGTAAATCCTGGAGTAGGTTATAGCGTTGGTTCTAATATTCCTGTAACGGGTGGATCAGGTTTAAATATGACTATAGATATATTAAGCGTCGATGCAAATGGCGGTATTACATCTGCAGTTGTTGCTAACTCTGGTACACTGCCTGCGCCTCAAGGAACAGGTCCAACGGGTTATGTTAACGGTGATCAGGTTAGTCCAGTAGGTGGAGCAGTTCCAGCTATTTTAGAATTAGACGGTGGAATTGTATCAGGAGCTTTTGTGTTAGCTTATGAACTTATAACACCATATATACAAAAACCTGATTATCAATTTAACACATCAGCACCAGGAAAACAGCCTTTTGAAATATTACATAAATGGGACACGGTGGGACCATGCCCTGGTAATGGTACAAATTTAAAGTTATTCGCCGCGGATTATTTCCCTTCATCAAATACTGGAGATCCTAAAAAAGGCTATCTTACTTTTAATATAAGCCAAGGCCAAGCTGGCATAGATTTAACTCACGTTATCACCAATATATGGGAAGAGTCTCATGTTAATGCTAGCTTTATGGACACCATTGCTGGTGGAAGTATGGGTCACTGTAACCCTTATAGCAGTCCAATATTCGGCGTGAATAATACTATTATGGGTACAACATATTTTAAACTTAAATTAAAAGCTTATGATCCTACTGGAAGAGTTTTCACCACACCAAGACAAGGAGGAGGAACTTTAACTGGTTGGACTTATTATGACAATAATTTACTTTTAGCTGAAAACACAGTAAGTTTTGTTTTTCACGATATGCAACCTTATTGGAACCAAGAAGGAACATGCGAATTAGGTATAAATGATGGTAGAAGCACTAGAGTTGTTGATTGTGGTGGGGCTCTTCCTTGTCCGTAAATATTATTTAAAACAAGTGATTATAAAAAAATGGCTGCAAGTATAGAAATAACATTTTATAACTCTTACGTAGGTAAGAAGGTGATAAACGCTAATCCAAAGTATGATGCGGTTATTCCACCCTGGACAGGTGTTACTGATAAAGATGCTTTAGGTAATAATAGCGCAGATCAATCTCTTTACACTTCACAATGGTATATTGAAGAAGCTAGGATTAAAGGAGGTTTTAACAACACTATTACAGATCTTGGCGTTAATGCTCATGCTGTAGAAGAAGAACCTCAATTGCAAAGAAGAGGTAATGCTATGATATATTCTGGAATATATAACTCTAGAACAGGTGTTAATCAAACAAATGTTTTTTCTGTTGCTGATAATATAACAAAAGCAGTAGACCCAAGATATGGTAGTATACAAAAATTATACGCGGAAGATACACGGTTGATTATATTTCAAGAGCAAAAAGTAAGTAGTGCCCTTATAGATAAAGACGCTATATATACAGCTGAAGGTGGTAACTTAACTACTTTAGCTAATATAGTTATAGGCTCTATTATACCTTACGCAGGTGAATATGGTATAGCCACTAACCCTGAGAGCTTTGCTGTTTATGGTTATAGAAAATATTTTGCTGATAGAAACAAAAATGCTATATTAAGACTATCTGCAGATGGTATCACAGAGATCTCTTCATACGGTATGAAAGATTGGTTTAGAGATAATTTAGCAACTGTTGGAGTTACTGGTAAAATACAAGGAGGTTGGGACATGCATAATAAACAATACGTTGTAAGTCTTCAAAACAACACTCTTAATTTTAATCAAACACTAACATATGATGAAGCTGTTAGAGGTTGGACTTCTTTTATGCCTTGGGGTATTGGAGCTAGTGGTTCTTCTAATGACTTTGTTTCTACAACATCTAGTTTAAGAAACTCGTTTTTTACTACAAGACAAGATAGTTTCTATAGACACTATTCTAACTCTGTGCCTTACAATAACTTTTACCAAGAGCAAGGAACAGCTAGTATAGATTTTATATTTAACGCAGATCCTTCTGTTGTTAAGAACTTTAGAACTGTTAACTATGAAGGAAGTGACAACTGGAGAATGGATTATCTAATGACCGAGTACGAGTCGACAGAACCTATAGCTAGTTATGTTAATGGATCTTATTTTCTACCAAATGTTCAAACTCCTCAGTACTTAGGTTTTTGGGAAAAAGAAGGAAAATACTTTGCTAATGTAGTACCTGGTGGAGTAAATAGTACAGCTGTAGATGCTTACAGTGGAAGAGTTATTATCAATGATGTTCAAGGTCAGTCTGCAAAAAGCGGTGTTAAAGGTACTGTAGGTAGAGTTAGATTTGTAGCTGATAACACTCAAGTGGCAGAATTATTTGCTGTCAGTTCAGTATTTAATGTATCAAGTTATTAAATAAAATTAAATGAAATTTAAAACACGTAAAATAGAAGCGTCTGATTGGAAGATGCTTTTGAAATGGTGGGTTGGCCATAAATGGGTTCCACCTACTAAAGACGCTTTGCCTGACAACGGCATTGGAGGTTTAATTATAGAAGAAGACGGTGAACCTCAGGTAGCAGGTTTTATATATCAAACAAACTCAAAAGGTTGCTGGTTGGAATATATAGTATCAAATCCTGAATACAAAAAAGATAGATCTATGCTACTAGATGCGCTTGTTATGAACGCAGAGCAAGTAGCTATAAACATGGGTTATAAATACATGTTATTTATAGGAAAAAGTAACGGCATACGTAAGTCAATGAAAAGAACAGGTTGGGTTGAAGATCCAGATCCTTCTTACGAGCTAATGAAAAGATTAACTAAATAAATAAAATTATTAAAATATGGCAGCAGTAACTACAGCTTTAGCAATAGGCGCTGGCGCAACAGCAATAGGCGGAGCAGTACAAGCAGGTCAAGAGCATAAAGCTATGCGATCTGCTAGAAGCGCGAAAGGAAGAGCAGCCTTGAAAGTTAAGCAATTACAAGACAGTAGACCTAGAGTACCAAACCCTGCTGAGTCTGTAACTAATTTAGCTGGACTTAGTCAAGATCTTACAGATCAAATGAGTAATCCATTCGCTAATATGGGCGTGGCTACTAAAGCTGCAGAAATACAATTTGAGCAAACTGACATAGCTTTAGCTAATTCATTAGATACTATGATGGCATCAGGTGCTGGAGCAGGTGGTGCTACAGCCCTTGCTCAAGCTGCGTTAAAATCTAAACAAGGTATTGCCGCTAATATTGAAGCTCAAGAATCTAAAAACGAACAACTTAAAGCCCAAGGTGAACAAGCCTTGCAGGCTGCTAAAGTAGACGAACAAAGAAGACTACAATCAATAGCAATATCAGAAGGTCAAAGAAAGCAAGCTGCTGACATGCAAGGTAAAATGTACCAGTTTAACCTAAAAGAAGATCGACGTAACTCAGACATATCTTATTGGATATCTAAAGAAACAGGTGCTGCTCAAAGACAAGCTCAAGCTAGAGCTAATAGAAACGCGGCTACAGCTGGTATAATGACAGGAATTGGAAATATAGCAACAAGTGTTGCAACTGCTGGGATTGGTGCTCCAGCGGGTGGAGCAGGTTGATAAAAATAAAATTTAAAATATGGGATATAGTATACCAGGAGCGGATTACACTTTACCTCCTTTACAAGTAAACGTAGCGGCAAAAATAGGATCTGACTTTGCAAAAGCAATACAGAAGCTAGGTGATATCCGTAGACAAGAAAGAAAAGAAGCTAAAGAATTGCTAGCTACTCAAAACAACTTTAAAAATCAATTATTAATTCAACAAAATGAATTAAAAACAGGTTTTTTCTCTACGCTAAATGAAGCTGGTTTTTCTTCTGATGGAAACCAGTCTATCTTGTTTGATCAGTTCTCTGGAGTATTAAACTCTAAGGCTAAAGAAGCTATGGAAGCTAGGGTTAAAATGCAGTTCGATCAAGAAATAACAGATGATGAAAGACAAGAATTAGCAAAAAAAGTAGCTGATTTTAATGTTTATTCTAAAAGTAGTTTAACTCAAATTGGTGGGCTAGTTGCCGATTATGAGGCTATGAAGGATTTGAATATGATTGTAGTTGGTAATCCTAAAAACGGGGAGCAACTAAGTTATCAAATAGCTTTACAAAACATTGGCAATGGTGATCCAAAAATATTTGACAAAAATGCTATTATTGATACTAAGCTTACGGAGCAAAGAGGTAACAATATGATAACATCGACAGTTAAAATACCTGCAAACTCTAAATATTTTCAAACAGTTGCTAGAAATACTGGGAGTGGACCCGGCAGTGCTGTGTCAGTTTTACAAAGAGGTCTAGATGAAGGAATTATAAAAGAAGAAATGATTGATGGTAGAAAGTTTTTAGTTTTTAAAAACACTATAAATGCTACTAATTATTCTAAAAAAGATGGCATGGATTTAGTCGTTGAAGGAGTTCAAAAATTAAATTCAACAGAGGTTTTTGAGCAACATAAATTTATAAAACCTAACACTGGGGCATTTTTACCAGAATTCATAGGCCAAGACAATGAAGTTATAAGCGTTCAAGATAAAGTTGACAGCAACGGAAAACCAACCGGTTGGACAGATACAGTGCAATATAATATAATAAACATAGACAGAATGGCTAGTGATCAAAACTTTCTAAAAGACATTGATTCTACTTATGATTCTATTTTTGAAAATTCAGAAGTTTCTAGAGCTGTTCAAGAAAATTACTTATTACAAATAGGAATATCTCGCGGCTTAGATGATTTTGACAATGTTGACGGTAGCGTGAAGAAAAAAAGAATTATGGATGCTATGGTTACAGATTTATTTTCAAGTAGATTAGCTAGTAGTGGAGACGTAGACAATGCTCAAATGCCTTTTGTCTTAGACCCTAAAAATCCAGTTAGCCAAAATCTTATCGATTCCGCTATAGCTAGTGGTTTTAAAAATCCTGTAACACAACAAGATTACAAAATGGGTGAAACTATTTACGTCATAAGAAAAGAAATTGAAAGATCGAAAAAAGAAGAAGGTGGTATCGATAAATATACACCAAGTGATACAGAAGAAAGATTGCTTAACGCTTATAGAAATCCAACAAGTATAGGTGAAATTCTTTTACCTGGTCAAGCAAGCAGCGCGGCATTAAGTTATGATCCTAATTCTCAAACATGGCAACAAACTAAAGTAATAAATAACGTTAGAGTAGCTACAGGATCTCCAATTAAAACAGAAGAAGAAGCTAAAAAAGTTCTTAAAAGATCTATGGGTTATTTACTTAAACAATAAAATAAAATTAAATGAACAAGGTATATATTTATAATGGTATACAATACGATGCTGATCAATTGTCTTCTATGGCTCAAAATGCTGGTTTGTCTCTTGACGAATTTATAGGCAAATATGGAGTAGAAGTACAAGAGGTAAAGCAAGACGGTGTTACGGAAGAGGATGCGACTGTAACACCGACACCTATAGCATCCGATTTGGAATCGAGATTAGCGGAAATTTCTTCGGAATTAAGTTCGCCTGTTCCAATCCAAAAAGCAAGAAACCTAAGAAATGAAAAGTATAGGCTAGAAAAAGATTTAGGTAATTTATATGATAGATCTGAGATAGACTTTGAAGAGCCTAGAACTGTAATAAACAAACTTGAAGATCAAGTTGAAGCAGCTTTAGCTGAAAAATACACTTGGCTTAAGGTGGATAAAGCAGGTTTTGATGGTAATAAGTTATATTTAAATTTACCAGACGAGAGGGTAGAATTAGATTTAAAACCTTTTACAAAAAAAGGAGAGCAAGAAGCTGTAGATATTTTAAATAAAGTTGAAAAAATTAACAAAACATTAAGCGCTGATGATATTGATGCACTTAAAGTTAGAGCAAGCTTGCAAGAGCTAGAAGTTACAGAAGACATAGACGCTCTTTCAAAACTAATAGAAGGGACTGGAATAGAGATACGTCAAAATAAAGAGATGACTCCTGGTGTTTACCGAGGCAGTTCCTCTCCTGGAGATATGAGTGGTATGGTTGGAACACAGCCTGCTGTTAGAGGTGGAACTTACGGTGTAACTTACGATATAATAAAAGACGGTGAACCTTTAGCCCAAGGAGTGGAAACTATAGGTGACGTGTTTAAAACTGTAGACGGCTTTGTTAATAAGGATTTTTTAGATAAAATTATACAAAACAGTTACGAAGATCAAAAAACAAAAGTTCTTTCTATTAATGAAAAATTAAAAGAAGAGGAAGATATTATAAAAAAAGATCCTGATCTTACTTTTAGATATTATGAACAAAGGTTTGCTAATGACTTTATAAACAATGTAATGTCTAGAGTTGATTTTGAAGGACAAGGAATAAATCCTGAAGATTTTAAAAAAAGACTAGAACAATATTTTGTAGACAAAAAAAATGCAGCGGAAGAAGATGCATATGAGCTTAAGTATAATGTTAAGCTTGATAAGTATATAAAAATACCTAAATCAAATAGAAAGAAAAATAAGTTAGATAAGTATAGAGACTTGTCAGATTTACCTGAAGATATAGGTAAAGTAATATTTAATCTTAAGGAATCTGGAGATTTAAATATAGAAGAAATAGTTAAAGAAGGTCAAAATGAACAAATAATAACTGAAGTTAGCTTAGCTAAACCTACTATAGTAGAACAAGTTATAAAAGAAAGTGGAGATCAAAATTTTCTAAAAATGTCTGAGCGCTTTGTGCGTGGTGAAGAACAGAGGTTTAATCAAAACATGAGTGTGCGTGTTGAGAAAACTCAAGAAGTTTTTGATCAGTTCTCAACTACATTTGCCGCTAGAGCTAAAGAAATAGCTGCTAATCTTCCTGCAGGTACAAAAATATCTATAGAGACAATAGGTGGTGTTCCCTCTATAACACTTACTAATGATAATAAAAACTTAACTCAAGCAGATTTTAATTTAATAGAAGAAGCAAGAGAAAAATTTGTAGATCTTCAACAAGTTATATCTACACTTCAACAGGATTATAATTTAACTCTTGATAATATAGATCAAGATGTACAAAGTTTTTATGCTCAAGGCAAAGGATTAGATGAAGACTTGTATGCTGGTGCTAGAAAAGAATACGGCTTAGACAAGTTGTTTATGAAAGATGTCAATGATTCATTTGCTAGTCTTCTTCTAACTGTTCCTACACTATTAGATTCTGAATGGGCTGCTACTCAGCAAAAGTTTTTAGATGATAAAAACAAGTATTATGAAACCATGGGTAGCTATAATGATGGAGATTTTCTTAGATATGCTACTAGAACATTTGGTCAACAGTCTGCTAATTTAACTTTAGCTATTGCTGGTGGAGCTGTGTTAGGACCTGCTGGTTTAGGGCTTACACCTGCTATGACCCAGACAGCTATAGCAACATCGTTTGGATTAAGTAGTGGTACTCAAACTTTTAGAAACTTAAAAAACCAAAAATACTTGGTTGGTAAAGCTAGAAAAGATGGTGAGCTAGCAAAGAATGCTTTTCAAAATGGTCAAATAACATCTGCTCAGTATTCAACTATAATGCAAGATGTTAATAAGACTATTGCTATGGGTGACTTGACGAATCTTCAAATGGTTGGTGCTTCTTTTTCTGACGCGTTAATTGAAGGTACCATTACTAGATTTATTGGTACAGCACCCAACGCATTAAAATTTGTTAAAGACCTTAAAGGCGCACCAGCTATACTAGACATAGCAGAACAAGCTGTTAAAGGAAGACCAGCTAATCTTTGGAATTTTATAGGTAAGCCATTAACAACAAGAACATTAGGTGAAGTTGTTGAAGAAACATCTATATATACGCTATCAGAATATATAACT
>Ga0181373_1000320_pt1 | contig 11080 bp, 13 predicted proteins | sample LowvirmetaG_3_FD_130159 | JGI IMG/M metagenome (GOLD analysis project Ga0181373, IMG submission 130159) | Marine viral communities from the Subarctic Pacific Ocean - Lowphox_09 viral metaG | ecosystem: Environmental > Aquatic > Marine > Oceanic | place: Subarctic Pacific Ocean | collected... | reverse complement strand
TTAGTTATAGAAATAAAATTTTAAAAGGTGCTTTAAAAGATACATTTGGAATATCACTTTACGAAGAGGGTATGATGAAGATCGCCAATGATTGTGCCGGATGGGACTTAAACCAAGCTGATGCTTTGCGTAAAATTACAAAACTAAAAGGAAAAGATCCAGACCTTGTATTAAAAACAGAGGCAAATTTTATAAAAGATTCTATGGAGAAGTCAAAACTAACATACAAGCAAGCTAAAGATATTTGGGACTATGAAATTATACCTTTCGGACAATATGGTTTTAATTTAAGTCATTCAATTTTATATTCTCACATATCGGTATACACTGCTTGGTTAAAAACCTATCACCCTACTGAGTTTATGTGTGCCTTGCTTAACTCTGAAAATCCTAATTCAGATAAGGCTCAAGAATATATAAATGAATGCAAAAGAATGAAGATTGAAATTGTTCCACCTGATATAAACAAAAGTTCTCATAAATACACTGTTTTTAAAGAAGGAGTTATTGTGACTGGATTCTCAGCAGTAAAAGGTTTGGGAACTAAGGCTGTAGAAGAAATAATGAATAATAAGCCGTATTCTTGTTTACAAGAATTTTTATCAAATAATAACGGAAGAACTGTTGGAAAAACAGCAATTCAGTCTTTGTCAAAGGCCGGAGCCTTTCTGTCCACAGGAAGGACGAGGCAAGACATACATGATAATTATGCAAAATATAGAACAAAAATAAAAAATGCTGTAAAGAAAGGAAAAAATCCTTGCGAAGTAAATCTTCCTGAATATAATGAAGAGTGGGAAGAGAAAACAATTTTGATAAACGAAAGAAATGTTTTAGGAAGAACGATATCTGGAAAGCTGCATGATGCCTTCAAAGGCTATTTTAGCAATTCTTCGATTGTAAAAAGACTTTGCGAGGTCGGATCTTCACAAGTAAATAGCTCAGTAAGAGTTGAGGGGATTGTGAAAAATCTTATAAAAGAATTTAAAATAAAGAAAGGTAAGAGAATAGGTAGGAAATTTGGAAAATACCTCATAGAAGATAAATGGGGAAACACAGCTGAAATGACTGTTTGGACTGATGATTACGATAAGTATAAAACATTATTGACAGACGGAATACCATTTAAGGCGATCTGTAAAGTTACAGAGTATATGGGAACTAAAGATTTGTCACTCAAATCAATTGAAAATATTTACGGGAGAAAAGTATGATTAACTGCAATAAATGTCAATTCAACATAAATAAAGAAATGTCTTACGCTATAAAGGCAAACACATGCCCTGCTTGTGGAAGTAAGATAATGTCTAACGATTATTTAAAAGTAATAAAGCACATAGAGAGAGACCTTCTTTCAAATGGCTTTAATTTCAAAGAAGATACCATGAGGAACCTCTCAATATTCTTTGCAAATAAACTGTATAAAAACATGGATAATCCAGATGAGGAAAGTTCCTTAGTTGGTGATGCGCCAGAAGAACCTGAGCTTTTTGAAGATAAGGCTCTGGAAACAGTAAGCTCTATATTATCTGAACCAGAAGAGGCAGGCCAGGATTTATTAGAAGGTGATGAAGAAGATAGGGTTTCAAGACTGAGAAGGCTTGCAAAAAATAACAAAGTTTTGGGTAAGCGTGGAGCTTCGGTTAGGAGGGCCAATGATTAGAGCTGTCGCGAATCAAAGACTAGACCTTTCAAATGAAGAACATGAAGTTTATAAAAATATTTTGGACTTTGTAGATAAAACAGAATTTTTAGACACATTTAAAACAGACAAAAACGGGAAAATAATAGCAGTTCTCCCACCAATCAAGAAAAATGTTTCTATGGTCGTAATTTATTTTCTATATAATGTTATGATAAACCAAAGAGTTCGAAGTTTTGATGGGATTATAGAAGAAGTTAGAGAAAATTCTAAGAGATTAGACAAACTAGAAGGAGGTAAGAGTTGAATATTTTTAAAGAAAACATTGATCTAGACACATTTAAGGTGTCTGATTTGGACATATCAGATATCAGAGACGTTGAAAGGTCTTTGCCAAATACTGGCGTTTTTGATCTTAACATTGCTGAGCTTGGACTGATAAGCACGTTAAGAGGCGAAAATCTTTGTCAAGAAAAAATTGTATTTATAGATAGATATATAGGGTTCTTAGATGGAGAAAAATCAAAGGCTTGGGCGGACGCTGCCTTGTCAAAGTCAAAGACTGCTGGTTACAAAACAGCAAAAGACAAAGAGTGGTTTGCCGCAGCAGACACAGACTACATTATTGCGGCAAACAAATTGACTATGGCAAAAGCAACAAAGCGTTGGCTGGAGAAGAAGGCGGGGTCTTTCGAGAAGTGGCACTACGCTTTTAAAAGTTTCCTGCGCAGAGATTATTCTTTAGAAAATATAAGCGGGATAAAATACAATGGGTATAATAACAATGTCGGAGGGGGGAGCCAAGAACTTCATGATGCTAACATATGTGGCGATGATGATATTCAATGGTAATTTCTTTTGGCAAAATCACAGAAAATAGTTAGGCTAGTCCTACAAAACATACTCAAATAAACTAATTAAATACGGAGGTATTATGAGTAAAATTGTGTTCGGTAAAACAGGTGAAGTAGATTGGAATGAAGTAGAAACGGGTTCTGGATCAAACTCTTCAAAGGATCTTTTTATGCGTCTTGAAGAAGGTGAAAATGTAGTTCGCGTAATGGGTAGACCATTTCAGTTTCATGTTCATTGGATTCAGACATCTGATAACAAGAAGCGAAAAATTGTTTCTGCCTCAGAGCGTAACTCTTTGACAGACAAACTTGAAGATGCAGGTTTTAAGCGACAGCCAAAATGGATTGTAAAAGTTCTCGACCGAGATGGTGATCAATTCAAGGTTATGGAAATTGGATCTCAAATCCTTAATGGGATTAAGGCATTGGCTCAAAATAATAAATGGGGTGATGTTCGTAATTATGATCTAAGTATTCATCGAGGCCCAAAAGGTTCTCAGCCGCTTTATACTGTTACTCCAAATCCAAAAGAAAAACTTGGAACTGAATTCAAAAGTCAATTTGATTCTTTTGAAGAACGACTTGATTTGTCTAAATTGACAACTCCCACAGAAACAAATGAGGTATGCACAATGCTAGGTTGGAGTGCATCTGAATTTGGTGCTGAAGCTAAGAGTAACGCAAGTGATGATGATTTCGATTTTAATTTTGAATAACAAAAGTATTCAATAACTAAATCTTAAAAGACCGAGAATTTTCTCGGTCTTTTTTTTTGCTATTAATATTTTTAATTAAATTGAACAAAAACTTAGGAGTTAATATGAATAAATATTTAATTAAGTTGGCAAATCATTTAGATAAAAAAGGTTTGCACAAAGAAGCAGATTATGTAGATTGGATTATGAAAAGAGCCAACCCTATGATGAGTTTGATGGAACAGCCAGAGGCTAGTGGTTATGACACTAATCTTCAAAGCCTATCAGATAAAGCAGAAGAAGATAACAAAACAGTTCCTCTTAATTCATTGAATAATGCATATACAAGAATTCAGTTTGTTTATAATATAAATAAAGAAGCAATCAAGCAACTCAAAGCAATGAAAGAAAGAGAGGGCAATGAAGTTTATTACACAGAAGAGCTAGGGGCAACATTGAGTGGTGTTAACAGATTCGTGCTTAGCGATGGCAGATTACGGCCTCTTCCGAATTCTTCAATGTTGGAAAATGAACTTAGCAGGCAAAGCGATGCAATTAAAATAGATGAGGTTATAAAAATAATTGAAAATTATCAAATGTACATGCAAGAAAAAACTATACCCAAATTAAGTCTTTTGCTTGGAAGAAGAAAACCAGAAGGTCCTATGAATGAAAACATAAGTCGTATGTATGATGCCGGATTCTCACCGTTAAAATAAATATAAAATATATTTGATTTAAAGATAACATTTAAAATGTTATCTTTTTTTTTATGTGTAAAACGTATTAGGAGATTTAAAATAATGGAAAAAATACTAGGTTTAGATATATCATCGTCAACAATTGGCTGGGCTGTTATTGAGTCGGAAGAGAAATTTTGCCTTAAGGAATATGGGCATATAAAGCCGTCAAGAAAACTAAAAGGTACAGAGAAACTTTCAGATGCTTATGATAAAATAAAAAAACTGATAAAAGAAGTGAATCCCGATATCATCTGTGTAGAGAAATACGCATCAAAGTTCAGCAGAGGAAGAAGCTCTGCAAACACAATTATTGTATTGTCAACATATAACGAAATGGTATCTCTTTGCAGTTTTAGAGAGTTCGGAATTCATACAACTGCATATGCGCCAGTATCTATTCGATCTGAAATGTCAAAGCATTTTGATAAAAAAATAAAATCAAAAGATGATGCCTTTGACTTTGTTAAAAATAATATAGAAAATTTTAAAACAACATTGAACAGGGTGAATAATATAAAAAAAGAGTGCTACGACGAATCGGATGCGGTATGCGTAGCGTTATGTTATCATATCAAAAAATTAAAAAAAGGAGTTTAGATGTCTAAGATAATTTCATTTAACAAAAACGCTCAAGGTAAGATTCTATCAAGCGTTAAGAAACTTACAGATGCAGTTTCTGTAACAATGGGGCCTGAAGGAAAAAACGTAGTTATAGAGAAGCTAGTAGGTGCGCCCATCATCACTAAGGATGGAGTTACAGTCGCCAGAGAATTGGTTTTGGATGACCCAACAGAAAATGTTATTTGTAAACTAGTAAAAGAGGCAGCAGGAAGAACTGCTTCTGTTGCTGGAGATGGCACAACTACGGCAACAGTTCTGACAGACGAAATACTGAACAAAGTAGCTTCTCTTATGGAGTCAGGGGAAAAACCCATTATTATTAGAGATGGACTGAGCTGGACTTGTAACAAGCTTTTGAAAAACTTAGACTCTATCGCTTTTAAAAATCCAACAAAAGAAGACCTTATAAATATTGCGACAATATCTACAAATAATGACAAAAAGTTAGGAGAAGTTGTTGGTACGGCCTATCATTATGCGGGAAAAGACGGAACAGTTGTCGCAGAGGCTCACTATGGTGTGGAGACAAGTGTAAAAGAGCTTGATGGAGTAACTATAAAAAATGGGTATGATAAAAATTATGCATTTTTAAATAAAAAAGATACTCAGGAAATTGTTCTAGACAACTGCGCCATTCTTTTGGTGAGGAAAAAGCTAGAGTCAATATCTGACAATTTAAAGATTTTTGAAGATTTAAACACATCAGGTAAGTCTCTTTTGATAGTCTCAGAAGGTATCAGCCAAGAAGCTAAAGATGAACTTATATCTTTAAACAAAGATAACAAAATAAGACTTTGCATAATAAATTATCCTCCAGCATTTTGCAATTATGATGCAAAAGAGGATTTGTCAATTTTGACATCCGCAAATATGTGTTCTCCTCACGATGGTGTATCATTTGAAACGCTTACATTGGAAGACTTAGGGTTTGCACAAAAAGTTGTTATTGATAGGTTTTCAACCCAAATATTCAAACCTTCAATAATGGAAATAAAAAGAGCATCTAAGCTTGTAAATTATGAACATGATATGCAGCAGCCAATTTCAGATACAGATAGAATAAAGGTAAAAGAAAGGATTAGCTTCTTAAAGTGTGTTGGAGCTTTGATATCTGTTGGTTATGAAACAGAGGTTGAGCTTAGAGAAAAGGGTGATAGAATTGAGGACGCACTTCATGCAACCTATGCCGCAATTACAGAGGGTATATTACCTGGAGGTGGAGTTGCTTTGATTAAAGCTGCCGACATGCTTATGAAAGATCAAGACAGTATTCCAAAAAAGTATATAACAGTTGCACACGCACTCGCGTCCGCATGTACGCGGCCTTTGAGACAAATCATGTTTAATGCCTCAGAAACCTGGGAGGATAAATATGAACAGATTGTTAAAAACGAAAATGATTTTTATGGTTATAATTTAGTTGACGGAGAATATCAGGATCTGCTAAAGACCGGAGTTGTTGATCCATTAAAAGTCACGCAGTCGGCTCTTAAAAACGCAGTTAGCATTTCGGTTACGCTTGGAACTACAGCTCTTATTATGGCCGAAAGACCTGATGACCCGTCAGAACACCAAATGCCTGCAGGCTGGAGACCTCCAGAGCAGGGCAAACTAAATCATAAATACTAACTGGAGTTTAAATGTCTGATAAAATGTTAAGTGAAAGAGAAGCACTAAAGCAACTCACAAGTCTTTTTGGGGATGAAAGCATTAGTCATCCCAATATAAATGCTAATGTTGAAGTAATATCTACCGGAAGCATGAGTCTGGACTACTCTATTGGGGTAGGCGGACTTCCACGCGGAAGAGTTATTCAGTTTGCGGGTAAAGAATCATCTGGTAAAACTTTTTTAGCATTGCAAGCTGCTGCAAACTGGCAAAAGGAACATCCAGATAATTGTTTTGCTTTTCTTGATGCAGAGTACACTTATGATGCAAGCTGGGCAGAAAGATTCGGAATAGATAACAATAGAGTGTTATATGTAAAAAGTAATCAAGCAGAAAAACTATTCTCAGGCCTTGTTGGTAAGGTAAAGGTTAACTCTGTAACAAAGAAAGAAAAAAAGATCGCAGGTCTTTTTGATATGATAGAGGCCGGACAGAAGGTAACAGTTCCAGGTCCAGAAGGAAGACAAAACACTCTTGATCTTTCCAGAATGGGTTTGGTGATTTTAGATTCAGTTGCAGCGATGCAGCCTCCAATGGAAAGAACATCTGCTGTAGGAAAGCAAAACATGGCACTTATGGCTAGATTTTTATCTGTGGAACTAAGAAAGATTACTCCAGGTGTTGCATCTTCAAATGTTGCAATGATCTTAATTAATCAATTAAGAGTAGACCCCGGCAAGATGTTTGGTAATCCAGAAGACTCACCCGGAGGCAGAGCGCTAAAGCATGCTTGTTCTCTTATGATTAACTTCGCACCCATGTCTGGAGCTGACAATACTCTAACAGATTCTGATGGAGATAAGAAGGGTCATAGAGTTAGAGCAAAGATTGGTAAAAACAAAGTTGGACCTCCATACAGAAAAGCAGAATACTTTATAGAGTATCTGTCTGGAATTGCACATCCAGAACAAGAAGTATTAGAAGTCGGAGAAAGAGTCGGCCTTATAGAAAGACCATCTTCAAGAAGCTACGAGGTCTTTGATGAAAGGTTTACTTCAAGAAAAGATATGTTAGACTTTATCAAATCAAATTATGAAAAATTTAATACTGCAATCAGATCTATCATGGAGTCAGGAGAGTCTTCTGAGCCAGAAGATCATGAAGTTGAAATTCCAAGTAATCCATTTGATATGGCTTAAAAGAGTATTTTATGAGTCAAAACTTTTCAAAAAATCAAATATTAATAATAGAGTCATGCATAAGAAAAGTTTTCTGTGAAATTTTTTTAGGAGAGTCTAAGATCGATGACTTGGCTGCCATAGCTCAGAATATAACATCTGGACTGTTCGACCATACTCCTGGAGGATCATTAAAAGAAAATTTTGAAGAAAATATAGAGCATGATATATTGTCGTTACTATTAAAAACAAAAGAAATTTATAATAGCTTAAGTAATGAGAGTAAACTTAGTAGGGGGTGTGATGTATGTGGTTGCACCCCTTGCGATTGTCACTAGAGGTATATATGTTAGTTAACTGTAATCCGAAATGCAAATTTAATGATGGGAAAACAGAGTGTAAGCTTGATCTAAAAACAAACAAGGCGATGTGTATGGAGTGTGGAGTAGAGGTTGTTGGGGTGTCTTCTTTTGCCAAGCAATCTATGAAGATTTCAAAAGATATTATAGATAACAAGAAAAGAGCCTTTAGTTTTAATTGTGAAACTTGTGATGAGATGGTTGTTGCTTGTTATAAAAAATCAAGGCTTGTGGGCAAAGACTGTAAGAATAATGGAAATGGCTGTCTTATAAATATAACAAAGAGTATGAAAAACGTAATCAAAAACATTGGAGACCAAGATAAAAATGACTGAACTTGAAAAACTAGCTGAAATATGTCATCAAAATTTAAAAAACTCTAACGAGTGCATCTCATACCTAAAAGAAAGAGGCATAGATCAAGAAGATATAAAAGAGTATAAAATAGGCTTCTTTCCTCAGAATTTAAACGTTTTGTCTAGATATGTGGACTTTGATGTACTAAAAGAAAAGAAAATTATTAGAGTTGATGATCATTCTGATTACAGAGATTATAATTATTTAATAATTCCTATTATTAATGAGTATAAAGAAACTGTTGGAATATGCGGAAGAACTTTACTTTCTAAAGATGATATGAAGCTTATAGGTGTTGCTAAATATAGAAATTCTTCTTTTAAGAAAAAGAATAATTTATTTGGCTTAAAAGACAGTTTGCCACATATTATAAAAAGAAACAAAGTTTGGATTGTTGAAGGTTACTTTGACCAAATAAGCATGTCAAAATACGGATGTAAAAATAGCATCTGTTTAGGAGGGACTGCGTTTTCTAAAGATCATTTTTTAAAACTTTTAGGTATCTGTAATAGATTTAACTTTATATATGACAACGATGAGGCAGGAATGATAAATTCGGAAAGAGTTTATAAAAAGTTCTCAAAATATAATGCAAAAATTAATTTTTATAAGTTAAAAGACTATAAAGACATAGATGAATATCTTCAGGCAAAAAAAACATTAAAAAATTTATCAGAAGACGTTGAGCCTATCCTCTTTTAACTAGGGGCAGTTTTATGAAAGCAAAAAAAAGTAAAAAATATCAATATAAAATAGTTGAGGTTTCCTTTAATCAATCTCATTTAAATAATTTTTCATCAGAAAGAGGAATTGGCCATGTCCTAAAAGAACAAGAAATATCTGAAAACATTCAGAAGCTAAGGTCAGAGCTGTTAGATGTTATATATGATATAATATTTGGAGAGAATCTAACAGAACATCAAAGGACAGTTCTCTTGCTAAGACTGGAAGGAAAAACTCAAAACGATATTGCCGAACATTTAGGAATAACTCAATCTGCAGTACACAAAGCCTTGCATGGCAATATTGATTACAAGAACAATAAGAAAAGATATGGTGGTGTTTATAAAAAAATAAAAAAGATTTGTATGAAGAATGAGAAGGTGCAGCTTCTTTTATCTGAAATAGAATTAGAAAAAAGAAGAACGGATTGAAATCTATTATTTAATCTACTATTATATACAAATCATTTTGATACAAAGAGGATAACTATGCGCGAGTTAGATAAGGCCTTATTGAAATTGGCAGAGAAAAATAAGCCGTTACACCAAAGAGATCGAATAAAATATACCGAAGATATAATCATCAAAAAGGTAGCATTCGATGTTTATAAGATTGATAATGGTCAAATGATGAAGGACCATTACGAAGGTCTATGGACTCTCGAAGATGATGGAGATTCAAGATTTTTAGTTAGAGCTTCTGATCCAAAATTTGAATATTCGTCAAACGAAGACTGGTCTGTTTCTAGTGCTTACGACTCATCTAATGTTGTCTTAGCATATAGAAACATTCCTGTTGCAAATTTTACACCAAATGATTTTGGCTACAATGGAGAAAGTATATCTCTATTTAAGCAAGCTGTTTTAGATAAAGTAATATCTGATGAAGAATTCACAAAAGATGTAATTTCAGTTCAAGAGAAAAGTAAAATAGCTGCACTAGAAGAAACATTTCCAGAATTAAAAAAATATATAAAGGGATAGGTATGTCAATTAAAAAATTATTAAAGCAATCTCAAGAGCTTTTGGGCAAGATGAATTCGGGTAAGGAATTCACATCACAGCATGTTTACACAAAGTTGTCTATAGCGGCAGACAAGCATCCCAATGATGTTTTGCTAAACACCATGAGAGATGTTATGGCGAAGACTGCAGCAAAGAAGCCTTTTGTATCTCAAAAAGAAATTGCTGATATTTACAATAAGCTTTATAAATACTCTGGAAGTTTTTCTAACTTTAGATCTGAACTTCCAGAGTTTTTGCCAGAGGGATATGGTCAAGGCAAGGCGCCAACAAGGGGTGCTTCCAGTTCTAGAGTTGACATGGGTCAGTCACTTGAGCCTTTGCAGGATTATAGAGCAGATCTCAAACCTTTGGCTCAGGCACTATCTACTGCATTTTCTTTAGACAAAAAAGGCTCATTTGGTGGGTATAACAGAAATGACTTGGAAAAAGCAGAAAGATTTGCTTCAATTCAGCTCAAGTCTATAGGTGCTGAGCCAAGAGCTGTAAAGGCAGTTAACTCGAATGAGCATTTTATTCTTTGCCTAGCATCTTATGTTGCCGCAGATAACTCTGAGATTATATTAAAGGTACCAGTTCAGCATAACGGAACTACACCTACTGTGCCAACTCACTTTATACAGAATGGTGACATCGAGGCTCTGTCTCAAAAAAATGTTTTGTCATTTTTAAAAGAGAGTGAGTATGCAAACAGATTTAAGAAGACTGCTAAGTTTGAAGAATTAAGAAGAAATGATTCTGTTTCTGTTGAGAGAACAGAGCTTGCAAACAGTATCTCAAAATGGGCAAACTTAGAGCAAGAGCTTGTAGAGGCTTCTGCTGCTTATGATAAAAACACTGTAAGGCTTGCGTCATCTGTGCTGACAACAGAACTTAAAAGTTTTGGAGTCTTCAACCCACAAGTCAAACTAAATGCCTCTTATGACAGAGGTCTTATATTTGACGTATCTTTTGGTGGCCCCACAGGTCATGCTCAGATGCAATTACCTGTTGAGATTTCTGGGAAGCAGCCATTACCTCCAGTTAGCTTCAAGGTTGCAAACCAAACTTATGACTTTTCTAGAAAGGGCTTTGATAAGTTCGCATTGGAAAATTCTGTCAATAAGAGTTCGAAAATTTCTTTAAATTCTGATTATTTGGAACACAAAACTTATAACGAATTAGTTAACATAATGATTACGGCAGCTAATAAAAGTGATCTTAAGACTTCTGAAGATTGTTTGATGCAAATACAAAGATCTTTTGATGGACAGCTTGTTGTTAATGCATTATCAAAAT
>Ga0181373_1000319_pt1 | contig 11140 bp, 6 predicted proteins | sample LowvirmetaG_3_FD_130159 | JGI IMG/M metagenome (GOLD analysis project Ga0181373, IMG submission 130159) | Marine viral communities from the Subarctic Pacific Ocean - Lowphox_09 viral metaG | ecosystem: Environmental > Aquatic > Marine > Oceanic | place: Subarctic Pacific Ocean | collected 2015-12-05 | reverse complement strand
CAGATGCAATCATCTGCAATTGTTGCTAAAACTAGAAAACTTAAAGCTGTATGGACACCAGAATTTGCACAGGATTTAAATGCATATCATGCATTAGATGCTGCAGCTGAATTAACTTCAATCCTTAGTGAGTATATTTCATTAGAAATTGACTTAGAAATTCTTTCTATGTTAATTGATAGTGCTGCTGCTGGAACAGAAAATTGGTCAGCTGTAAACAATCAGGCAATTACTGGTACAGGTGCTTCAATAGCATTATCAGATCTTGGATTCTATAATAGTCAAGGACAATGGTTCCAAACTTTAGGAACTAAAATCCAAAAACTAAGTAACATTATTCACCAGAAAACACTGAGAGGTGGAGCTAACTTTATGGTAGTTTCTCCAACAGTTGCAACTATCCTAGAATCAATTCCAGGATTCGCTGCTAATTCTGATGGTGATGCTGCTAAAATGAGCTATGCATTTGGTGTACAAAAAGTAGGTGCTCTTAACGATCGCCAAAAAGTATACAAAAACCCTTATATGACTGCTAACCAAATCCTTTTAGGATATAGAGGTTCTCAGTTCTTAGAAAGTGGTGCTGTATTTGCTCCATATATTCCGTTAATCATGACTCCACTAGTATACGATCCAGATACGTTCGTACCTAGAAAAGGTCTATTAACTAGATATGCTAAGAAGATGGTAAGACCAGAATTTTATGGTTTAATCAACGTAGCAGGATTAAATACTTTATAATAGTATTTATTTTTCTTAATAAAATAACCCGGCTTTTTGCCGGGTTTTTTTATCCTTATCTCCTTATATTTATATTTAATTTTATATGTATATTTACGTATTTACTTAATTAAATTACAATAGTAATATTATCCCCACAAAATAATTATTTTCCGAGAAAATACATAAAATAGTTTTTAATTAATATTTATAATTATAACAATTCACTTCATATTTATAATAAAAAAGAATTATGGCATTGTGTACTACAACAGGTTCATTAGATGTTTTTATACGTGAAAGCATAACTTTACCAAATGGCAATGAAGAAGTTGCTACAAATAATATAAAAATAGCTAATGTTAATCAATTAGTAAGAAGAATAGATACAATATCCGCAAATTGGGAAGGCACAGGTGTTGAATTATTAAGATTTGTTGATGATGAAGCATCACAAGTAGCTGGTTCATTTGTTAGAGATACTGTTAAGTATTTAAGATTTACTAATTTAGATTGTACTAATTACATTTCTCTATACCTAATACAAGATAGCCCAGATGCTCAATCACCTAATACTGGTAATGTAGGGTCAGGAGATGAAGGTGTATTTAAAATTGATCCGGGAAAATCAATGATGTTATCAAATGCTCAATTTGATAGTACTAATTATTACGATTATGTAGTTGAAGGTTATGTTGATATACAATATTTTTCAGATTTTGCCTCATTATATAGTATTAAAGCAAAAGCAAACGCTGCTGATGTAAGAATTGAGTATCTTGTAGGATCTTCTTAATATAATAAAAATAAATAAATGGGATTAACATTCAGAACAGGCTCAGGAGGAAAAGGTTCAGCTTTAACAATTGAAGAGTTAGATAATAATTTTAGATTTTTTACTAGTTCTTTTGAAGTATCAGGATCAATTAGCGGTTCATTTAGTGGATCATTTGTAGGAGATGGTAGTGGATTAACAGGAGTTATATCTGCAAGTTACGCAGAATCTGCTTCAGTTGAAATAATTAAAGAAATATCTTCTTCATATGCTGAAACAGCTTCGATTCTAATAGGGCAACCTTCTATCTATGTTACTAATATAACAGCCTCGAATATTAGTGCAAGTGGTGATGTAATTGCTAACAATATATATGTTGATCTTACTGGAAAGATTTTTGGTAATGAAGCATATAACAATTATCTTACTTTTAATCCTTCATCAAGTTTATTTAAAGTACAGAGTAAAACATATATTAAATTTGATGGTAGTAGTGCTCAAAGAGAGGTAACTGTTAATGAAGGCACTAATGATATTGATTTTGTAGTTAAAGGTGCTTCTAATAATCCTTTATTCAAAACTGTTTCTGCTACGAATCAAATAGGAACCCATGGTACTGGTACACCTTCAGCTGATTTTCATATTGGTGGTAACTTATTGGTAGATTCACATATAACAGCAAGCGCAAATATAAGTGGAAGTGGAACAGGAAGTTTTAGCAGTCTACAAGTAGATGGTGCTTCAGTTGATTTTACAAATTTACCAACATCTGACCCAGCAGTCGCTGGAAGATTATGGAATGATAGTAACACATTAAAAATATCTGCAGGATAAGATAAAGTTATATATTTATAATAAAATAAAAAATTAATAAAAATGGCATTAACGTTTAGAACAGGCTCAGGTGGAAAAGGTTCAGCCTTAACAATAAATGAATTAGATAATAACTTTAGATATTTTACTGGATCACATGATGTATCTGGATCATTTACAGTCTCGGGTAGTGCTACAATAACTGGTTCTTTAGTTATAAGTGCTAGTGGTGCTAGTTCAATTAGATGGGAAAATTTATCTACATCAGAACCTTTAGTAACTGGTTCACTTTGGATATCAGGTAGTGGGGATGGATCCGCAAGTGGTTCTGGATATTTAATGATATTTAATCCATAATAAAAAATAAATAAAATAAAAATTTAAGGCCTCAATTTGAGGTCTTTTTTTTCATATTTATAATAAAACTAGATTATTATGAATATTCCAATTTATGATGGTAACCCACTATGGAACCCAAATGCAACAGCTTTTGGTTTTTACAATAATGATGTTGAATTTCAAGTCGATTGTTTAAAAGTAGCTAAATTTGTAACAACTAGATTAGGTTACCCATTAATGGATGTTGAACTCCAATCAGGTTCTATTTTTACTGCATTTGAAGAAGCGATAACTACTTATGGAAATGAGTTATATGCTTATCTAATTAGAGAAAATATATTAGATCTTACTGGTTTACCTTATGCTGAATTAGATTTAAGTGAAACTATTATTTCACCTAATTTTGAGACAATAATAAGACTTTCAGAACAATATGGTGAAGAAGCAGGTGTAGGAGGAAATGTTCCTTGGTATAAAGGAAGTGTACCCTTAACATCTAGTGTTCAAGATTACGATTTAAAGGTATGGGCTAAAGATCAAGGTATAACAGGTAGTATAGAAATAAAAAGAGTATTTTTTCAAGAACCTACACCAGCATCTGCAAGGTATTTAGATCCATTTGATGGGTTTGGTTTTGGAGGAGTAGCTGCAGCGGGTTTACTAGGACTTGGAGGTTTTGGTGGTGGAATGGGTTATTTAATGATGCCATTAAATTATGACATGCAAGTAATTCAAGCCATTGAAATGAATGAAATGGTAAGATTATCTAATTATAGCTTTGAAATACATAACAATGTAATTAGAATATTCCCAATCCCAGGACCTTATGATGGAGATGGAGTTACAGAAGGAGCATCATGTGGAAATTTATGGTTTGAATATATTAAAAGTAATGATAGAATAAGTAGTAGTGTTCAATGTGCTGAAGGTTTAATTAGTAATGTTTCTAATATTCCTTATCAAAACCCAATTTATAGACTGATTAATTCAGTTGGTAGACAATGGATTTTTGAATATACTTTAGCATTATGTAAAGAAATTTTAGGATATGTAAGAGGAAAATATAGTACTGTTCCTATTCCTAATGCTGATATGACGCTAAATCAAGCTGATTTATTAGCTGCAGCAACTGCTGAAAAAACAGCCTTATTAGAAAGGTTAAGAGCTTATTTTGATGAAACATCAAGAGCAAAATTATTAGAAAGAAAAGTACTTGAAGCTGATGCAGTTTTAAAAGAATTAGATCAAGTACCAAGAGTAATTTATATAGGATAATATGGCAATGTTTGCAAGACAGAGAGATGTTTCTCTGGTAAGACATTTAAATAGAGAAGTTATGGGTAATGTTATTACCCAACAATGTGCTATCTATCAATTTAAATTGGAAGAAACAAAAGTTAACATATATGGAGAAGCAGCTGATGAAAAATTTTATAATGGACCATTTTTATTTAATGTTTTAATAAATAGACAAGATCAACAATATCCTGAGAATGAAGAAGGTGTACAATTTGAACAATCAATTGATTTTTATTTCTTAAGAGATGATTTAGTTGATGCAAATGTTGTACCAGATGTAGGGGATATAATCTTATACCAAGAAGGATATTATGGAGTACAAAGTACAGTAGCAAATCAATATTGGAGTGGTAAAAACCCTCAATATCCTAATAATAATTCAGATGGCACAGATAATCCTCTAAATCCAAATTTACAATTATTTGGAACAAATTTATCAATATTAGTATCAACATATTACATTTCAGCAGATAAACCTGCAATTTCACCTTATATAGAAAGATTTTAATGTCAAAGCTTAGAAAACCCATACCAAAAACACAAAAAGAAATTAGTAGAGATTTACATACTCCAACTGATGCTAGATATGGTAATCCTAATATCGCTTCACCAGTTAATGAAAATGAAACAGGAATACCTTTTAATAGATCAGAAAAATTATCTTGGAAAGGTGATACAACAAAACCATTTTCAATTGGTATAAAAGATATAGATGAAGCTGTATTTTATTATTTTGAAAATGTTATTAAACCTTTTGTTTATCAAAATGGACAAAGAAGAGAAGTTCCAATAATTTATGGAGCTCCTGAAAGGTGGAAATCATATCAAAGAGATGGGTATTATAGAGATAAAAAAGGTTCAATAATGTTACCAATTATTGTTGTTAAAAGAGATGTAATAACAAAAGATAGATCAGTATACAATAAACTTGATGCTAATGATCCAAATTTATATGCTAGTTTTCAAAGACCATATAATCCAAAAAACTTTTATAGCAATTTTGCTGCAATAAATAACAGAAAACCAGTAAAACAGATGTATGCTGTTGTTGTCCCAGATTTTGTAACTATAGAATATAGTTGTTTAATCCAGACATATTACATGGAACAGTTAAATAAAATAATAGAAGCTTGTGAATATGCATCAGATGCTTATTGGGGAGATCCAGAAAGATTTAAATTTAGGGCATTTATTGATTCTTTTACAACAGCTACAGAATTAACAACAGGTAGAGATCGACTTGTTAAAGGTAATTTTGGTATAAGACTTAGAGGTTATATTGTGCCTGATACAATACAGAAAGAAATGACAGCTTTGAATAAATATAATACTAAAGGTAAATTTATTATTCAAATGGAAACAACAGCTAATGAAGAAATATTTGAAAGTAACGTAACAAAAACAAAAGATGGCAGAACTAGGCGTCAAAGGGAAGACCAAGGTAATTTATCTAATATTTCCGACGTGACGCAAGGTAGTGAATTAAAACAAAGTTAATATATGGCTAATCAGAATAATGTAAGATTTGTAGACAGCTTAAAAGTTGGTGCCTATAATGTATTAGATGAAAGTGCTGGGGAAGATGGAAGCTCAGGATCCTCGGGAACGAGTGGATCATCAGGTTCCTCTGGAACATCAGGAACATCTGGTACATCAGGAACATCTGGTTCAAGTGGTTCGTCTGGTACATCAGGAACATCTGGTGTAAAAGGTGATGAAGGATCATCTGGTTCTTCAGGAACTAGTGGATCTTCAGGATCAAGTGGTACCTCTGGTACTTCAGGATCTGATGGTGCAGGTGGTTCGAGTGGCTCTTCTGGTACTAGTGGTTCATCTGGAACTTCTGGTGTAGACGGCTCTTCAGGTTCTTCTGGTACAAGCGGTACCTCAGGTTCATCAGGTACATCTGGTGAAGATGGAACTTCAGGTTCTTCAGGAACAAGTGGTTCATCTGGTTCAAGTGGTACTTCTGGTACATCTGGTTCTGATGGTTCATCTGGTTCAAGTGGTACATCTGGAACAAGTGGTTCATCTGGAACTTCTGGAATAGATGGAACTTCAGGTTCTTCAGGTACATCAGGTGTAGACGGCTCAAGTGGATCTTCTGGTACAAGTGGCTCAAGTGGTACTTCGGGATCAAGTGGATCTTCAGGTACAAGTGGAGATTCTGGTTCAAGTGGTAGCTCAGGAACAAGTGGTACAAGTGGTTCTTCAGGTACTTCTGGTATAGATGGAAGTAGTGGTTCATCAGGTACTTCAGGAACTTCGGGACAAGATGGTTCATTTGGTGGTGCTTCTTTTGATTACACTTTTGAAACAGATACTGATACATCAGATCCTGGCTCAGGAAAAGTTAAAGTAAATAATTCTACTCAACCTTCTGCAACAGCAGTATATATTAGTCAAACAGATGATGCTGGTAATAGTATAGAATCATTCTTAGAAACAGTACAATCTTCAACTGGTGCAGTAAATGGTCATATTAGAATATCAGATAAATTTAATACAAATGATTTCATTTTATGGGCAATTACAAATTTAACAGACAATGGGGATTGGTGGACATTAACTGTAAGCAATGAAGCTTCAGGTGGGAGTGCGTTTACAGATGGAGAAGATGTAATTTGTTCATTTGTAGTAACAGGTGATTCAGGTTCAAGTGGATCTTCAGGTACTTCTGGTACTTCAGGTGCAGATGGCACAAGTGGATCTTCAGGTACTTCAGGTATTGATGGCACAAGTGGAAGTTCAGGAACTTCAGGTGTAGATGGTACAAGTGGTTCTTCTGGTACTTCAGGTGATAGTGGATCAAGTGGATCTTCAGGAACAAGTGGAAGTTCAGGTACTTCAGGTGATAGTGGATCAAGTGGATCTTCTGGAACAAGTGGTATAGATGGAACTTCAGGTTCATCAGGTACAAGTGGTATAGATGGAACTTCAGGTTCATCAGGTACAAGTGGAACTTCAGGTGATGATGGCTCAAGTGGTTCATCAGGAACTAGTGGTTCTTCAGGATCTTCAGGTACAAGTGGTGTAGATGGAGCAGATGGTTCTTCAGGATCTTCTGGTACTTCAGGTATAGATGGAACAAGCGGATCTTCTGGTACATCAGGTATAGATGGTTCAGATGGAACAAGTGGTTCTTCTGGTACTTCAGGTACAAGTGGAGATTCAGGTTCAAGTGGATCTTCGGGAACAAGTGGATCTTCAGGATCTTCAGGTACTTCAGGAATAGATGGTACAAGTGGATCTTCAGGAACAAGTGGTATAGATGGAACTTCAGGATCAAGTGGTACTTCAGGTACAGATGGTACAGATGGAAGTAGTGGTTCTTCTGGTACAAGTGGTACATCAGGTTCAAGTGGAACTTCAGGTACATCAGGTGTAGACGGTTCAAGTGGATCTTCTGGTACAAGTGGAAGCTCAGGTTCAAGTGGTACTTCAGGTGTAGATGGTAATGATGGTTCATCAGGATCATCAGGAACAAGTGGAGTAGATGGCTCAAGTGGTTCATCAGGAACTAGTGGTTCATCTGGTACAAGTGGTAGTTCAGGTTCATCAGGTACAAGTGGAGTAGATGGAGCAGATGGCTCAAGTGGTTCTTCTGGTACATCAGGTATAGATGGTACAAGTGGATCTTCAGGTACTTCAGGAATAGATGGTACAAGTGGTAGTTCAGGTACAAGTGGTGTCGATGGAGCAGATGGTTCAAGTGGTAGCTCAGGAACAAGTGGAAGTTCAGGTTCATCAGGTACAAGTGGTGTCGATGGAGCAGATGGATCTTCAGGATCTTCAGGTACAAGTGGTGTCGATGGTTCAGATGGTTCTTCAGGATCATCAGGTACATCAGGAACTAGTGGATCTTCAGGTACTTCAGGAGTAGATGGAGCAGCAGGAACAAGTGGTTCTTCAGGTACAAGTGGAAGCTCAGGTTCGTCAGGAACTAGTGGTTCTTCAGGAACAAGTGGAAGTTCAGGTTCAAGTGGTACATCAGGTACAAGCGGATCTTCAGGTACTTCAGGTGTAGATGGAGCAGACGGTTCAAGTGGTTCATCAGGTACTTCAGGACAAGATGGTTCATTTGGAGGAGCATCTTTCGATTATCAATTTGACGATGATACTGCAGCATCAGACCCAGGAAGTGGAGATGTTAAAGTAAATAGTGCAACACAAAACACATCAACTAAAGTTTATATAAGTCAAACAGACGATCAAGGTAATAGTCTTGAATCTTTCCTAGAAACAATAGACAGTTCGACCTCAGCTGTAAAAGGTCATATTAGAATAGCAAATAAATTTGATACAACTCAATTTATTTTATGGGCAATATCAGAGTTAACAGACAATGGAGATTGGTGGACATTAGATACAACAGTTGAAGCTTCTTCAGCTGCTGCACCATTTTCAAACGGAGAAGATGTTTTATGTTCATTTGTAGTAACAGGTGACTCAGGAACAAGTGGATCTTCAGGAACAAGTGGTTCTTCAGGATCATCAGGAACTTCAGGAACAAGTGGTTCATCAGGTACTTCAGGTGTAGACGGAGCAGCAGGTTCAAGTGGTAGCTCAGGAACAAGTGGAGAAGATGGTTCAAGTGGTTCTTCTGGTACAAGTGGAAGCTCAGGTTCAAGTGGTACTTCAGGTGTAGATGGTAATGATGGTTCATCAGGATCTTCTGGTACAAGTGGTACTTCAGGTTCATCAGGTACTTCAGGTGTAGATGGAGCAGACGGTTCAAGTGGTTCTTCAGGTACAAGTGGTGTTGATGGAGCAGATGGCTCAAGTGGATCATCAGGTACTTCAGGTTCAAGTGGATCCTCAGGTACATCAGGTGTCGATGGTTCAGATGGCTCAAGTGGCTCATCAGGTACTTCTGGAACAAGTGGATCTTCAGGTACTTCAGGTATTGATGGTTCTGAAGGTTCAAGTGGATCAAGTGGAACTTCAGGTACAAGTGGTAGTTCAGGTTCAAGTGGAACATCAGGTGATGATGGAGCAGATGGTTCAAGTGGTTCATCAGGTACTTCAGGTATAGATGGATCTCCAGGATCAAGTGGCTCATCAGGTACTTCAGGTACAAGTGGAGATTCAGGTTCAAGTGGATCTTCAGGTACAAGTGGTTCAAGTGGTACATCAGGTTCAAGTGGAACTTCAGGTGACGACGGAGCAGATGGTTCAAGTGGATCCTCTGGTACTTCAGGGATAGATGGAACAAGTGGAAGTTCAGGTACAAGTGGAGTAGACGGAGCAGATGGTTCAAGTGGTAGTTCAGGTACTTCAGGAGTAGATGGAGCAGCGGGATCAAGTGGTTCTTCGGGTACAAGTGGTTCTTCAGGTACAAGTGGTTCTTCTGGTACTTCAGGTGTAGATGGGGCTGCGGGTTCAAGTGGATCCTCAGGTACATCAGGTGTCGATGGTTCAGATGGCTCTTCAGGTTCATCAGGAACAAGTGGAGAAGATGGTTCAAGTGGTTCTTCAGGAACTTCAGGAGATTCAGGATCAAGTGGCTCATCAGGTACTTCAGGTATAGATGGAACAAGTGGTTCTTCTGGTACATCAGGTACAAGTGGTTCATCAGGAACAAGTGGTAGTTCAGGTACTTCAGGAACTTCAGGTTCAAGTGGTACTTCTGGTACATCAGGTACTTCAGGTGCAGATGGTACATTTGGGGGTGCTACATTTGATTATACTTTTGAAACATCAACTGATGTAAGTGCTGATCCAGGAACAGGTAATATTAGATTAAATAATTCTACTCAATCTTCAGCAACAGTAATGTCAATAAGTCAAACTGATGATGATGGAAATAGTATTGAAACATTTCTTCAAACAGTTGATGCTTCAACTTCAGCTGTAAAAGGTCATGTTAGATTAGCAGATAAGGATGATGCAAGTGATTTTATTTTATTTTCAATTTCAAATCTTGTAGATCAAAGTGATTATTGGACAATAACAATTTCAAACGAGGCACAAGGTGGGGATGCATTAACAAATGACGAAGATATAATAGCATCATTTGTTGTAACAGGTGATGCTGGTACTTCAGGTTCTTCTGGTACAAGTGGTTCTTCAGGTACTTCTGGTACAGATGGAAGTAGTGGTTCATCCGGTACAAGTGGAATAGATGGTACAAATGGTTCAAGTGGTTCTTCTGGTACAAGTGGAACTTCAGGTACAAGTGGAGATTCTGGTTCAAGTGGTAGCTCAGGAACAAGTGGTTCAAGTGGTAGCTCAGGTACTTCAGGTTCTTCAGGAACTAGTGGTTCAAGTGGTTCATCAGGTACAAGTGGAGTAGATGGGTCAGATGGCTCAAGTGGAAGTTCGGGTACAAGTGGTGTAGATGGAGCAGATGGTTCAAGTGGTTCTTCGGGAACAAGTGGCTCTTCTGGTACTAGTGGAAGTTCAGGATCTTCAGGAACAAGTGGTCAACAAGGTGATAAAGGTGGTTTATTATATGGTTTTGAAGCCAATACTTCTATGGCAAATCCAGGTTCTGGAGACTTTAGATTAAATGATGGTACAATAGGATCCGTTTCTGCTATGGCAATACATCAAACAACAGATGATGGTGCTACAATTGGTGATTATATTTTAACTTGGGATGATTTAGGTAGTAGTACTAATAGAGGTACTATTATTATTAAATCAAACACTAATGACGATAGTACTTATGTAATATTAAAATTAGATGGAACAATAACAGATAATACAACTTGGTTCCAAATACCAGTTGCTTATATTTCTGGTACTTTACCTACTGCAGCTGAAGTTTGTGTAATTGAATTTATACCAAATGGAACTAATGGATCAAGTGGTTCTTCAGGTACAAGTGGAAGCTCAGGTTCGTCAGGAACTAGTGGTTCTTCAGGAACAAGTGGAAGTTCAGGTTCAAGTGGTACTTCAGGATCATCAGGTACATCAGGTTCAAGTGGTAGTTCGGGTACAAGTGGAGTAGACGGAGCAGCAGGATCAAGTGGTTCTTCAGGTACTAGTGGTACAGATGGAGCAGATGGTTCAAGTGGATCTTCAGGAACAAGTGGTAGTTCAGGTTCATCAGGTACTTCAGGTGTAGATGGAGCAGATGGCTCAAGTGGTTCATCAGGTACAAGTGGTACTTCAGGATCATCAGGTACTTCAGGTACAAGTGGAGACTCAGGTTCAAGTGGATCTTCAGGAACAAGTGGTTCAAGTGGT
>Ga0181373_1000318_pt1 | contig 11165 bp, 16 predicted proteins | sample LowvirmetaG_3_FD_130159 | JGI IMG/M metagenome (GOLD analysis project Ga0181373, IMG submission 130159) | Marine viral communities from the Subarctic Pacific Ocean - Lowphox_09 viral metaG | ecosystem: Environmental > Aquatic > Marine > Oceanic | place: Subarctic Pacific Ocean | collected... | reverse complement strand
GTGACGATAGTGGGGAAAGTAAAATAACCCCCCAATAACTCCATTCGTACGTACGTGTGTGGAGAAGTAAAAGGAGTTTCGTATATTACGGTATAATAAGAAAGGTAAATAATTAAAAATAAAAGTTATGAAAACGTATATTGTAAAATTGAAACAAAAAGGTGGTGGTGGATTAGAGATACAAACCCAAATTACAAGTTCTTCAACAATGAGTAGCGTTAGACAAATTGCTGAGAATCAAAACCCGGGTTATTTTTCAATATCTGTAAAACAGGTTTAGATTAGATTAATATTCCATTCGTACGTACGTGGTGATTACTTAGGGTAGTTGCCATATGTACTGCATAATTACCGCATAAATTAGTTGGGCGTACGTGCGTATATGGTATGGATGATGTATATAGCCCCGCGCGCGTTGGTGTCAATATACGCGGGCGTAGGTAGGGGTTGGGTTGTGGGGTTTTCATATCGCTCGTACAATCCTTTCACATCGATTAATATATACCTATATATAACAATTGGTAATTAAATTTCGAAATGGACAAAGGGATAAAAATTCAAAGTAACCAAAAAAGTTATCTCTAAAAAATTTTCGCCATCGACAAAAGTATATACAAAAAGGGTAGGATAAGCGAGATAGTATTCGTATAATCCAGTATAATAAGGAAAAAATTAAGGTTATGAAAAGAGGATTCAAATTCCAACAAGGAGATAAATTAAGTAGAAATTTACAATTCGTATCATTTATTATATTAGCATTAATTGCTATGGGAATGATTACATTGGCAGTGATGGATATGATGCCTATGGGGTGTTTATTAGCATTTATCCCAATGGTGTTAATGATGAAGAAAAACATTGAAATGTGGGAATTTTATAATGATATTTTAATACTCAAAAAAATTATGCAAAGTAAAGAATTCAAAAAACTTTATGATGAGCAAGAAAAAGAAAACAAATCAAATAAATAAGTAAACAAATAAGTTAAATTAAAGAGTTATGGCAAAGAAAAAATCAATGTACCGCAGGTTAGTAAACCCAAATGATGGAACAAAAATCATCACGTATGAGGGAAAATTACACAATTGGGAAGGACCAGCATTATTCCCACAGGGTGAGGAAAAAGGAGCAGAGTATTACCTATATGGAATTCAGTACACAAAGGAAGAGTGGAAAGCAGCAAAAAGCGACCACACAGGACTTCCATGGTACAAGAATCCGGGTTTAACAACAAGATTTTAACATAATAGCGATGAGAAAGGGGACAAGAGTTCAAGTTTGGTACTTCGGTGAGTACTTTGAAGGTACAATTATTGAAGACAAGAAAGTAAGGTTAGACCGAGGTTTAGTCTTATCGGAACTCCCCCTCAAATCCAAAGCCCCAAAAGGCTCCCCATGGTACATAGTAAAACGTATTAAATAACATTTTAAACAAAGAACCAATCATGCCAATCAAACAAATCACCATTGAAGAATCCCATTCATACGTCCCTTTTGACAAAGACTTTGAAAACAACACCCCTCAATACTACACAATCTCCCCTTCAACAGACCCTAATTACCCAGGCGAAGATGGATGGGAAGACGTAAGGTACTTCACCAGGGAAGATAAAAGCATATACACCAATAGAGATGGTGAGGGTGATAGCTGGGTTTATGTACTATCAAATCCATCCATCCCCGGTAAATTAAAAATAGGCTCCACTTCAAAACAACCCGATGTAAGAGCAGCTCAAATAAGTCGGGGTAGTGGAGTTCCAACCGACTTTAAAGTTGAATTTGCATTTTGGTGTTTTAACGCACTTGCCTGTGAGAGAGAGATTCATAAGTTACTAAAAGACTCTCGGGTATCCAACCAAAGAGAATTCTTCACTGTAACTTTACATGAAGCTACCGAGGCTGTAAAAGAAATAGGGAAGAGGTATGTATAACTATAAATCTCCCCCAAGTTTATGCCAAAATGTAGTATATACGTATAGAGGTAGGGGTGTGATGTTTATGAAAGCGTTAGAGGGTTAACTAAAAAATTAAGATTATGAAATATTCACATATATTACAACAAGAGATGAATGAGTTGGTTATGATGTACTCCGAACTTTCTTTTATAAATGATGAACTTTGGGCTTACCACCCTAGTAATAAAGATTTTATTAATCCTATTAAGGCTTTTGATGATAATTTGATTGAGATGGCCAAAATTGAGCGTAAAATGAATGAGTTGGAGCGCGAAATTAGAGATAACCAATAAAATACACTAAGATGGGTTTAGAAGATTTTTATCGCAGTTTATTTGGCAAAAAAGATGAACTAGCTAAGATGGAGGACGAAATTGAGATGTGGAAAGACACACCTAGATATAAGGTTGGCATGTTTTTTAAGTTAATCACTAATGGTACTAAATTAAGGAGACAACTTATTAGTATGTTTGAGGATGATAAACGTGTTAATATTGAAGATGCTGGTGAGTTTATTATGTACAATAGAGCTTGGTTTTGGTTACAAGATTTTGATATTAAAAATGATGAGTGGGTTGATGCTTTGTCTCACTATGATAATGATGAATTATTTAAGTCTCTTACCCAAACAATTGAATATTTTGAGGAATTAGAAGAATATGAAAAATGTGGAAAATTATCTTCTATTAAGAATCTTTTAAAATAACTTGGTTCTTAAGGATACTTTATATATCTTCAATATATGTAGTAAGAAAATATGTTGTTAATAATTTATACAACATAATAAAGAAAATATCTAGGAAAAATAGATATTAAAAAAATAAAATAATAAAAAACGTAGTTATAACGTAGGGATAACCCTAATAAAAATAAATTAAAATTAAAGTTATGAATTTAAAACCTGAAGAATTAAAAGAGAATTGGGATGTATTGTTGAACTATATCGACACTTATATCACTGGAGATCGTAAAGATAAACTACTTGAGTTTTATAATAAATTTGAGGAACGTCTTGTTTTAATGCCTGCTGCTCATAAAAAGGAATATCATAATGCATTTCCAGGCGGATATGTTGAGCATGTTAATCGAGTTATTCGTTGTTCTCTTAAACAATATGAATTGTGGAAAGAAGAAGGAGCAGATATTACTACTTTTACTATTGAAGAATTAGTTTTTTCTGCTATTAATCATGATCTAGGTAAGATGGGTAGTGCTGAACATGAATCATATATACCCCAGACTGATAAGTGGAGACGTGATAAATTAGGTGAAGATTATATGCACAATAAAGCTATCCCATTTTCATCCGTCCCAGATAGAGGATTATTTCTCCTCCAGTCTCATGGTATTCAATACACCTTTAATGAGATGATTGCTATTCAGACTCACGATGGTTTATATGATGAGGCGAATAAAAAATACTTATTCTCATTTATGCCAGAGACGAAACCTCGTACATCACTACCGTTTATCTTGCATCAAGCAGATTTAATGGCTGCTCGTATTGAGTTTGAAAGAGAATGGTTACCTAAACTAAATGGGAAAAATTCCGTGGATACCTCAAAGAAGAGTTTTACATTGAACAACAATACTAAAAAAACACCAACCAAAGATAAAGCTTTAAAAAGCGTCCAAAGTCAAGGGTTAAAAAATCTATTAGATAATATATGATAGTTGCCATAATTATATTAGGGGTTTTTGTTGTGGGTCTAGGATTCACAACAATAAACCTTCTTCGTAAAAATGAGAAGCAGGAAGATATTCTCGTGGGTTACCTTCAATATTTGGATAAAATATCTCAAATAATTGAATTCACAGATAAAAAATTGGGAGAAATTGATTCTAAGGAAACTTTCAAATCTGATGATGAGGTTGGTTTTTTCTTTGAAGAATTGCAAAGATTACAAACCATACTAAACGAATTTAAGGTAGAAAACCTTGAAAAATAACCTAACTTTATGCCACCTAAATCTAAGATTAATAGGAATTACTTTACTCAAGAAACCGAAGATGCTATACTTTTGTATAATAAAACCGAAAGTTCAAATCAACGTAGTAAAATATATTCTCAAGGAATTCATTATCCCTTTTTCAAATTAACCCAAAATATAATCCACACATTCAAATTTTATAATACGGATGTTGAGGATTTGGAACACCTACAACATGAGATTATTGTGTTTTTGTTGGGTAAAATGCATTTATATCACCATAGTAAAAGTATTGAAGATCGTTTACATAAGATTGTCAATAAAAAACACGATAATTGGTCATATGTATCTTATTTAGCTGATGATACTATTGAAGAACATGTTACTGAAGATGCATTTAACAAATCATTTGAACTTAAGTCCCAATATCCACTCCATACCCAGGGAACATTTTTAGAATCTACAGGTAATTCAGATAAAATCACTTTAGAACAGATTAGAGAATTTATTGCACCTTATCTCTTAGTAGTAGGTGAGGATTGTAAGAAAGAACTTAAGAGATTAACCCCACCTAAAGCATACTCATATTTTGGGACTATAGTTAAAAGATGGTTGATTAATTATAATAAAAAAAACTATAATAAAAAAATCAACTCATCACCTATAGAAGATTTACACCATTCTTTAAATTATTCTTATGGTCTAGATTCAGGTAACCCCTCAAATGATCAACTTTCTTCTTTCATAGATGATTTTGTTGATCATGTTGATATTAATATTTATAATTACTTCCCAAAATCCAAAGATGCTCAAGTAGCAGATTCAATCTTAGAACTCTTCAGAAAGAGGAATTCAATTGACGTTTTTAATAAAAAAGCACTTTATATTTATCTTAGGGAACAAGGTGATTTCAAAACACAAAAAATAACAAAGATATCTAACTCATTATATGAGATATTCAAGGACGAGTATACCTTCTATTTAGAAAATGGTTATACAAATTTTGAAAGTTTGTAGAGAACATATTTATAACCAAACATATCAATATGAGTAATCTAGATAAAAAGGTATTTGGTAAAAAGAAATTCTCAAATTTACTTGAAGAAATATATTCTAATCAAAAGAAAAAAGAAGAACAAATAACAGCTCTTATCCAAGAGTTGAAACCTTTAATTAATGATATTGGGGACGCTACTTTAATAGTCCCACTTATTAAAGAGTATATGGATTTAGGTATTAAGAATGATGAGCAACTTATTAAGATGGCTACCATCATTCAACGTGCTTTAAATACAGGTAAAGAAAATGAAGATGATTTTGGTTTATCTGAAGATGAGAAAAAACAATTATTTACTGAGATTGAAAAATTTAACGATAAAACCCCTAAAAAACTACAATGATAAATAGAGTTGGTATAACTGCTACTATTGAGAATAACCCCTTTGATTCCCAAAACCCATCTACTGTAGTTGAAGGGAATAATCCTATTTCCTTGGGTGTTGTTTCTGAAATCATAATTACCCCCGAACAAACCACCACCCCATCAACAAACCCAGGAGGGATAAGTAGCTTAGGTGCCATCAGATGTAATAATTTAGGAAATGATTTGATATATCCCTTATACCCTAACTTAAAAATAATTCCAACTCTAGGTGAAGCAATAGTTGTAGTAAGTTTAGACTCCTCCACCCTCAATCAAAAAGTTGAAGATGCCCCTGAGGATTATATCCCCCCATTTTCACCTAAAAAGTTTTATATTAGTACTTTAAATATACATGGAAATAATTTTTTAAATGTACCTCTAGGGGTTAGAGTAAAAGGAGAATGGAATGGTGTATTTAACGAAACCCTAAAAATCCATAAATTAATTCCTCAAGTTGGGGATACAACATTAGAAGGTAGGTTTGGAAATAGTATTAGATTGAGTAGTACCCTAGATTATCCTAACTTAATAAAACTCCCTTGGTCAGAACCAACTGAGAAAGGAAACAATAATGATCCTATCATAATATTAAGAAATGGTCAGGATCCTGATATAAAAACTGCTATAACTGACCCAACATTACCTGTAGAGGAAGATATAAATGGAGATTTATCTTCGTTATATATAACTTCATATCAAAAACTACCTATTGAAATTTCAAAAGTAGATAATAATAGATTTATTTCATATTCCACCCCTCCTATTACCCCTAATGAATTTTCGAACCCTCAAATAGTAGGCAATTCTGATAGAATATTATTAAATGCTAAAACTGATAGTATTTTATTAAGTGCTCAAAAATCTGTTGGGTTAATATCTAATGAAAGTATAAACCTAGATTCTCCTGAAATAAACATACATTCAGGGAATCTTAGACTGGGTAGTAAAAGTGCTTCTGAATCTGTTTTACATGGAGATAAAACAATAAAAAATTTAAAATCCTTAGTTAATATATTAAGAGGATTAGTTAACAGTACTATAGCCACAGATCCTAAATATAGTTCCCAAGCTACTGGTTTTTTAACTGCATTAGATTTAATAGATTCCCAGTTTAACAATTGTAAAAGTAAAAACGTAAAAGTTAGCTAATGAATTTTTTCCCTGATAGTAATATAGAATTAATAGGTGAACATATTTCATATAATGATTTACTTCCCATAGCTCAAAAATATGTTAAAAATTTTGATGGGTTAGTCCTTATTAGAGAAAAAGAATTACCTATGAAGGGGAGCAAACGAGCTACAGGTACCTTATGGTATAAAAATCAATTATTAGGTTTTACAGTTGAAGATGTTACTAGAGAGAAAAAAATTCAAAATAAAACAGCAATCCCCGCTAATTTAACTTTTATTTCACCCCCTACAAAAGGGTATTACAATATAGTTTTAGACACTACAGGAAATAATTTTATAAAAAATAATTACGTTAAATTCCCTAATGATAATAGAAAAAAATTCAGAAATCCCGGTGTACTTATTAGAGTAGGAACTAGCGAAGATGCTAAAACCCTTTATGATAATCCTAACTTATCTTTTGATGGGATTAGAATCCATAGTGGCACATCTGAAAGAAGTTCTGCGGGGTGTTTAATATATTCAAATCAAAGAAATGAAGATGGAACCCTAAAAAATAGTATTGAAATAAACCAAGAGTTTATAAAATATGTATATTATAATAACATAAATAAAATAGTTTATATAGATTATTTTGATTTAGTAGATAATACTGATTATAATCTACAAGGTAAAGTAGTAGATTTAAATCTTAAAACACCTATAAAAGGGGCTCAAATTAAAATCCAATCTTCATATAATTCTTCAACACCCGAATCTTTAAAAGGTATATATACTTTTAATGGTTCAACTACTACAAATGAAAATGGAGAGTTTAATATTCCAATCCCCCCTATATTGGAGTATATACTATCTACCCAATCTAAAAATATTGGAGATCCTAACTCTAGTATTGAAGTTAGCATATATGCTAAGGGGCATGATGAAAAGGAAAAAAATATAATAGATAGTAAAGGAAATTATACTCCTAATTTAGGCATTATAGAACTTCCTGTTATAACTAAACTAAATCTCCTACCTTTATCTGAAATGACTTTAGAAAATGAAACATCCCAATATAGAAAAATATTAAATACTCCTGAGGTAGAAATTAATTCTAAATTAACTAAACAAAAAGGTAAATTAAATGATTTAGTTAAAAATATCCGTGATAACATTATAACAACTTTTTTCTCATAAATGTTTGATAAATCCCAAATATTAAATTTACTCCAAATTCCTAATTTAGAATTTGCTCAGTGCCCTGCTAATCTTAGTACTTTACAAAAAGTAATTAAGAAAAGAAATAATATTGTTAAACAATTAAATAATATACAGAAAGCAATAGAAAATACTTTAGTTGGGGTTGAAATCTCCGAAGGAGTTATCCTAACATCTGAAGTATTATTTAACATCTTAATAAATCTCCCCTTACCCTCCTCCACAGGAGCTCCTGGGGTACCTGGATTATTTGTGAGTGAGATATTGAAAATTCAAGATAACAAAGAGGAGATAGGAGAATTAATAAATAAATTAAAATTGTCTAATTCAATTCTATTAACTAATTTAATAAGCGTAAATACCCTTCTCCAACTTTTATTGGGTGTTTTAGGTATATTAGATGAATTAGTTCAAAAATGCTCTGAAGGGGATGATTTAATTTTAGAACAAGTTAATTCAAACATAAGACAACTCCAACAAACAAAACCCCCAGTAGTAAATGAAGTGAATGGTTTTACAATGAGTGTTGAAACTGAAAATACTACTAAAGATTTAAAAAGAAAAAGAGCAATCGCTAAAAACCAACAAGGTGTTATATTATTGCGAGGTGAATATTCATATAGTGCAATAGACCAAATATTAATTGATGAACTAGTGTTCTATATTAAAAACAATGATTTAAAAGCTAATTAATTAAATATTTATAACCGATATGAAAACAAGTAATTTTAAACAAATCGTAAAAGATGCAGTAAAGGAAGCAATTCAAGAAGAATTGAAAGAAATCCTTTTGGAGGCAGTTAAATCTCCTAAACAAGTAGTAGCAGAACATTCAATACCACAAGTTAATTTATCTTCTGCACCTGCTAAGGTAACAGGTGATATGAGAAAAGAGTATATGAATGTCTTAGATGGAATGACTATGACAAGTCAAGACGCTAAACCTGCTTTCCAACCAAACGCATCTACTGATCCTGTAAATGGCAGTTTACCTGATGGAGAAGTTGGTATGGATCAGATTATGGGATTAATGAATGTTAAATAATGGCTTACAACCCTATATATATTAACCCTTCGGATTTAAACCCCAACCTAGCTATTGGGATTAATATCCCATTTTCAAAAGTTGGAGTATTTGTTTCTAATTATACTACTGCTAAGGCATTAAAGAATAATATACTTAATTTTTTACTAACTGGGACGGATGAAATACCCTTATCTACCGTTGAGTGGGGTGGAGTTAAAGAATATATATTTTCCCAATCTTCCCAAGGAAATTTAGAATTTATCGAGGTTGATGTAAAACAAAAACTAAAATCATATTTTCCTCAAATAGAAATAACTAATTTTGATATTTTAAGTGATTCAAATAATAACACAATTGTAATTAAATTTTCATATAAAGTTAATTCAACTAATATAGAAGATAATATACAAATAGATATTACCCAATAAAATGACAGACGTAAAAAGAGATATAAAATATTTAAATAGAGATTTTTCTGAGTTAAGAAGTAGGTTAATAGAATATTCTAAAACATATTTTCCTAATACTTATAGTGACTTTTCCCCAACCTCTCCAGGTATGTTATTTATAGAACAAGCTGCTTACGTTGGGGACGTATTAGGATTTTACCTAGATAACCAAGTCCAAGAGAATTTTATTACTTATGCTCGTCAAACAAATAATATATATGAGTTAGCTTATATGATGGGTTATAAACCTAAAGTTAGTGGAGCATCTCAAGTATCTCTTACTATATCCCAACAAATCCCTACTAAAGATCAATCTGGAATAACAACCCCAGATTATACCTATACTTTAAATGTACCTAGTAACACTGTTGTTTCTAACCCCAATGGGACTAATTTCCTCATCCAGGACGATATTGACTTTTCAGTATCTAGTTCCAACGATCTTACAGATATTAATTTATCTACTATAAGTGGGAATTCTCCTGAATATTATACTTTAAGTAAATCTGTCAAAGCTATCTCAGCTACTATATCCACTCAAACCTTTACCTTTGGGTCTCCTTCTCCATTTCAAACTATAGAAATTAATAGTGACAACATATTAGGGATATTAGATATAAAAGATTCTGATGGTAATATTTGGTATGAGGTAGATTATTTAGGACAAGAATTAATATACGATTCCATAAAAAACACAAACCAGAATGACCCTAATAATAATGCTAATGCTGGTGAAGTTCCATATTTATTAAAAATAAAAAAAACTCAAAGAAGGTTTGCTACTAGGTTTTTAGATAATACAACTCTTCAAATCCAATTCGGATCAGGTACTGCTGCTGATAATGATGAAGAAATTATCCCTAATCCTAATAACGTAGGTTTAGGCCTTACTTTTGAACAAAGTAAGCTCACCACAGCTTATTCCCCAACTAATTTCCTTTATACTGATACTTATGGTATTTCACCCTCAAATACAACGTTAACAGTAAGATATTTAACTGGGGGAGGAGTTGAAAGTAACGCTCCTGCTTTTACTCTAACCACAATATCCAACCCAGATATTAAATTTAATAATTCTGGATTAGACTCAACATTAGCTAACTATATTAGAGGAACTCTTTCATCTACAAACCCCGAATCTTCAACTGGAGGGTCAAGTGGGGATTCATTAGAGGAAATAAGACAAAAATCAATGATGTCATTTTCCTCTCAAAATAGAGCAGTTACGGCTGATGATTATTTAGTTAGATCTTTAAGTATGCCTCCTAAATATGGGGTTATTTCTAAAGCATGTATTGAAAAACCAACTTTAACCGATAATCAAGTTTCTACTATTGATACATTAAATTTATACTGCTTATCCAAAAATATTAGTAATCAATTAAATATTGCTAATACAACTCTTAAACAGAATTTAAGAACTTATTTATCTCAAAACAGAATCATAGGAGATAACATTGTAATCAAGGATGCCTATATAATCAACATATCAGTTATGTTTGAAATAATTGTGTTGCCTGAATATAATAATAATGAAGTTTTAACAAACTGTATAAATGGGTTAAAAGATTATTTTAATATAGACAAATGGCAGATAAATCAACCTATCTTATTACGAGATATATACATTAATCTTGATAAAGTTAAAGGAGTACAAACTGTTAAAAATGTTAAAATAAGTAATAAAACAGGATCTAATTCAGATTATTCAAAGTATGGATATGATATAGAGGGAGCTACCCAAAACCAAGTAATATACCCTTCCTTAGATCCAAGTATATTTGAAGTTAAATACCCTAATCAAGATATAACAGGTAAAGTAGTACCACTATAAAAATTAAATAATGGCTATATATAAATTATTCCCATACAAAGATACAACATTATATTCCCAATACCCAAGTATGAGTGTTGGGTTAGATTCTATAAGTGAAGTCAACAACCAAATGGGCATTACAGGTACCCCAGATGTAGCTAGATTTATATCACAGTTTGATAATACCGAAATTCTGGATGTAGTAAATAATAAAATAGGAGATAAAGAATG
>Ga0181373_1000316_pt1 | contig 11203 bp, 5 predicted proteins | sample LowvirmetaG_3_FD_130159 | JGI IMG/M metagenome (GOLD analysis project Ga0181373, IMG submission 130159) | Marine viral communities from the Subarctic Pacific Ocean - Lowphox_09 viral metaG | ecosystem: Environmental > Aquatic > Marine > Oceanic | place: Subarctic Pacific Ocean | collected 2015-12-05 | reverse complement strand
GAGACTTGATCGTTTATATAAGTAGAAGAATTTAAAGGTTGAGACCATGAAAGCGCACCGCTACCACTAATGTTTCCATTTAAGTCAGTACCTGATTGCTGTGGGTTAGTCGTAGTGCTTCCAGTTAGCGAACTATTCCAAGATAAAACATTACCTTCAATGTCAGTTGCTGCTTGCCAATTACTAGCTGAATTAGGCCTATATTCTACTGCCCATGAAAAACCACATGAAGTCCATTGATTAAAACCGCTAGTCCTAAAACCACTTAAATCTATTTCAAATTTTATATATCCTGTACCTTGAGTTAAAGGACCTTCAAAAGTTCCACTACCACTAGGTTGCTGAAGTATAAGTGTGTTTACCGTAGAGCCACCATAACTATAGCTTCCACATGAATTATTATTAAAAGAGTCGTTTAATGTTGCGGTACCTGGAATAAATCCTGGGTCTGGATATGTGAATTTGAAAGAAGTGTTTGGTGCTCCACCAGAACTTGACGGTATTTGGTTATAAGCATTTGTGGTACTATTGTGTAGATTAAATATATAAGCGCTGTCAGTAAACAAAGGCTCGTCTATTATGTTATTATTAAAAGAACCATTTGCTGTTGCAACACCTATTATTATAGATATCTGAATTTGTTGAAAAGTCCCATATGCGGATACTCGTATCTTCAAATCGTATTGACCTACTGCTGTACCAGGAGAGGTTTCCGTAATCACGCCTGTTACTGCGTCTATTTGAAAAGCTGTAGAAGGAAGACCAGCTTGTGTTTGCACTGGTATACTCCATAATAAACTAGATTGATTAAGACTTGGTATATTTAAAATACTACCACGATTACCACCGTTCATAGCATATAACTTTAAAGGTATACCAGTATAACCGTATTGAATAACAACTTGACCAGGAGGACCACCTGCTGAAAAAGGCTCTTGACCGTAGTCAGTAGGAACGTTTGATTGTGTTCCCCATTGTATATTAACAAATCCAGGTGTAGTTATTAACGTCTCACCACCAATTTGAACAGTAGGAACATCATCTAATTCAGTACCGTCAAGCGTGCTTGTCAATGTAAATGACTTTACAGGTATTGAAGGTAGTGTAGGGTTATCCTCGTCTATAACGTTTATAACTAAAGTAAATTCAGTAGCTGGTATATTAGAACTATCAAATATTCTCCATTCTTTATTGACTAATATAAACGTATCGTGAGCGTAAACCGTTGTTGGGTTACCTTCAAAGTCCTCGTAATTACCTACTCCAACAGGTGTAGAACCAGTTCCTTTTATTCTTAATATATCAAAATCACTTGTCACATCCGTTAGCGTTCCATCTGTAACGGTAAAGGGGGTTGTTGTATCTAATGCTACGTTTTGAATTGGATTATTAACAACATCATCAAACCAAAAAGGCCCCATTACAACAGATCTATATCTACCGTATTCAGCGTTATCAGGTCCTATAACTGGAGTAGTCGGTGCCGGTCCTGGCTCTGGAGAATTAAAAGTTGTTTCTACCCAAGGACTAGACGATGGGGTTTGAATATTAAAATACTCGTTTAAATACCAATTGTCATTTATTATTCCAGATATCGTTTGACCACCAGTAGCCTCCACTTGCTCATTTAAGTCTTTTACAGTACCAGTGGTACTAGTCTCCCAATATATATCAAGTCTAGATTCTACAGGTTCAGTTTCATACACAGCTAAGTTAAATATTGAGTATGGTGGTACACCTACTGTATCGACTATTTGACCTATATCTGCATTCGTACTAATCCTAGCTATTAAAGGATTTGATTCTGCTTCGTAAAAAGCTAAACTGTAATCATTTGGAAAAGGAGTAACCGCTTGGTCTATATTAAATAAGCCAAACTCATCTTGTATAGTAGATACTGTATCTGAAAATCTAGAAGGATAATACTGCTGATTAACAACACCAAAATCTGTACTTGGAAATGGGTTGCTTGGTCGTGTAGCGGTATTCTCTACTCTACCAAACAACTGAACAGAACTTCTAAACTGCTTTTGATCAGGACCTACTTCACTTAAATCTCTAGGTACCTTGTTTATATTGTCATTAAACAAAACAGTATGTGACGTTAAACCTAACTCTAGAGTAGGGTCTTCTGGATAAGAAGCTAATATTCCTGGTAAATATACATTGTAATAATCTTGCTCTTGTTGCTTAACTACTATCTTCCAAGTGTTAAAACCAAGAGGATTATAAAGAGGATCTGAGGGATCACCATTGTAAGTACCTGGGTATAAGGTGCTTGACACTGGGGTTTCACTAATAGTATCGTTAACCTGAACCAATAACGTGTCGCCAGGCCACAGACCTATGTTTACAGTATTGTCATTGTAAGGCGAATAAACAGTAGATAGCTTACCAGCTGTACTAGCAGATAAATCACCTGTGTTTGATAAAAGCGTAGATGTTGTTCTACCGAATCTGTCTGAGAATACAAAACCCGCTTGGTAGTTTCTGTTTTGCTTTAGAGTACTACTAGGATATTCAACAACACTTGTACTCCAAGAAACAGGTGTAATCGAAGTTGTTATATCAAACGGTTGTTTTGGTCCAGTACCTACGTTGTAGTTTAAGTTAGAAGGAGGAGTGTGTCTTGTTTGGAAGTTACCATATACAACTCTGTTACTTATTACTTCTTGACTAAGAGCTTTAACAGGTACTTTATCATAAACTCTAGTTAATTGACTTTCTGGTAAAGTTCTAAATGGTTTAGTACCTGAGTAAGTGTATGTATATACTCTGTTAGTTGGATCTGAGGAATCAAATTGATTTGCTATGTCACTAGCTAGCACGGTATCAACAACCAGCACAGCCGCGCCATCAGATTCTTTAAATAATATTTCTATCTCTGTTATTTTAAATCTGCCACAAACGTTGAATAAATTTGTTGTTCCATAGCTAGGATCTAAAACTTCTGGCAACTCAATAAGTAGATTTATTTCGTTTACTTTGTTTTCCATAAAAGACACAATAGTACTTCTATAAGCGGCAGACATGTCGTTATCATCATTGTCTGTTCCAGAAGGTTGGAAAAGAAAATAACCATCTTGCTGAGGTATAAAACATTCTTGCGTAAACGGAGCAAAAACAGAATACTCACCATCATCAAACTTGAATCTATAGCTAAATCTAACAAACTTGTCTTCTAAATAATCTGGATCTCCTTGATAAGTAGAATCTAAGTATGGGTTAGGTGTGGTACCGTCTGGTAAAAACTCACTAACAACATCTTTCATTGTTGTTTCATAACTACCTGGTGCCGCAGTACTCTCTTGCCAAAGAACAGGCGCCGTGTATGGCATATATTTAGCAACGCTTATGGTATCTTCCATAGCGTAATAATCTTGACCTAATGAAAGAGGAGGTAGTATATTTGCTAGCTCTACATTTATTTTTCTAGGTTGATTTCTGTTATCTGTCCAGAATAATAAGTTTTCAAGTAGATTAACTCCATATATAGGGTATAATGTTGAGAAGTTTAAAAACGCGCCTCTAACTAATATTTCATTTTGTGTTATAGTACCTTGAGATACAATAGATCTAACTATGTAGTTTGAAGCAAGTGGATCATACGCTTCTTGAGTGTTGTTTGTTAAAAAGAAATAAAAACAAGAGTTGACTTCTGACACCAAGTAACCAATACATGAAATATCTCCATCGCCAGTTAAAGTTTTAAAATTTATAAAAAGATCATTACCTAGAACATTTTCTAACGCGCCTACATCTTCTGACTCTGATTTACTGACCTGGATATTTAATGCATCTCTATACTCACCTTGAGGCAACAAGCGATCGTCAAGATCCTTGTTCATTTTAGATTTTATAAAAAGATTTTTAAAAATTGCCATACTATTCTAGTGTTTAATCCATTTAGATTTACCTCTCATAACTTGAACTATTTCATCAAGCTTAATATTAGATAATCTTATTTTAGTATTTCTTAGTTTAGAGCTAGCTTCTCTTTTCAATCTACTTATTATGTATTCAGGTTGGTTTATTCTGCTAGCTAGAACAGCGTGTGATAGGTAGGCATATATAGCAGCTTCAGCTAATTTAGGTACTCTACTATCCATATCATAAGCTAATCCATCAGATATATATTCTAATATTATAAGCTTACCAACGAGGTTACTTGAGAAAGATATTTTACCTTCTCTGTCATTCATGTTAAACCACCCATTAACTTGAGAGTACTGTGGGTCTGATCCGTATAACCTACCGTAACCTAAGCTCCACATACCGCCATATCCCCAGTCAAAACCAGCCCAGTCTACACTAGCATTAAATTCTCCTTCTAATAAACCTACTCTATCACTCTTCCATCTTTCTTCTGTTATCGATGTTCCTTCTATGTTTGCTCCAAAGTTATCTTGCGTTGGTGTGCCTTCAGAATCTTGTAGTGGAGTACTGTAGGGTGAGTTGGTTAAGTTGTTTGCTGGATATATAATTCTTTGTACACCAGCATCGTCTATCCAAGACATACGAACATAGTTTACATAGTCTTGAGGTATAATAACACTTAAGCTAGGTGGTATAGTTAACTCTTGAGATTTAACACTTTTAAGTGTATCATAGCTAAACTCTTGAAGTGCTCGTTTAGCATGAAATATTAAGTCAGTTCTTTTTACACTAGGTATCAACTTACCAGCACCCACGTATGCAACTATAAAATTATTAACTACATTGTTTAAGGTTATGTATTCATAGCTACCATAGTTTTGTTCTGTAGTGATTCCATAAGCATCTCTATCTCCATAGCTACCACCATCGAGCCTCTTTAATTGACAAACCAATACGTTGTTTACTGGTAGCGCAGTTATTAAAGAAACAGTGTTACCAGTTACTGTGTACGGAGCCACATATTCTACATAGTTTAAACCATCGATACTAGAGTATAATTTAAAATTATTTTTCTGGTAGTCCACTTGAGAAGGATCAAAGTTTACAAATTCTAGATTTGTATCAAAGGTAAAAGTAAAATCGCTTTGACCTAAAGGATTTTTAACTACAAAGCCTTGAGCTCCTGCGTAATATTGCTGATTAGTTTCGTTTATAACTCCCATCTATTAGCTTTTTTTATTTATTTCTTTTCCTTGAACTTGCTGTGAAGCCACTTGAACTATAGAAGGGTCTTGTATTATTATTCCAGTATATGCTAGTATTCTTAATATAACATTAACTTGTTCTGACTCATGTAGCTCAAAGTCTCTAGAACCAGTACCTAGCCCAGGGTCATAGTAATTACCATTGAATATATATTGACCTCTACCAGCTGTTGAAAATCCCCATATAGGACTAATAGGTTTTCTTATGTAATCAACTTCTATACCGCTAGTTATGCTAGTTGGGTTTACGTACATAACATTTTGAATGTGGTTATTTATTGGTACACCAGCTGTGTTAATATCGCCTCTATTCTCATATAAATAAGTAGGAAAACTTTTAGTTGATTTTGTTAAAGGAGATCTTTCTATGTTGTAAAAATCTGTTCTTGGTAATCTTTGTAGTTCTATTTGATTACCTCTATCGTCTTTGTACGTAACGGTACCTAATCTGTAAAAATCTACTTGAGCTCCATAAGCATCTGTAGTAGGTAGTCTAAAATACGCAAGACCTGGATTGCTCGTGTTGTCGTATTGAGCTTGTCCAAATGTTTTAAATATAGCTATTTTTTCATCAAGATTCATTATCCTGTCAGCGTAATCTACATCCGCTTGTGGTACTCTTAATTGTTGATTTAAGTCTTCAAAGTACTTTTCAAATATATCTAGTTGAACCTGAGTACCTACTCTGTTAAATTCGGCAGGTGTTAAATAACCTCTCTGTTCTTTATTTATTATAGATAGTACTGTTTGATATACAGTGTTTACATTTATAGCCATGTTTGTTTGAATTATAATACACCAGGGTACCATTAATATGATACCCTAATATATTAGTATCACTTGTTTATACTCTTTTTTCTATAGATTTATAAACTTCTACACCTTCATCAGTTTTAAACCAAGAGGCTAAAGCTGAGTATGGGTTTTCATCAAATGGTACAGTAAATAGTTTTCTGTCATTTGAACCCCAGTGAAAAGTTCTTTGATCCTGTGACAAGTTGATTATTCTAGCTTCAATAGCTTTTATACCAAAGTTTCTTAACTGAACGTTTTCATCGTTAGCTAGACTTAAAAATAAAGCTGGTTTTTGTTTAGCGAATAATAATAAATCTCTTTTAAGTTCTTTTGATTTCATATTAGAAACAGAGCTACCTTTTTCAACTCTAAGTATAGCTTCGGCTTGATCAACATCCATATCCATAGCAGCATTAAGCGCGTGAACTTCCATTTCTATAATATCTAAATCGTCTTCTGCTTCTATAACAGAATCAAACTCATAGTATTTTTTATCTTTTAAAGGGTGATATTTACTTAACAGCTTTTGCAATATTTGATTTTCTTGCGGAACAGAAAGTACTCCATCTCTAAAAGTAATATGCCCTAATGTTGCTTCTCCTTTTTGTTCATCTACAAAAGGACTGTTCATATTAGTAGCATACCTTAATTCTCTTTGCTTAGACTGATCTAAGTCAAAATATAGTAAAGGATTTTTTCTTGTATGTTTTCCTGGAATCGTTAATGTTAAAGGTTGTTTTCTACCTTTAACTATATATGTTCTAGGTTTTATTTCCCACTCTGGTTTAGCGGGTACTACTGGAGCAGCAACTTTTGTCACTACTTTTTCTTGAGGTGCAACCTCAACTTTTTTTGCTTCAGCTTTTTTAGCCATAATATAATATGATTTAATAATTAATAAGGGTAATAATTACCCCCGTTGATATAACGAGGGTAAGAATTACATTTGAGTGATTACACTCCTTTGAATAATACAAAGTTATTAGCAGCTTGTACTACTAAACATCTTTCAGATAAGAAGTTTACAGTCATAGCATCTAGATCGCTAGTGAAAGCTCCACCAACAGAACCAGTTAACCAAGACTTCATACGTCTGTCATCTGCTTGAGATGCTCTATATCTTACGTGTAAGAAAGGACGTCTAATGTTAGTACCTAAGATCTGATCGTAAACTGTACTTGTTCCAGCAGGAACTAATACACCTTCGATAGAAGCAGGTCCAGTCATCGCGCCACGAGTTGAAGCATCGTTTAAGTATTTCCAGTCAGTCTTGTAGAAATCGTAAGATCCACGTCTGAAACCAGAGAACCCTAAGTTCAATGCCATCTCTTCAGAATTTTCAAATAATCCAAAAGCAGTTCCACCATTTCCTCCAGATGAGATTGCTGCAAGCATATCGTCAAAATCAAGATTAGTGTTTCTGTTTAAGAATAACATGTTTTCTTCAATTGCTCCTTGAGTATCTAAGTTTCTAAGAATATCATCAAAGTCACTGATACCTGTTCCAGCAGAGAATCCAACTTGTACATTACCTCTATCTTCTATAGCAGCAAATAAACCTTCTGTACCAGTAACGCTAGCGATAGTAGATCCAGCAGCAACCTGCTCACCTTCTACAACAGACATTTCTAGGTAATCTTCAAAACGTAGTCTTGTTTCAGACTCTGCTTTTAAGTACCATAAGTATCCAGATGTTCCATCTTCAGTAGCTACTTCTACCCAACCGATCTGAGCTGTGTCAGAACCATTGATTGAATATTGGCTTCTAATGATAATTGGCTTGTTAGAAAACTGAGTAAAGTCAGGAGTTATAGTAGCGATTGGATAATCGTTTCCAGTTACACCAACACCTGCAGCTTGACCAGCAATTGTAGTGTTTGTTCCTTTTGGATATTCAGAACCGTAAACAAATATCTTTACGTCACCAACTAATCCTTCAGTAGCTAATGTAGCTGATCCGTATGGTAATACATTTAGTACACCAGTACCACCGCCAGCAGCAGTTCTTAAGTCAGAGTCAACAACTAAACACTTTGATTCACCACCAAAGTTGTCCATTACCACGATAGTTTGTTGTGGCGACACAACGTTGTTTATATCTGCAGCGATTGGAATAGTAATTGTGTTTGCTGCTCCACCGTTTCCACAGCCATCATAAGCAATGTGTAATCTATTTTGCTCAGACCAAATTACTTGATCAGACGTCATTGGTAGCTCAGCTCCAACCATACGTAAAAATCCTGATAACGTTCTGTTACCATATCTCTCTACCTCTTGCTCATAAAGCTCAGGTAAATATTGTTGTGCAAAGTTTCCACCGGCTGCACCGTCAAATGTTAGATAGTTATTCGAAAGCGTTTGTTGTGCTTGCGAAGGGACTATCGCCCCAAATTGTGGATTTAAAATTCCCATAATTTAAAAGTTTAATGTTAAAATTTTCGTTTTTTAATTTTTAGTTTAGACGAATCTAAACCACTTATTGATTTTACTTTTAAACCATTTATAAAAACGTTTCCATCGGCAACTTGCCTAGGCTTGTCATTACTTAAGTTTTTAGAAGAGTCAACAACATTTTTAATGCCGTCAGCTTTTCCTTGCTCGTAAAAATGATTAGCGATTTTGTCCGCGTTCATTGCAGCATAAAGAGCTTTATGATAACCAGAAGGATTAGTCACCGCGCCGTTTTCGTCAGTATATTGTGAAATGAAATTACCGACATCTAGCTGTGATTTACCTATTTCAGAAGGATTTTGCACTTGATACCTAAACTTCTTTTCTCCTAAGTTGAAATCAAAACCTTTGAATTCATCGTTAAAAATTTGCTCGGTCTGCGTTTTAAAATTCTGCTGAAGAGTTTTCGTTTGCTCTTGTTGCTCCGTGTATCTATTGAAAAAGTCCATAGCTTTTTGCTGATCTTGGGTAACACCAGGTCTCAACTTGATATCCTGATAGTATTTATCCTTCATAGCATCAAGCTCTTTACGGGCTTTAGCAACTTCTTCTTTGAAAGCCAATTTCTTTTTTCTAATATCTCTTGGCTCATCAAGTTCCTCATCATAAGAAAAATTGTCTTCCATAAGGAAATCAACTTCCTCTTTGTCAAGATGAGGTTTAGTTTGTTTGTAATACTCGTTGAGTAATACTTTTTCGTTTACTTTAGAGTAATCATGATTAAGTCTAACATAATCCTCTATTGTACCACCCGTTTCAGACATGAAGTCCACAAGTGATTGTATATTTTCAGGTAATTCTTTACCTTTAGTAACTTGATCTTTAACAGCTTGCTCTGCTTTTTCGTACAGCTCTACCGTTTTATCCTCTACCTCTTCTTCAGTTATTTCTTGGATCGTAACTTCTTGGGTAGGGGTTTGGACTTCGACGTGTGCTTCTCCCACTTCTTTGCCATCCGCGGGTGATTCATGTACATCCACGCTCTCTGTGCTTGGCTCTTGAACGGCATCTTTTTTCTCTGTTAAATCAACCTTAACTATATCGGCTACTACTTCGCCTTGAGCTTCTGGTTTTGTTAAGTCTACTTTTATTGGTTCTTTGCTAGTATTATCTACTAGTTTTTTAGGTTTTGTTTTCTTACCTTTTAGTGAAAACTCACCTTCTTGTTTGACCTCTGTGGCCGTGTTTACTTCTGACATAATATAATATTATAAAATTAAAAATTACTTAGGACCAAAGGCTTCTAAACCAAAGTCACCTAAACTATCGTTAGTAGATTCAAAATCAATAGGCGTACCATCGTTTTGTCTCTGTTGTATCATTTGTGATTGTTGTGTTCCTATTATTCTAGCACGCTTGTCTTTCCTGTCCTCAATGCTTGCTTCTTTGCCTTTCTCTCCATTAAATCTCTCTTTAGCTAATTGAACGTTATAATCAAACTCTTGTGCCATAAGCTCTCTCTTTATAGCCGCTTCAGCTTGCATGCGCTGTATCTCAAACTGAGACTTAGCTTGTTCTAACTGCATTTTTTGATCGGTTAGTATTTGTTGCTTTTGTGTCTCAGCCATAGCTGTTTGTTCTGCTAACTGACCATTAGCTTGTGCTTGAGCCTGCATATTAGATTGAGCTGCTTTTTGATCTCTCTCTTGTTTTAGTCTACGTTTTTGTTTTAGCATTTGATTTGCTAACTTTAAATTACGTATCTGTCTAAGATCTATAGCGTCTTCTAAGTCAATGCCACCAGACTGTAGAGCCACTTGTATGTTTTGCTCTAACTGCGCTTTCTCTTCTTCATCAGGCTCTAAATCTAAGAATATACCAAAATCATGTAGATTTAAGTTAGACACTTCTTTCAACGTTTGCACGTTAAACGTTGATATAGAGTTTACTAAAGCATTAGCTGTTAATGGGAAATTAATAACATCTACTAGTTTTTTAGATATATTTTCACATAACCTAAGTGTTAAGTATAAGCTAGCATTGTTTATATGTTTAGTTGCTATGTTAGATTGTTGAGCTGCTATTTTTTGTAATCCAACCAAAGTATCTCTATCTGGTAAACTACCATCTCTAGCTTCATTTAAACCTGTTACGTCTCTAATCATTTGAACGTAATAGTTATAAGTGCTTATTAAGGAACCTATTTTTCCTTGACCAGACGATGACGACAACTCTTGAACAGGTACTTTACCCGCGTTCATAACGCCGTCTTGTGTTAGTGATCTACCAACAACAGATCCAGTTTGAAAATACATATTTAATGCTTCAGCTGGATTATAGTTTGTTCCGTTACCAAGATCAACTTCTGCTAAACCGTCCATATCTAAGAACACACCATCAGGTACCATTCTTGATATTACTTGCTGTAGCTTTAAATGAGTTAATTGAATCATATCAGCAAAACCTATAGTCTTACTAACAATAGACTCTATTCTACCCTTATACATTCTTGGCGCACATATAGTATAATTCATTTCAACCTTAGTAGTATCAGCTGTAGGTCTAGTCATGTTCTCTGCCATTCTCCAATCAAGCATCATATCAGATCCTAAAACCTTTACACCTTGAAATAAAACCTCTATACTTCTTGACACTCTATCAAACTTATCATTTTTAGGTGGATCAAAAGTATCTGGTTTTTCTAATATTTTTTCTAACCCTTGATCAGTATACTTTAACTTAAACACTTGATCCATATACGTCTTATACTCAAAGTATAATACTTGAACAGTATTCTCGTCGTAAGCACCCCAACCATATATGTAGTTTTGATTACTATATGATCTTTGAATTTTTGTTAACTCGTCGTCTGATAT
>Ga0181373_1000313_pt1 | contig 11286 bp, 19 predicted proteins | sample LowvirmetaG_3_FD_130159 | JGI IMG/M metagenome (GOLD analysis project Ga0181373, IMG submission 130159) | Marine viral communities from the Subarctic Pacific Ocean - Lowphox_09 viral metaG | ecosystem: Environmental > Aquatic > Marine > Oceanic | place: Subarctic Pacific Ocean | collected... | reverse complement strand
TGGGATGCTTGGGGTGGTTCTGCTGGTGTTAATTGGGCGATAAGTAAACTAAAAGAAATAGATGGCTAAAGATAAATATAAAACACCAAGTAAGGTAAGCCCTAAAGGAAGTAGACGAGGTTGCTTATGCAAAGATAAAAACACATACTCTCGTAAATGTTGCGATGGTAGTTTATGGGCGCAAGGAATAGGAAAAATATAAAAATGCAAATAAATTTTAATAATTGATATATAAGTATGGAAGCAAAAACTATGTTAAATTCTATAAAGCAAGTTCTAGGTATGGAAGTTAAGCTAGAACAAATGACTTTAGAAAACGGTACTATCTTTGAAGCAGAAAGTTTTGAGGTAGGACAAGAAGTGTTTATCGTTACAGACGATGAAAAAGTAGCAGTACCAGCTGGAGAGTATGAATTACAAGATGGTAACATTATTGTAGTTAACGAAAATGGCGAGATTGCTGAAATGGGTGCAAAAGAAGAAGAAGCACCAGAAGAAGAAGTAAAAGAAGAAGTAGAGGTAGAAGCTAAAGACGAAGAAAAAGAAGAAATGGGCTATGCTACTAAAGAGGAACTAGCAGAGGTTAAAGAAATGATTGAAGAAATCAAAGCTATGTTAGAGCCTAAAGAAGAAATGAGCAAAGAGATTGAAGTAATAGCTGAAGAAGTTGTTGAGCAAGTGAAAGAAGAATTATCACAACCAGCAGTTGAGCCATTAACTCACAATCCAGAAGCTAACACAAAAAACAAGGTAGAGGTAAAATATTCTAAGAATAGAAAAATGTCTACACTTGACAGAGTTTTAAATAAATTAAATAACTAAAAATTAAATAAAATGCCAAATCCAACAATTACTAGTTCTTCATATGCTGGAGAATTTGCTGGGAAGTACTTAGGTGCTGCCCTTTTAAGTGCTTCAACTTTAGATGCTGGAGCAGTAACAATATTGCCTAACGTAAAGTTTAAGGCAGCGATGAAAGTAGGTTCATTTTCAAATTTAGTACGCAGTGCTGATTGTGACTTTGATGCTACAACATCTGGAATGACTTTAACTGAAAAGGTTTTACAACCAGCTGAGTTACAAGTAAACTTACAAATCTGTAAGAAAGAATTACACGCAGATTGGGAAGCTGCTCAAATGGGCTTTAGTGCTTTTGATGAGTTACCACCATTATTTTCTGATTTCGTTATAGCAAGAGTTGCTGCTGAGGTTGCTCAAGCTACAGAACAATCTATATGGAACGGTTCTGATGGAGAGGGTAGCTTTGATGGTTTCTCTACTTTATTAGCTGCTGATGGAGATGTAGTAGACGTAGTGGGAACAACTGTAAATTCTGGGAATGTAATCGATGAGCTCGGGAAAATTATTGATGCTGCAAATCAATCTGTATTAGGAAAAGAAGATTTAACTCTTTATGTATCTAACAACATCGCTAGAGCATACATTCGTGCTTTAGGTGGTTTCGCTACTAACATAGGTGCAAACGGTGTAGACAATAAAGGTACAACTTGGTACAACGGTGGTCAATTGACTTTCGAGGGTATAAATATCTTTGTAGCACAAGGTTTAGCATCTAACAAAGCAGTTTTAGCACAATCTTCTAACTTATTCTTCGGAACTGGTTTACTAGACGATAGAAATGTTGTCAAAGTTCTTGATATGGCTGATTTAGATGGTTCAGATAACTGTAGAATTGTAATGCGTTATACTGCTGGTGTACAGTTCGGTATCGGTGCAGACATCGTTTACTATACTGCTTAATAATTAACTAACTAATGTAAGAAAGGGTGGGCAAAACTGCCTACCTTTTTTTATTTAAAACCTATAAAATATATGTCTTGTGCAATAACTAAAGGAAGAAGTTTACCTTGCAAAAGTTCAGTAGGTGGTCTAAAGAATATTTTTATTTTAGATTATTCAACTGCTATTGCAGCGTTAACTGATGCTGCTGGAACTATAACATTACCAAGTGATGGTAGTGCTGAGTTTTTCAAGTTTGAAATTAAAGGAAACTCAAGTATAGAAACTGCTGTAAACTCATCAAGAGAAAACGGTACTACTTTCTATGAAACAACTTTGAATGTTACATTAACAACTGTTGACGTAGCAACTCAAGAAGAAATTAAACTACTAAACAGAGGTCGTGCTCATTATGTAGTAGAAGATTACAACGGTAACTATTTCTTAATTGGTAAGGAACACGGTGCTGAAATTACTGGAGGTACTATCGTAAGTGGTGCTGGAATGGCAGATTTAAGTGGATTTACACTTGTAGCAACTGCTCAAGAAACTGCACCACCATTCTTTTCAACTGCACCAGATGAAAGTGCAACAACGCCAATTGACCCTAACGCTTAATAGTTAAAAGAATGTTTGATTGAATTAAGGCTACTCTTTATGGGTAGCTTTTTTTTGTATAAATGTTAAATTTGTTTATAATTTGTTTATATCTAGAAAATAATGTATATTTGTGTAACAATAACAAACAAAAACAAATATTATGACAACTCAAGAAATTACAATTAGACCTTTTTTAAGTGATAACAACACTTTTAAATTCAAACCTTTTAAATCTGCTTTAGTTAATCAAGTAGATGTTTATCATAAAAATAAAAGAGTAGCAATTATAGAAGGTATTACGGGTGCTTTATTAAAATGGACTTCTACATCTGAAGATATAAGTATTAATAATATTGTTAAATTAGAAAAAATGGTAGCTAAAGCATTTAAAAAAGCAACTAAACATCTGTTAGCATAATGGATACTAAACAATAACAATTAAACAATAGCCAACTTTAACGAGTTGGTTTTTTTTTGCTTCCTACACAAAAAACAAAATTACATTGATATATAAGTATGAAAGTATTAATACCATCAGATAGCACACAAACTTTTAAAATAATACCTAGAGTTTATTCTTTAAGTATTACACTAAAGTTAAGAGATGATAGTACAAACGATGTAGCTACAATATTAACAACTGCTACAAAGGTTGGTAATTACCTACAGATAGAAGATACATTTAATTTAAAAGAAAACCGTTTTTACGATTTAAAGGTTTATACTGGTCAAGGTTCGGTTACAGACTTAGACATAATTTATAAGGATAAGATATTTTGTACATCACAAGATATTGACCAAAACGAAAATGAAAAGTATACAGTCAATAAAGATGAGTACGTAAGTAAGGGTGGTAATAACGATTACATAATAATATGAACGATTTAAGAGTAGTAAACCTATCGACTTATACAAGTCCAGTAATTAGTGAAAAGGCTAATCAAGACTTTGTAAGTTATGGAGAGGATAATAATTATTTTCAGTACCTAATAGATAGGTATAATGGCAGTCCTACAAATAACGCTATTATAAACGGTGTTAGCGAAATGATTTACGGTAGAGGATTAGATGCTACTAATTCAAATAAAAAGCCAGAGCAATACGCTCAAATGATTTCTTTATTTCATAAGGATTGCGTAAGAAAGTTATGCTTTGATTTAAAGCTAATGGGTTCTTGTGCTATGCAAGTTATTTACTCTAAAGATAGAAGTAAGATTGCGAGGGTTGAGCATATGCCAGTAGAAACATTACGTGCAGAAAAGTGTAATGATAAAGGAGAAATAGAAGCATATTACTACCATCCAGATTGGTCAAAGCAAAAGAGAAACGATGTACTAACTAGAATACCAGTATTTAATACAAGTAAAGAAAGCATAGAAATTATTTATGTTAAGCCTTATAGAGCTGGTTACAAATATTATTCTAGTGTAGATTATCAAGGTGGCTTACAATACGCAGAGTTAGAAGAAGAGGTAAGCAACTACCATTTAAACAACATAATGAATGGTCTTGCTCCATCAATGTTAATTAACTTTAACAATGGTACACCTAACCAAGAGGAACGCCAAATGATAGAGAACCGTATCTATCAGAAGTTTAGTGGCTCAAGTAATGCTGGTAAGTTTATACTAGCTTTTAACGACAATGCAGAAAGTGCTGCAAGTATTGAGCCAGTACAATTAAGTGATGCACATAATCAATATCAATTTTTAAGCGAAGAAAGTAGCAAGAAAATAATGGTATCTCACAGAGTTGTAAGCCCTATGCTTTTGGGTATAAAAGACAATACTGGTTTAGGCAACAATGCAGAAGAATTAAAGACTGCTAGTACGTTAATGGACAATATGGTTATTAGACCATTTCAGACACTTTTGATAGATGCCTTTGACCAAATACTAGCCTATAACACAATAAGCCTTAATTTATACTTTAAAACGCTTCAGCCTTTAGAATTTACAGACTTAGAAAACGTAGAAGATGAAGAAACTAAGGAAGAAGAAACTGGTGTAAAGTTATCAAAAGATTTTGATGATGATGATATGCTTAATGTACTAGATGGAGAGCCAATAAGTGAAGAATGGGAACTTGTAGAAAAAAGGGAATATTCAGAAGATAACGAAAGTGTAGAGGATTGGGCAAAAAGACTAATTAAAGAAAAGAAAACTGGTTTACAAAAATTAGCTGATTTTATTAAGTCTAAACCAAGTGCTAAAAGCTACTTAGATAAGAGTTACTACAAGGTACGTTATGAATATGCTGAAAAATACAGTAGTGGTAACAGTAGAAAGTTCTGCAAGAATATGATGGGTAGAACTGGTAAAGGTGTTGTTTACAGAAAAGAGGATATAGACCAAGCTAGTTTTAGTGGCGTAAATAATTCTTTTGGTCACAAAGGGCAAAACTATTCGCTTTTTAAATACAAAGGTGGTGTTAACTGTGGGCATTTTTGGAATGAAAACCTTTATAGGTTAAAGAAAAAAACAGATGGAAGTTTTAGAGAAGATAAGTCTCTAGCAAGTAGCGAAGAAGTAAACAATATACCGAAAAGCTACAAACCTAATCCAGCTGGTAATAGAGAAAGTAAAATAGCACCAAAGGATATGACTGGTAATAATAAGAATGGACATCACCCAGATTGGATAGCTGAACACCCAAATTATAAAGGATAAAATATGGCTACTGCATTATTTATAAAAAGAGAGGATATTGTAAGAAACAGTATTATAGATGGAAACGTAGATACAGACCGTTTTATACAGTTCATCAAGATTTCTCAACAGATACACATAAGAAACTACTTAGGTTCTAAATTGTACGATAGAATATCTACTGATATTATCAACGATACTTTAACTGGCGATTACTTAGAACTTGTTACAACTTATGTGCAGCCTACTTTGATACACTTTGCGATGATGGATTATCTGCCATTTGCTGCATATCAAGTAAAGAACGGTGGAATATTTAAGCATACTAGCGAGAACGCTCAGAACGTAGATAAGAATGAAGTAGATTACTTAGTAGCTAAACAACGAGAGTTTGCTAATTACTATGCAACTAGGTTAGTAGACTATTTATGTTTTAACGATAACTTGTTTCCAGAGTATAACGAAAATGTTAACGAAGATGTTAATCCAGATACAGATACAACTTTTAACGGATGGGTGCTATAATGAAAAAAACGTATAAGCCAAAAAGTAAAAACGTTTACAAACTAAAAGAATACTTAAATAAGAAAGTAAAAAATGAATTACGGAAGCATATACAGTAGTACTTGGTGGGGTTTGCCACAAGAGAACGGATGGGGTGGAATATACTATGACCTTACAGTATGATAAGTAAGATAGTTACAAATAGAGTTAATCAAAAGCTAGTAGAAGAACAAGCTAAGTTTCCTACACACAAAAATAAGATGCTTTTAAATTGGAGGCATTACCATAGTAGTACATCTACTAGGACTTTGTACGATAACGGAATGACTACTGCTTTTCCTTATGCTTATGGAACAGTACCAGTACCTTTTGATGCTTATGTAAGTAGTGTTACAATGACTGCAAACAAGTATAGTAGTTATGGTACACCGACTGGTTCAAGTGCGACTGTATATATTTATAAGAATTATAATACTTTTGTAACGTCTAAGGTTATTACATATACACCTAGCGTGGGTATGTCGTTAACTTATGATTTAGGAACAGATGCACCGATATCTGCTGGAGAAAAGTTTATAGTAAGGTGGTATGCTAACGGAATTTGGCGATATATGAATAGCACTATAATTATAACAGAACAATAATGAAAAAACCGAGTTTAGCATTAATACCTAGTGGTTACAAAGCTGGTAAAGTTTATAGTATTTTACCCAATAATGGTGTAGGAGATTTTACATTCAGTAGAAATACTTCAGCTACAAGAGTAAACAAAAATGGTTTTATAGAAACAGTAGATAGTAATGTACCAAGATTAGATTATTTAGATGGTGGTTGCCCTAGTCTATTATTAGAACGTTCAAGCACGAATTTAATTACTAGAAGTGAAAACTTTGACGATACTTTATGGGTAAAAAATAATGTAGATATTACGACTGCTGATATAATTTCGCCTACTGGAGAATTAAACGCTACAAAAATGACTATTAATAGTAGTAATCAACCTCGAAGAATTTACTTTGTATTAAGTAACACACAGAGGAAATTCACTGTCAGTTTATTTGTAAAAAAAGGTAGTAGCGATATAATAATTTTAAAGACTTCAAGTGGTTCAATCGATACAACTTTTAATATTAGTACACAATCGGTAATTTCTGGAAGTGGAGAAATAAAAGATTATGGAAACGGTTGGTATAGAATAGAAACTGGCGAAAGAGCAAATACAACAACCGAAGTTTTACAAATTGTTTTACCAAGTACAGATGATGTAGGTAATTTTTTATACATATACGGTGCGCAATTCGAACAATTTGCTAATTCTACAAGCTATATTCCTAGTTTTGAAAGTACGACTACAAGAAATCAAGATATTTGTACCGATGCTATGTTAAACAGTCCTATAATAACATCTGATGATTGGACGTTATTCTTTGATTTGGATAGTTCAATGGTAATTACTAGTGGCAGAATATCTTTAAACGATGGTACTAGTTCAAATAGAATACTATTAGAATATGATGCTAGTATTAATAGATTTAAATTTTCAACGACAAATAGCAATGCGAAAATTAACCAAGAAGACATAACTACAACAGAAAGAATAAAAGCTGCAATGGTATCGACTGATGATGGTTATGATTTATACGCTAACGGTGCTTTTGTAGCATCAAAAACAGAGGGAAGATTTGACGCAAGTAGTATGGTATCACTTGATTTTACTCAAAATAGTACAAATATGGGATTTATTGGTAAAGTTTACGGTTTAAGATATTACAACGAACCATTAACAAGTGCAGAAGCAATAGAATTAACAACATTATGATAATAGGCAAATACGAGTTTAACAACGAAGAACAAGCCAACAAAAAAATAAAGGCTTTAGGAGTAGAAACTAACGAAGAGGGAATAGAATATCCTACACACGCACACGCAGTAGTTACAATAGGTCACGTAATTATAGAAGAGGGTACTTACGATGAAGAGGGAGAAGTAATTACAGAACCAGTATTAAGCGACAAATATCACGTAGACGTAATGTGGCAAGGCTTAGATGCACATCCTTACGGTTGGTCTACTTACGCAGTTACACCTAGTGACGAGGGATTACATACTTTTTTAGGAATAGATTACCAAGAATATAAATTATGATTAGAGGATTAAGATACTTAGCGAACAAATTAGAACAATTAAAGACGTATATCATTGTAAAGTGGAATAGGTTTTTAGAGAAAATAAAAATGTAATGGAAATGCAAGATATAAAATTAGCGATAATAAACTTTTTGACGTTTACAATATCATTTAGTAACGTTGAGCAATGGCTTAAACTAACGCTATTGATTATATCGATTGTGTATACGGTGCAGAAGATAATACTAATGCATAAAAAAAAGAATGAGTAGATATTTTAAAGAAATAGAAGAAAATATGGATGCTAACTTTTTACACAAGTTAGATAAAGCACGTGCATTAGCTGGTATGCCATTTATTATTAATTCAGCTTATAGAAGTCCAGAACATAATGCCAAGATAGGTGGTAGACCAAACTCAAGCCATATAAAAGGTCTAGCAGTAGATATAAGTGTAAAGGATAGTAGAACAAGGTTTATAATTTTAGATGCTTTGATTAAAGTAGGATTTAATCGTATTGGTATTGCTGATACATTTATACACGTAGACTTAGACATAGATAAAAGTAATAAAGTAATTTGGACTTATTAAATGGATTACGAAGTAAGAATAGATGATTTAATGTTACTAGAAGATGCTAGTGATTTTAAGAAGTATTTATACTCACTGCACGAAGAAATAGATATATACGATACAACAGACCTTTACGAGTTTTTTTATGAGTTAGGTTGGCAAGAACATTGCAAAGTATGTATAGAGTTCAAGCAGTACATAAATGAGTAAAGACAAAAGAACATACAAAGAAAGAAACGGTACTACTAGGGTTGGTGATTTTCTAAGAAGTATAAACTTTAGCAAAGCTGCTGAGGTTGTTATGGATATTGTAGGTGGTGATTTTAAAGGTGCTTTAGAAACTATAAAAGGTAGCGACGAACTAACACCAGCACAAATAGAGTTTGCATTAAAAGAGTTAGAGTTTGACAAACAAGAAATGCAAGAAGTTACTAAACGCTGGGAAAGTGATATGCTTAGTGATAGTTGGTTAAGTAAGAATATAAGACCTTTAACGTTAGCTTTCTTAACTGCCACACTATTTATATACATAATACTAGATAGTGCATTAGATGGCTTTAAAATAGACGATGCGTGGATAGATTTACTTTCTTCTTTGTTACTACTTGTATATGGTGGTTACTTTGGTGCTAGAACTGTTGAAAAGGTAGTTAAAAGCAGAAAACAATAATTTTACTTTTTTTTTAAAAATAAAATATATAACTTTGAATTTTTTATTATTAGTATATGTTGTTTAACAACAAAAAATAATAAATAAATATTATAAAAATATTATATAAATAAAAGATAAGATATCTGAACCCTATTAAATGGCTAAAAAAACACAACGTAAGAAACTTGTAGAAAAGTTAGACAAAGTGTTTAGCGTTTATATAAGGCTTAGGGAAGCTAAGAACCAAATAGCAGAGTGTTTTACTTGTGGTAAACAAGACCACTATAAGAAATTACAAAACGGTCACTTTCAGAGTAGAAAACATTATAGCACTAGATGGGATGAGATTAATTGCCAAGTACAATGTGCTGGATGCAATGTATTCAGATATGGAGAGCAGTATAAATTTAGTGTTAATTTAGATTTAAAGTATGGTAAGGGAACTGCTGAAGCTATGCACCTAAAATCTAACCAAACCGTAAAGCTGGATAATTACGATTTAGAAGTGTTAATAACTAAGTACGATAATTTAGTAAAAGAATATTTAAAAAAGTAAATTTGTTTTGATTTAGTTGTCATAATCTTTTTGTTTTTAAAGGGTGTTACATTTTTGTAGCACCTTTTTTTGTTTATAAGTATATTTTTATATATTTGTGGTAAACAAAAACTATTTTTTATGAAACTAAAACACAAAATTAAGCCAGAGTATTTACAGATACTCAAGAAAGAAACAGAATTCACTAACCTTAGTGATGAGATTTCAAACGCATTAGAAACTTACGACTATGTAATTGAAATACCTTATGGTACTATCTTAACTATGGAAATGGTATTAGGTAATGTTAGCAGTCCATATAACTATTTTTACGAGATTTGATATGGCAATTGATAAACAAACAATAGACTTTTTAAATTATAGGATACAAGCCTTAGAAAAAGAAGTACAACGATTAACAAAAGAAAACAATAAATTAAAATCAGAAAATTATGAACACATCAAAACTTACGGAACTTTACAAGAAGTACAAGCTAGAGAGAGAGGACTTTTTTAAGCACCAGCACTACACAATCATCACAAGGCAAGGTATTGATAAGATACAAGCCTTAGAGCAAATGTCTATTAAGTATGAAGTAATAAAATGCGAACCTAATTTTGCAGTATTTAAAGCCTATGCAGAAAAGGATGGAAAAACTATTGAAACTTTTGGAAGTGCTTTAAAAGGTGCTAACTATAAAGATGGCAATACTAACAGTTGGTACGTGGCTGAAATGGCAGAGAAACGTGCAATGTCTAGAGCAGTACTTAAATTAACTGGTTTCTACGAGTTAGGAGTATTTGGCGAAGATGAAAGCGAAACATTTAAAAAATCAAACATTAATATTAAATAACAAATTATGAGTTTAAAAGTAAAAGGTAGCATAACAAAGGTACTACCAACACAAACTGGAGAAAGTGCTAAAGGCGAATGGAAGAAATTATCATTTGTAGTAGATACAAAAGAAGAATACAACAATCTTTACTGCTTTGATATATTCGGTGCAGAAAAGGTAGATGAGTTCTTAAAGTACAACAAAGAGGGTAAAGATGTTGAGGTAGATTTTAACGTAAGAACCAACGAGTATAACGGAAAGTATTATACATCGCTTCAAGCGTGGAAAGTATTTAAGTCTGAGCCAGTAACTGCTAAAGAACAAGCACCAGATAGAGAGCCATCAGATTTACCATTTTAACCATATAGGGTGTTATTAATTTAGCACCCTTTTTTTTATATATTATGATAACAAGAAACACAAAATTTAATAGATTAGTATTTGTAATAGTGATGATAATTGCTATTTTATGGGCAGCACTAGAAATGAATTAATTATATTTATACCAAAAACAAAAAATGATTATAGACTTTAATACTGAATTAATAAAACTAAACAAGGTAAGAACTGGAGAAATAAAAGAAGCACAAAGGTTAGGACATACAACACTAGATGAGCATTTTAGGTTCAAGAAAAATAGCTTTGATATTTTCATAGGTCACGCAAATGTGGGTAAGACTACAACTGTTCTTTACTTGATGCTTTTACAAACCTTAAAACACAATACTAAGTGGTTAGTTTACTCAAGCGAAAACGAGCCATACGGATTAATAAGAAAGCTAATAGAATTTAAACTAGGTATGCCAATAAACCAGCTGGATGAAGATACAATGCAAGAACAAGCAGAGTTTGTAAACAAGCATTTTAAGTTTATTTATAGTAATGACCTTTATACTTATAGGGAATTATTAAACCTAGCAAAGCACGTTAAAAACGCTTGGGAATATGAGGGTTTTATGATAGACCCTTACAACTCATTAAAAATGGACAGAAACGTTTTAAAAGGTATTAGTTCACACGAGTACCATTATCAAGCAGCAAGTGAGTTAAGAATATTCTGCAAAGAAAACGA
>Ga0181373_1000306_pt1 | contig 11394 bp, 17 predicted proteins | sample LowvirmetaG_3_FD_130159 | JGI IMG/M metagenome (GOLD analysis project Ga0181373, IMG submission 130159) | Marine viral communities from the Subarctic Pacific Ocean - Lowphox_09 viral metaG | ecosystem: Environmental > Aquatic > Marine > Oceanic | place: Subarctic Pacific Ocean | collected... | reverse complement strand
GAAAGATATGAAGAAAGAATCATTAGATCCTGTAGGACAGGAAGATGGTGATGTGAATAATGATAAGAAGGTTGATAAGACTGATAAGTATCTTCTAAAACGTCGTAAGGCAATTGGTAATGCAATTGCGAATAAAACTAAGAAAGAAGAATCTCAATTATACAATTGGAGAGAAAAATTCTTCAGTGAAATGGCTGACAACGTTGATACAGAAACTGAGAAAAAAGTTGTTGAGAAAAAAGTCAATAATAAAGTTACCATCAATCCTAGGTTGGGTGAAGGAAAAGGTGATCCTTGCTGGGATTCTCACAAACAAGTTGGGATGAAGAAGAAAGGTGGTAAGATGGTTCCCAACTGTGTTCCTAAGAATGAAGAAGTTGAGACTAATTTAGAGGAGGAAAATGTTCCTACCAATCCATCACTCTGGTCAAAGATGAAGACCCGAGCAAAGTCTAAGTTTGATGTCTATCCTTCTGCATATGCAAATGGTTGGGCAGCAAAACAGTACAAGGCTGCTGGAGGCGGTTGGAAGAGTAAGTGATCCTATATACATAGGTCCACTGAATTTGAACAATGTTATCTTTTCTACTCCCACTCGCATCAAAAATTATTAAAGATGCTATTGATAAAATTCCAGAGAATGAAGAACTTGGTGAGAAAATGGTTGAGATCTGTCTTGTTATCCTTGCTAAAGCAGTTAAGTTGACTAAGACTGATATGGATGATAAACTTTTGGAAGTTGTATCTGCCGCTATCAAGAACCGAGAAGAGTGATAATATTCGGAGAGGTATGTGCCTCTCCTTTTTTTATAAATATGAATATACATAGAAAGTAAACGAGGACATTCAAATGCCACTCTGGGGAAATACTGATAGTGCTGGTGACGAACCAAAATTTGGAGCACAACATGAGGGAATGGATACTTCCAATTTCACAGTGTTTGGTGTAGACGCTGCTGAGGTCGGAGTCGCCCAAACCACTGCATATGCAGGTGTAGCTCATGAAGGTTGGGTTGGGGTCACAACATATGTTGACAACCATGGCGAACTTCGCGTTAAGCAAGAAGTTTTAGTTGCAATGAATATTGTATCTGGTGATCAGGCAGATGACGCTGTGTTCCCTGAATGATGGCAAATTGATATATGAAATTTGATGAATTGAACGATAAGAATTATTTACTTTTCGCTATTAAATATTACGACAATCCACAGTCTGTAACTGAGGATGATTTTTATGACGACTTAAAAAGATTTAAGTATGTCAAACGATTATTTAAAAGATATGAGTCATCTGGTGTCCTTAAGGTTAACTTGATTCTCAATCACCTTATCATACTTTTTAATGTATTTGGTGAGGCGACAGTTCCTTTGTTATTTTATAAGTTGGAAAAGGAGTTATGGCCCTGCACCAAAACTTTCTTGGTATTTTTAAATCGTTTTCATGATTATCCAAGATCTTCTCTTTCTGACATATCTCTAGATGATGAGTGTATGTCTATTCTGCGATCAGTATGAGAAAATTATGTTATGTTGGATTGCCACATATCTATGAAAGGTTAGAACCTGGTGATGTTTATGAACTTCATCGAGAGACTGACGATTCTTATATCTTTCAATACGATTCAAATTTGTATGATAAATCACAGTTTTTTGAATATGAAATTTCAAAATGTGTAGAAGACTTTGATTGGTCGAGAGATGAAAATTATTATGGTGATTGGAGAATTCCTGAACTAGATAGTTCTGATGAGATCCCTATAAGATTGCGAAGAATAAATCCACTATTGACTGAAAATAATATTATAGAAGTTGATTTTAATGATATACAATGGTTTGGATTTGATTTACCAAGTAGGATTACTGGTGAAAATTGTATTTGTTGTGGTGGGGAAAGAACCAAGAAAGCTGATTTAAGTAAATTGGGTATTTTACTTGACGGGACCACAACTTATAGCGGTAGAAGATATCGTAGTATGGATGGTCGGCATAGAATTGAAAAATTGAGATCTATGGGATTTACTAGATCTAAGTTTTATGTTTTGAATTTTGCAGAAATCAAAAATTATTTTGTGTAGGAAATGGTACAATGAATAAATACAATCTAGATACCATAATTAATCGTATACGGGAAGAGATGTCAATCTCTGCTGGTGGAGGTGCTGGTTTTAAAGGGTCATCAAAAAATGATTCTGGGTCTCCTACAGCTGGTTATGATCCTGTCCTTGAATTTGACGGCAGAAAAAAAAGATATAAATCTCTCAGTAAATTTTATCAGGACTCTGTAAGAAATCTGAAAAATGGAAATAGAAGAAATGGATAATCAAATCAACGCTGCAATTATAGAGAGACTAGAAAAAGTAGTTGATTCACTTCAAGATAATTCTATCCAGATGGGTAAACTTCTTGCTGTTCATAATGAAAAATTAGATAAGCAAGATAAAGTTGATGAGATTTTATTTGAAAAACTAGATAGATTATCTGCAGATATTAAAAGGGAAACCACTGCAATTAAAAAGGGATGTGAAAGAGATATCCGTCTCATTGATGATAGACTCAGAGTATTAGAAAAGAAGATGTGGAGTATTGCAGGGGCACTAGCAGTGATTAGCGTGACCATCTCCCCTATTGGCCAAAGAATTTTCGTAAAACTCTTGACACCCGCCGCAAATACAAGTATGATGACTAGAGAATATTTACTATCTAATGGACCTGATAGACAGCAAATTCATCGGGCTCGTATCCACAAGATTATCTAAGTTTAAAAAGGTAAAGGCAGACTTATATAATTTTCGATGTCCGATCTGTGGAGATTCTAAGAAGAATAAGAATAAAGCTAGAGCATACATTTATGCGATAAAGAATAATGCAAACTTTAAGTGCCACAACTGTGGTTCTAGTTTGTCATTCAATAATTTTCTTAAGGATCAAGATCCACAACTCCATAGGCAATATAAACTAGAAAAGTTTAAGAGTGGTTTTACTGGAAAAAACTTTGTAGTAGAAAAACCTAACTTCGTTTTTGAAAAACCTAAGTTTGTGCAGAGGATCGTTCTTCCTCTATGCAATGAGGTAGAGGTTGCTAGAACATATCTTCAAAACCGTAATCTTGATCCCACCAAATTTTATTATGCAGAAAACTTTGATGAGTTTGTGCATACGTTTAAAGGATTGGATCATGGTTATGTGGGTAAAGAGTCTAGAATAATCATCCCTTTATACTACGAAAAAAATCTTATTGGATTTCAAGGCAGGGCTCTAAATTCTAAATCTATTAAATATATAACCATCATGCTTCAGGAAGGAGTACCAAAAATATATGGACTTGACCAGATTGACACCACAAAAGAAGTATATGTCACAGAAGGACCCTTCGACAGTCATTTCATTACCAACGCTATTGCTATGTGTGGTAGTGATGTTGACCTTAGCACTTTCGATTATCAGTTCACATATGTCTTTGACAACGAACCAAGAAACAGAGAGATTGTTAATAGAGTCTCCAAACTTATCAATAGAAAGGAGACGATAGTTATTTGGCCAAACAATATTGAGGAAAAGGATATAAATGATATGGTTCTTGCTGGACATGATGTTCAGAGTCTGGTAGAATCAAATACATATTCTGGTCTAGAAGCACAACTTAAATTCAACACTTGGAAAAAGATATGAGCAACGGGATTAAAGTCAAAAAAAGAAATGGATCGATTGAACAGATCAACCTAGAAAAAATGCATGTGATGGTTGAGGAGGCATGTAAGGGATTGTCTGGTGTTTCTGCATCTCAAGTAGAAATTCAATCAGGTATTCAATTCTATGATGGTATTACTACTTCAGAAATTCAAGAAATTTTAATTAGGTCTGCTTCAGATCTTATTGACTTGGATTGTCCAAACTACCAATTTGTAGCCGCTCGTCTCCTTTTATTTTCTATTCGTAAACAGATTTATGGAAAGATGAGAGATCTGCCAGATCTTTATGCTCACATAGAAAAATGCGTAGCACAGGGAGTGTACGATGCAGAAATCCTAGATAATTATACTCATGGAGAAATTGGAAAAGTTCAATCTTGGATTGATCATGAAAGAGATTTCTTGTTTACATATGCTGGCCTTCGCCAAGTAGTTGACAAATATCTAGTGCAGGATAGAAGCACTGGAGGTGTATATGAATCTCCCCAATTCATGTATATGATGATTGCACTTACTATATTTTCAGAGTACCCAAAAGAGACTAGATTGAATTATGTCAGACGATACTACGACGCAATCTCAAAGCACAAAATCAACATTCCCACACCTATCATGGCAGGGGTGCGAACTCCACTTCGACAATTTGCTAGCTGTGTTCTTGTTGATATTGATGACACCCTCGATAGCATCTTTTCTAGTGACATGGCGATTGGTCGCTACGTTGCTCAACGTGCGGGAATCGGTATCAACGCAGGCAGAATCCGTGGGATCAACAGTAAAATCAGAGATGGAGAAGTTCAACATACAGGTGTTGTACCATTCCTTAAAAAGTTTGAATCTACTGTCAGATGCTGTACACAGAATGGAATTCGTGGTGGGTCAGCGACTGTCCACTTCCCAATCTGGCACCAAGAGATCGAAGACATCATCGTCTTAAAGAACAACAAAGGCACAGAAGACAACCGAGTGAGGAAACTTGACTACTCAATCCAAATTTCAAAACTTTTCTACGAACGTTTCATCCAGAATGGAGAGATTAGCCTGTTCTCACCGCATGACGTACCAGGTTTGTATGATGCTTTTGGTACTGACGACTTTGACACTCTATATCGGATGCATGAACTCAATGATGCTGTTCCAAGAAAGACTGTCGGGGCACAGGAACTCTTTCTAAACATTCTTAAGGAGAGAGCAGAGACAGGTCGTTTGTATATTATGAACATTGACCATTGCAATACACATTCATCATTCCTAGACAAGGTAAGTATGTCCAATCTCTGTCAAGAGATCACACTACCTACAGATCCTCTTCAGCATATTGATGGTAAGGGAGAAATTGCTTTGTGCATTCTCTCTGCCGTCAATATTGGTAAAGTTCGTACTGATGATGAGTTGGAAGATCTTTGTGATCTTTCTGTTCGTAGTCTAGAAGAGCTGATTGATTATCAGAAGTATCCTATCATTGCTGCTGAAATAGCCACAAAGGCACGTAGATCCCTTGGAGTTGGTTATATCGGTCTTGCACATTACCTTGCTAAACTTGGATTCAAATACGACTCACAGGAGGCGTGGGACGCCGTTCATGGACTTACTGAATCATTCCAATATTATCTTCTAAAGGCATCAAATCAACTTGCCAAAGAGAAGGGTGCATGTGAATATTTTCATAGGACTAAATATGCAAATGGTATCTTACCAATTGATACATACAAAGAAGATGTAAACGAGATTACTAGTATTGATTATGAGCACGATTGGGAGTCTCTTAGGACATCTATCACAACCTACGGACTACGGCACTCAACACTGTCAGCACAAATGCCTTCGGAGAGCAGTTCCGTTGTGTCAAACGCAACCAATGGAATCGAACCTCCTAGAGGATATCTGTCCGTTAAAAAATCGAAGAAGGGCCCTCTTAAGCAAATTGTTCCTGGGTTCAGCACATTAAAAAATAATTATACTTTGCTGTGGGACATGAAATCCAACGATGGATATGTTAAAATAGTCTCGGTTATGCAAAAATTCTTTGACCAAGCCATCAGTGGAAACTGGAGTTATAATCCAGAAAACTATCCCGACAATGAGGTACCTGTATCGGTCATGGCAAATGATCTTTTAACTACATATAAGTACGGGTGGAAAACATCATATTATCAGAACACTTATGATAATAAGACCGATGAGGTCGATGATAAAATTGACAAATTAAATTCATTAATTCAAGAAATCGAAGCGGAGGAAGACTGTGAGTCTTGTACAATTTAAGACAAATGATTCATCAAAATATAATAATAAGAAGGTAGATTCAATTACAGTTTTCAACTCTCAACCCGTGAATACTTTAAAACAACCAATGTTTTTTGGTGCTCCACTAGGAGTGCAAAGATATGATACTTATAAGTACCCTGTCTTTGATAAATTAACAACTCAACAACTGGGATATTTCTGGCGTCCTGAGGAGGTTTCTCTTCAAAAGGATCGTGCAGATTATCAAACTTTACGTCCAGAGCAAAAGCACATCTTTACTTCCAATTTGAAGTATCAAGTCATGCTAGACTCTGTACAGGGAAGAGGCCCTGGTATGGCGTTCGCGCCTTACTGCTCCCTTCCCGAACTCGAAGCCTGTATGAAGGTCTGGGAATTTATGGAGATGATCCATAGTCGTTCCTATACATATATCATTAAAAATGTATATGCAAACCCTTCGGAAGTCTTCGATACCATACTCCAAGATCCTAAGATTTTAGAGAGAGCAACAGCTGTCACTGAATCTTATGACGATTTTATATCAAGTGCTGCAGAATATGCTAGCAGTAACATGTGGAAACACGTCTTGGATGAGGTTCCTGTAGCCGAATCAACTCTCTATGAACTTAAAAGAAAACTCTATCGAGCAGTCGCAAACGTCAACATCCTGGAAGGAATTAGGTTCTATGTCTCCTTCGCATGTTCATTCGCATTTGGCGAACTTAAGCTTATGGAAGGATCGGCTAAAATCATTAGCCTTATCTCCAGGGACGAAAACCAACACCTGGTCATCACACAAAATATTTTAAATAAGTGGAGACAAGGTGATGATCCTGACATGCAAAAAATTGCTGCGGAAGAGGAGTCTTGGGTAATTAAAACATTTGAATCTGCAGTCAATCAAGAAAAACTTTGGGCAGAATATCTGTTCAAAAATGGTTCAATGATTGGATTGAATGACAAATTACTAAAAAATTATGTTGAATGGATTGCAAATCGTCGCATGAAAGCTATTGGTATCAAACCAATTTATGACATTGCAGCGAAAAACAACCCACTTCCTTGGACCGAACACTGGATTTCTTCTAAAGGACTCCAAGTAGCACCACAAGAAACTGAGGTAGAAAGTTATGTCGTTGGTGGAATCAAACAAGATGTCAAAGAAGACTCCTTCACAGGATTCAAACTTTGATGAGTTTAGAAAAATATGGGAAGAGATGGATCGTATTGAGCCATTAACTCCCATCACATCTAAGAGTGAGGGGTAATTGCCCCTCTTTTTTAATAAATAAAAGTAAAATATAAAAATGAAAACTTTTAGAGTATTCTGCTCAGAAGCAAATGATATGGAATCTTTGAAGAGAAAACCTCCAGGCAGTCGTACATCTGCAGAAAAACAAAGATTAATTGATGCTGGATTAGATGATTTTGTCCGTGGTGGCAAAACTCAATCTCCAGTTAGCGATGTCGCTGGAATAGCTGCTACTGGACTTGCTGTTAAGTCAGGTCTCGGTGGAGGACTTGCTAGAGGTTTATCTGCATTATCAAAACTTGATATGGCAAAAAAAGTTTTTAAAAGATTTAGAAAGCAAACTGGATCTAAAACAAAGTATAGTACTGTAGATGGGGATGCTCCATCCAATTAGATGAGGATTTGTAAAAATAATAAATACAAACAGGAAAAAGTCTGTTTGAAAAATGCAACCCTCTAATCAATTAAAAGGTCTGGTAGAGGCCTATACTCATGTGGGCAGTGAAGAAACTGCTCAATTGAAAATGTACGAAAAGACTGTTGTAAACACTATTGGTGTTTATATGGCGTCTGAAGGATATGATAAGTCTGATATTATTGAATTTTTGTCAGATGCATCTGAAGGAAAAATTGGTGAAAAATTTCAGGAAGCTTTAGAAAGTGAAGTTGCTTCAAAATATATCACCGAAGAAGGTGAGTTTAATACAAATCTAAGATATGTAGAGGGTGCCATCTATGAAAGTGCCAAAACCCTCATTATGAAGGGAGCGACAGGGCTGAAAAGATTTATCAAAGGAGGTTTTCGTAAAACGACTGGAATTGGTGCTAAACCTAAAGTAACTACAAACCCTGTTTCTGGCACAACTATTATTAAACAGACTGGAAGTAAGAGAAGGACTGCAACCGCAGCTGTTGGTAGTGGTACAGCTGCCGCTGGATTGGAAGACAAGGATAAAGAAGCAATTAGAGCACAAGTTGGAAAACTTAGAAGTGCTGGTGCTGCTGGAATTAAGGCAGCTGGGAGAGATTATCAAAAAAATTCTTTTGAACAAGAAGGTGAGCAAATTGCCGAGATCGATTTCTCTTGGTTGATAGGTGGAAAAAAGAATAAACCAAAAGCAAAAGAAGAGAAGCCACAAAATGGCGGCCGTTCTGCATCAGAAATTGCAAGAGACTCAAAAGATATTAAAAAACAGGAGGAGGATCCACTATCAGATGCGAACAAAGCAGATAGAGAAAAAAGAGCAGCAGCGGCCCAGGCAGCAGCGGATAAGGCAGCAGCGGATAAGGCGGCTAAGGATGCAAAACCTAAACCTAAAAATGATGGTGATGTATCACCTGCGCGTCCAGTAAATGATAGAGTTGCATCAATTAGAGCAGATTCAAGTTTGTCTGCTAAAGAAAAGTGGGAAAAGGCAAATCCAAGACTTGCCAAAGTTGCAAAACTTAGAAAGTCAGGTGCATCTAGGGCAGAGATTAATAAAGCTATGTACAAAAAAGGTACTAAAGCATATGGTGAGGAAACCGAAGTGCAAGAGGGTCTAGGTCAGGCACTCACTGGTCTAAGTAAAAAAATGAAAACATCTGATAACCCTGCAGCTAAAGCAGTAAGAGCACTTGTTACTCCAGTTGGAAAGGGTACCAAGACCGCACGTCCAGCTGCTGGATCTACACCTGGACAGAAAGGTGGTGGTAAAATGACTAGAGAGGGTAATGAAGTAGAACTAGTCTCTTCCTTCCTCGTCTCTGAAGGGTTCTCAGACAACGTAGAAGGCGCTCTGGCTATGTTGGAAGGTATGAGTGAGTCTTGGTTTAACGAAATCCTTGATGTCCGCCTTATGGAAGAATACATGCTTGAGTACCTACAAGTCATGGGTGAAGCAGAGAGTCGCGACGAGGCACTCTACATCGTCTCAGAGATGGATGAAGAGGCTATCGATCTTCTCGCTAATGAGGTAGAAGACATTATTGAGTCTAATAGTTAAGATAAATTATTCTAAAATTCTAAGGGGGCCTTGACAGGTCCCCTTTTTTTATATACAATTGCCTTGTTAGAGGTAAAGAGAGATGAACAAAGCTAAACTTAAAGTATTAGTAATGGCGCTCAAAGAGATCATTGAAGAACTTGAGTCTGAAGTTTATTCAGATACAGAGGCATATACAACACCAGTCGAAGGAATGGTTGGTGATTATGATGAAATATTTGATGACGATGATGGTTATACAGACTAACTAAATATTTTTAGTTTAGTCATGAGTATGTGGCGGAAAGTAATGAATATGAGAATCCCTGGATCTATTGTGGCAGCGTCTTTGACGGGAGTCTTATTGGGGACAACTATGGTTTTGTTTACAAGATTACCTGTAGCACAACCAACCGTTCCTACATTGGAAGAAAATACTTCATACAAAAACGAAAGCCTAGAAGTAGTACTACTACTGGCAAGCGGCGAAGAGTTACAAGTGAGAGTGACTGGAGAAAGTACTATGGTAGTTGTCCAGAGCTTAAAGAGGATATTAAACAGTATGGACGGGAGTCTTTTGCTAGAGAAATCCTCTCCTTACACCTCACCCCTGGAAAAGTCAACTATGAAGAGACTCGTCAACTCTTCATCAATAATGTTCTGACTGAATCTCTTGACAACGGCACCCCTGCATTCTATAACTCAAATATTTTAGGAAGATATTATCGTAAGGATTACTTTAACTATGACTAGTAAGATCGATCTGTATTACTTTTTTTATAACTTTAAAAAAACAGACATATACCACTTAAAGGCTTTAAAATACTTAGAAAAAAATCTTCCAGATGAATTTACAAATTCAGATTCTGAATGGGTAAAAATTTATAAGGGATTGAAAGAATCATATGATAGGCTTGATATCCCTTTTTACTGTTCTGAGGATGAAAAAGATGCTGAAAGTTTATGCTATAAAATGTGTGCAGATTATTTTCTACCCAATGTAAATGAATTTGAATTGGTAGAAAATTTTACATGTGATGATCTTAAAAAAGAATGTTCATTAGGTAAACCTGTAATCCTTTACGTAAAGAATGCTGGGATTTATACTAATGGTCTTGCTTTCATTGGTACTCCACGGGGCGATCACCCAATAGTTCTGGTTGGTATGGAGGATGACAATTTTATTTTTAATGATCCTTTCGGAAATATGATGTTTGGATATACAGAAGGGCCATCGAATGGCGAAGGGGTTAGTATGAATCCAGATTCGTTAAAGAGAAGATGGAGTGGTAAGGCGGTAGTATTCGATGACTTGCCTCTTGACAAATCTTGAGTAGTCCGTTAGTATAGGTTATGTCTTTAAAAGAACTAAGAATGATAGGAGCAGCGATTAGTACAATTAGTTTGGGAGCATTGATGGGTGTTGCAATCACAGAATCACCCACATCGACAACATCACCTCCTGTAGAAGCACCAGTAGTTCAGTATGAACCTACTTGGAAGTGTGAAGACTGCACTCCAGCTGAGCAGTTTGTGCTCGAAGAACTTCAAGAACAAACTAAGATTACTGATCGTAATGCTCTTGCTACTATCATGGGTAACATCAAACAAGAGAGTAAGTTCATCTCTAACATCTGTGAGGGTGGTGCCCGTGTCTCTTATGAGAACTGTCTCTCTGGTGGGTATGGATTGATCCAATGGACTTCTATCAATAGGTATAGAGGACTTGGAAACTTCTGTGCTAAGTATGTTTGTGACCCTAGTAGTCTGGAAGGTCAGACTCGCTGGATGATCAATGAACCAATCTTCCAACGTGTTCTTCCTGTATTTGAAGGATCTGGACAAAGCATATCTTATTATATGCGTCCTGCTTATCACTGGTTAGGATGGGGCATCAAAGGTAATCGCGAAGTTTATGCTTGGGATTATATGGATAAATTAGTATGGGCCTAAGAAAATATGAATTTGGCGGTCTTGACAGACATCCTGCCAATGTGCTAAGATTAATCAGTGAACTTGAGGGGTCCTTTCAACTTCTCAAATACATGGGGTTCAAAGAAGACATGGATGTCCTTAATGAAATGAAAAAGAAGTACTATAAAATGTACTTCAAACTAAACAAGGGTCAGTAGCTCAGTGGATTAGAGCCACGCACTTCTAATGCGTTGGTCGGGGGTTCGAGTCCCTCCTGACCCGCTTTGCGGAATTAGTTTAGAGGCAAAACTAAAGGTTTCCAACCTTT
>Ga0181373_1000303_pt1 | contig 11441 bp, 33 predicted proteins | sample LowvirmetaG_3_FD_130159 | JGI IMG/M metagenome (GOLD analysis project Ga0181373, IMG submission 130159) | Marine viral communities from the Subarctic Pacific Ocean - Lowphox_09 viral metaG | ecosystem: Environmental > Aquatic > Marine > Oceanic | place: Subarctic Pacific Ocean | collected... | reverse complement strand
GACGAAACTGGTGCGTTCGCTCATACGGGCATTATGAACGAAGCGATGCTTGACCGCTTCCCCGTGACGCTTGAACAGCCATATGCTTCTGAGGCGATTGAGAAAAAAATCATTACCAAAAAAGCAGCCAAGTTCGGTGTGGACATTGACGCTGCAAAGAATTACATTGAATCTCTGGTGACTTGGGCGGCGAACATTCGCAAGTCCTACGAAGTCGGTGCTTCTTCCGACATCATCACCACTCGCCGTCTGGAATCCATTCTCAAGGCGTTCGCCATCTTCGGCAAGGAACATAAGGCTGTCGAGATGGGTATCTCTCGCTTCGACGATCAAACCAAAGCCGACTTCCTCAAATTGTTTGAGAAAATCTCTGGTGAAGTCGCCAATCCCGAACCCCAAGCACAGGAGACATCTGATGTCAACTGCCCATTTGAATGAAAATCTTGAAATTGTGCAAAACGATGACGAATTGCTCGATTTCGATATCACGCTCATCTCTGTCCCGGAAGAGGATCCAGACTTCGATCTTCTCTCCGACCCAATGTTAGGTTCTATCTAAGGAGGCATTTATGCCACGACCACGAAAAGTTATTATTCTTCCCGAATCACAAATCCAAGAGTCCATCACCACTGGACGCACTACGGTGCAAATGCTTGCCGCTGCGGCTGGTTGCTCAGTCCCGACAATGCGTCGGTGGTTGGGTGAGAACTACGGCGACCGAATGACGTTCACCCGTGGACGTACTGGTGGGATCTCGTTGGCTACTCCAGCGACCACCACCACCGAAGCCAACACCACCGAAGTGGTAGCGGATTCAATCGCGTCTTAATCGACGCTGCTCATACGCTGCCGCTGGGGGACACCCCAGTGTGCAGTTTTACTATGCAAAAATGCAAAAAAAACAGTGTATAGAAAGTCGATGGGGGGGATGAGCCTCTGGCGGTAGCAGCCGGGTTCTTCTTCTTTAAAAAGGAAAAAAATACAGTATTATGTTTGCACTTTTCAAAATTTCATTTTCAAAAATTTTCGCGGGTGAAAATTCTGACCTAGACCTTTTTCAGATTTTCCTCGCCTACCTCTTGCTTCTTTGACCTTTTTGGAGTACAATTCTCTTATGACCTACACCTCACACAATCTTTACAAAGCATACGAAGACCCAAGAGCCGGATGGCAGGTCGCTCGCATTCGTTTCCAAGAAGAAAAGATGGACAATTCCTCTGTGGGTTTCTTCCTTCGGACCTATATGGACAAATTCAATAATGAAGAAAAAACTTTCAACATTTTTGATGGTTGTCCCAACACTCACTTTAGATTTTGTGCGGATAGACCTGCGATGCAATCTGTTGCTCATCCATTGATGTCGGAAAATGCAATGGATGGTTACTACAACAAAGAAACCGCTGTGGCGATCTGGAAAGAACTTGCTGCTGGTGGTTTCTCCGATTGTTTCTCTACTGTCTGTGAAGAAGTAGAACAAAAGTATAGAATGGGGGCTTGATCGTGAACAAAGAAGCATTTGAAAGAAAAAAGAATTCAATGAAAATGTGGATCTGCAATCACTATGCAGGATCCAGCAAATACTCTGGATCCGATTCAAAGTTTTATTATCTCTTTCCCTCAGATTCGCATATTGAAAGATCGTTGGAAAATAAAGATCCACAAAGCGGAAGAGTCGGTGTCTTTCTTCACGATGGAGAAAAGGTGACGGTTGGCTATGCTTCGTTCTTTGACCACGGCGGTGAAGATTCATTTCCTGACCAAGACGAGTGGACAGAGTGGACAAAGTTTGAGGGTGTTCAAATTTGGAAATTGTTGGTCAACGCTGGATCGCACTATCACTTCAATCCTCAAACAAGTGTCCACTGTGCCGGTCATCCAAGTAAGTCCACGACACAGATGAGAACACAATCATCCCAATACGCACTGGAGGCGTAATGATCTTTCATAAAGTTGTAAAGAACGAACCTTCTCTTTATCAAACTCTTTGGTCTTGTCACAACGAAACTTGGTTTTTTCTTGTTTCGGCTTCGGTTCAAGAAGAATACGAAGTAAACGAGACAATGTGCTTTCGTGCTGATCCGATGGGTGGCTTCAAGGGTTCCGAAGATTACGGAGCCATCTACCCTGCAACACGCGATCACAAGGTACACGAACAAATGGCGGCTGATGCCTTTGATGAATTAGCCAAAGCCAAGATGGGCGTGGACGGTGGACACCAAGCGATGCGTGAAGGGCGTGCTGCTCTCGGTCTGACTGCTCAACATTTTGTGGAAGGAATGTAAAGTTTTTATGGAAACAGTGATACGAGGACAAAAAAAAGATAGGCGGGAACGTCAGTACTTTACTGCGAACAACGACTGCTTCTTCACCATTCACGAATCTTTAGATATTCGTCGTGAAGAGCGTTGCCCCACTTCTTTTCCTTGGTATTGTTTTGTATTTCATAGGACTGTCGTGGAGCGTGTTCCCCCGACAAAGCGTCCCGACCTGAATCCAAAGATGACTCCCGGTATGTTTTACAAGAAAACTCATCCAGTGATGTTCTGGTTGCCGGGAGCCGGGAAAAAAACCGAGGATTGTGGATACTTCTACAGTGGCAGAATGTGGGCGGAAAATGCAATCTTTCAAAAAATGTCAAAAAGTGAATTGATTAATCAATGGCACAAGACTGCAAAAGACCCACGCTGCGAACTGGAACTTTCTTGGAGCGATGACCGAGCAAAAAAAGGTTATCTTCTTTGCCACGTTTCCAAGATTTCTCCTGTACTTGCGTGTGAAAATATGCTACCATCTTCTTGGTTGGCGAGAGCCGACTGGAAACCCTCAAAGAACAAAAAAACCGTAAGAGGCGAAAAAATTGCAAGTTAAAACAAACAAACTGGTCCGCGATAAAGTCTGCGAAGTAATGGCTGATCGTGGAATTGCAAAATCTTCAAAGTTTCGTTATGCAAAAGGCAAAGAATATCAAACTTACCTGTTTGCGAAACTGATGGAAGAGTGTGCCGAAGTGATCGGGGCAAACACCAAAGAACAAGCCACAGAAGAACTCGCGGATCTTCTGGAGGTCGTTGACGCGATTCGTGCTGAATTTGAAATTTCTGTGATGGATGTCAAAGAAATCAAGACTCAGAAAAAATGTGAAAAGGGCGGCTTCTACGAAGGTTGCATTTTGGAAGGGATTAACTATGAGCGTGAGGGTTGATATGGGAATGGATCGTTTCGTTTGTGCTGTTGGATTCAAGGATCATACTTGGGGAACATACAGCCAGAATGCGACCACGGACACAGAGGCACAAGGTCTGCTTCGCTCCCACTTTGATACGATGAAAGAGAATGGTGACGGGTGGAACGAAGACTCGGCTACCGTGGAGTTTATTAAAGTTCTTCGTGTCGAAAAGATTGAAGAAAAGTACATTGACGATGGTGACGATGAATGGGCAAATAACAAGCCCGCCAAGATTCTGGTTGCCAAGGGATTTGGTGATGTTGACTACAATGCCGATCTCGATGATATTGAATATTACGGAGTTGATCCCGAAGACGAAGATTTGGAGGCTGACGTACACAATGGAGAATGAAGGAATGTCACGGGAGTTGATTGAGTTTATTCTCTCCTCGCTCGTCTTCTTGGGTATTGGAATTTTCTCGGCTATGATGTTTTCACTCAATAAGGATAAAAAATGAAATTGCACAAAGATTATTATGAAATTCGTTTCTCCTCTGATGAACTCCGTATGATCGACCACGCACTTTCGCGGGGTCCGATTGACAAAGACAGCGAAGATGATTACAATCGTCTACGTTCGTTGCTTTCTAAGCACGTTGAAGTGTCGGACGTAATGGACGGCACAATCCCAGAACCCAAATTGGAGACTGAACTTTTATGAAACCCTCAAAATGCACTGCCTCAGACCATATTGAAAATGTCCGAATGTTTGCGACATTCTTTCAATATGAAGATCCAAAAAGTGAAAACTTTTTGCAAACTGCTTTACTCGCTATTCAGGGTGCAAAGTATCTGGCAGACAACTTTGACCATCTTCGGGATTCTATGTCCGAAGAAGAAGAAATTAAAATTGTCGAAGCCGTCGATATCGCAGCCAAGCGAATGGAAACTTACAAGAGTGATCTTTTGAGTGAACTCGAAACAGATTTTGACGATGAAGATTGGAATAAATAATAGACTGCGGTGCAGTTTTTAGGAGATGAATATGGCGAAAAGAATTGATATTAACGATGCTGATTATCTTATGCTTCAACCAACTGGGGATCGTATCCTAGTGAAGCGTGATGAAGGTGAAGAGAAAACCGAATCTGGTATTTGGTATGCAAAACAACAAAACAAAAATACTGGTGTTGTTCTTGCAGTCGGTGATGACGAAAAATTCACCGAAGATAAAAGCCGAATCAAACCGGGAAGTCGGATTTACTTTATGGAAGAGGGATACGTTCCCATTGGTGATTTTTTGTTGATGAAGACCACTTCGGTCCTTGGAGTTTTTAAATAATGAAATTTGTTACGATGGTTTCCTCCCTCGTCCTTGCTTCCACAATGGCATCGGCGGTTGGATCACTTGTCTCTGTGACCGCTATTGCAGTAAAGGAGTATACCCTTGATGAAACACTTGCTGCTATTCGTATGGTTGAGTCTGGCAATAATCCCTCCGCTGTTGGCGATGGCTGTCGTGCTATTGGATGTTACCAAGTTTGGGAAAGTTACTGGAAGGACGCTGTGGAGTTTTCTGGTTTGGGTGGGAACTATCGTGACTGTTTTAAACCTGATTACGCTGATCGTGTGGTCCGTGAGTATATGAAGCGATACTGCACCGAGAAGCGTCTTGGACGCGAGCCAACGTGGGAAGACATCGCTCGTATGCACAACGGTGGACCACGGGCTGTCTGGGCAACCGGCAAGAAGAAAGAAAATCTTGACCGCTATGTTGCAAAAGTAAAAGCACAACTTGAAAAATGATTCTTTCGCTTTTACTTTGGAATCGTCTGATGGTCGCAACTGACTGTCCGAAGATTGCCATTTGCCAACGTAGCACAACGGTAGTGCAGTTCACTTGTAATGAACAGGTTGCTGGTTCAAATCCAGTCGTTGGCTTTCATAAATACATTTGGTGAAACTATGAAAATACCTAGAAAACAATTAAACGAATCCAGTCTGTCCAGAATTTTATCTCACGTTGAGGGTAATCGTTCTTTCGGTGTCATCTCTGCGTTTCGGGGTGGTCTTTCCAAACAAGAAAATATGGAAAGACATTCAGAGTTAAAAGATAAAATTAGAAAAATGGGCTACGGATTTATTGAAATGCGTGGGGGCTACAAAGAAGAAGACGGCGGTTTTGTAAACGAGTTGTCTCTCTTCATTCCCGGTGTGGACAAGAAAGAGATCATCAGGCTCGGAAACGACTATGATCAGGATTCTGTAATTTATAAAGATAAAGAATCTTTTACACTTCTTGGCACAAATGCTGCCACTGGTCGTGGTAAAGTTTTGGTGGACTTCCGGGGTGGAGGACCACGAGACTCAATCACTCTTGCAAAAGATGCAATTAAAGATTTCTTTTCATCTTTGGTAAAAGGTTCACAAAGAGGCAAAAAGTTTCTTTTTCAAACTGAAGATTTTATTCTTGAAGAGCGAGAGATTCTTGGTTTTAACGAAGTTGCATATCTTAAAAAAACACCTCGTTGGTTTAGAATTTAACTCTGAAAAGAATCTTTTCCAGATTCTTGATTTGGGGTTGACACCACACCAACATTGACTACAATGGATACATCAACGGGAAGACGACTGACGGCAGAGTCCTCTTCCTTCTAACTTTGAACCTGCCGCTACTTTTGGAGTTTATTATGAACAACAGCAAGACCCGTCAAATCATTTCTTTCCTTGGCTCGGGCAAGGATCTCACCACTTCGCAAATCCAACGACAATTCGGCATCTCTAACGTGTCGGCTACTATGTCTCGTGTTCGCGGCATCGTGGAGAACTACGGCAACTGGCGTATGATGTCTTCCGCATTGAAGAACGGCAACGGTCAACGATACTCAATGAAGCGTGTCGTTCTTGCCAACCCAATGGTTGATGTCAACCAAGTTGAAAATGCACTTGCATAATAAAGGTTGAGTGTCAACACTTCCAAACGTCTTCGGACATCCACTTGTGGAATGTAAGAAGTAATTGACACAGGCAAGCCACACTGGAAACGGTGTGGCTTTGTCTTTCCGAAAGGAGACAATTTAATATGGCTGGAAAAGGTGATAGTTATCGTCCCGTTGACAAAAAGAAATGGGAATCGAATTGGGATCTTGCTTTTGGCAAGAAGAAAGGAAACAAGAATGGATCAGGTTCAAATCGTAAGACTGGTGAGCGGCGAAGAAGTCCTCGCAAAGATTGAAAGTGTTGGTGAGGCAACAAAATTTAACAAGCCTCATTTGATTATTCCGACTCAAGGTAAAGGTATTGCTCTTATGCCTTGGTGTCCGTATTCAAACATTCAAGAAGAAGGAGTGGTAGTTCCAACAGAAAAAATTATGTTTATTACTACACCCGCAACTGAATTGGAAAATGAGTACACACGAATGGTCACGGGCGTAGAGATTCCAACCACTGGTGAAGTCGCCGGTGTCATTGGCTCGCAACTTTTGACGGAGGATTGATATGGCACGTGCAGCACTCGCAACAGGATTGAAAAGTGGTATCACTTCAATTGGTAAACCACGAAGACCCGGAAAGAAGAAGACTTGGAAGATTAGCGGAAAAGGCAAAACTTCTCGCTCTGGCAACGGTAAAAAGTTGAGATTCTAAAATTAGGTCGCGTAGCATAATTGGACAATGCAACGGACTTCTAATCCGTAGATTGCAGGTTCGAGTCCTGCCGCGACTGTTTGGATCTCGTAACTCAGTTGGTAGAGTATCGGACTTTTAATCCGAGAGTCGTGAGTTCAAGTCTCACCGAGATCATTCCTTCGGAGGGCAGATTTTTTTTGAAATTTATAAAGGAGATTATTATGAATAAGATTGCAAAGATTTGTTTTGGTTTGGGTTTCGCATCTATCGCTTTTTCAGCGTATGTGTATCAAACCTCTGGAATCGCCGACGCAACGTATGTCGGTCTTTGGGTTCCATCGTTCTTTCTTGTTGGCGATTTCTTTGATCGTCACGCATAAGAAACCGGGATCGTAGCCCAATGGCAGAGGCAGTGGACTTAAAATCCATCCAGTCCGGGTTCAAGTCCCGGCGATCCTATTAGGAGATTAAATAATGCCAAACAGTAGACAACGCTCAGTAAGACAAAAGCATCGCCAAAGATCAGCACGACAAAGATCACAGAGGCGACAAGAACTTGGAAATGCAAAGGTCAAAACAATCAATACTTTATACAAGGAAGGTTCACTTCCTAAAGAATTACACGAAAGGGTGACGGTAAAACGAAATGAAGGTTGAAAACAAAAACGCACATCGTGCAGCGGACAAACATTACTTTTTTGCAACACACGTTCGGGATGGTGACGGCGGCGGTGATGATGTCGTGATGCTTCTTCTCACTGACAAAGAACTTGAACGAGCAGCCAAGCGGGCTGAGAAAAACAAAGAAGATTTGCCAAAACATTTTGCAATCATTCAAGGTAAAACTGAAGATGAAACAATTCTTCTGGATGATACAGATGTTGCAGAACCAAAGAAGTCTACTGGTCTATTCGGCTGGTTAATGGGAGATTGAAATGTATATTGTAGAGCATATTGATGGTAACGGTGTCAGACGAAAACTTCTTCTAAGTGATGCCGAGTATCAAGAAAGTCTTCGCCGTGCGCAGGAAAACCCCGGCGATCTAAATCCACAAAAACTTCGTGAGGTCACGGGAGAGAAAAACCTCAACGAACCAAAGCGAGATCAACTCAATGGCTGAAAGTTATAGATGGCAAGCAGATGTGACCGTGACTTTAAACTTTTATGATGAACGTGAAGAAAAGTTTGTCAAAGAAGTTCGTGAGTGGTGGTCGTGTTCATCAGACGAAGACGAAGCGTGGATGGAGTTTGTCGAAAGCACCGACAATGAAGTTTTGGAAGAGAATGTTTCCGACGAACAATGGGAATACGATAATATTAAACTTCTGGAGGTAGCCAACGATGGCTAAACGTCAACTTGATATTTTTGATTTAGAGGCGGAGCGAGAAGGCTCGGCAGTAAAACGACATACGGTCTTGCGTTCTGCGTGGGGAAAGGGTACAATCAAGTCTCGCCGTGGTCGTAAGGATGCCGAAGCAGCCATTGAACGTCGCACAGTGAAAGGTCACTACGCAAGGAGTGTGTAATGTCACAAGATCAAAAAGGTTACTTCTGGATAGTAATTGGTTTGCTTTTTATGATTGCAATTAATAATGGTTGGTTGTGGTTCACCATATTACTGGCTTGGACTCTGCTCTTTACCGTTGTGCCTGTCTTGCTGAACAAAGGAGACATTGATGAAAAAAACAATCGGTAAACTTTACCTTGAGCGTGATATTCTAAAAGGAAAGTTGAAAAAAGTAGAGCAAAGCATTCGACGTTTGAAAAAGCAAAATAAACAGTTCAAAAAATTAAAAGAAGAAAATCAAGGAGATGGATGATGGGAATGATACTTTTTGCATTGGGCGGTTTCACAATCGGTTTGATCTGTGGTGTCTGCATTGGTTCCGGTTTCATTGACGATTATTGGAGATAAGATGAATTGTATTGATTGTGGAAACGTGATTCCTGCTGCTCGTCTTGACGCTGCTCCCGGTACTCACCATTGTGTGAAGTGTGTGGACAAGCACATTCCCGAGCGTAAGGGTTATATGATTTACGGTCACAAGACCGCTGGTGAAATTGTGATGGCGACTGGCAGTGAAAACATTCGTCGTCTTGAGCGTGAATATTTTAGGAGTCGATAATGTCCCCAGAAGAAAAATATCGTTTACTTTATGAAGGAATGTATGAACTTTGCAGTCAGCAAGGTTGGGGTGATCCCTTTTCATACGCTAGATCGAGAGAGATTTATATGGCAGGTCTTCTCGGGCATACAATTTCCGAAACATATTCGGGTGAAGATGCAAAAGATCAAGATGGTGGTGCAGAATACAAGTCTACAATTGGTAAAAACATTACCGGCACGTACAATGGAATTAGTGTTCAAGATACTTGGGATGAACAAGAGCGGTATCTTAAAGAAGACAAGATCGGCAAGTATCCAAATCATTACTTCGCACGATATGATGGTTCAAAGATTGTTGAAGTTTGGAGAATGAATTGTGAAGATGTTCTTTCAGTGATTCTACCAAAGGTCAAGAAGCAATTTGAGAAGAATCAAACCACCACTAAGAAAGATCCGCGTCTTGGTGCGACCATTTCAAAGAAAGAGATTCAAACGCACGGAACAAGGATCGTCTGATGGCGTACGGAATCTGGTGTGTCAAACTAAACAAGTGGATGATCGATGGTTATGATCAAAAAAACAAACCAATTGTTTCACTTTTCAAACTTCGCAGAGAAGCAGCGAATGAGTGTGATATTTTAAATCGTGATTGGTACAGACACCCACGGGCAGGAATGAAGTTTAAGATTATTGAAGACTACGTTCCCAAGCCTTATCGCAAAGCACGAAAGAAAACTAAATAATACGGAGTTGCCTAAGTTGGGACTCCAAGATTGCTCGCTTTCAGAAGGAGAAAAATATGATTACGAGTTTAGGTATTGACCATTTTTGGGATCACATTAACGAAATTGAACGTAATTTGGATCAAAGCACAAGTTTTCCACCTTACAACATTATTCGTCACGACGAAGAAAACGCAACCGTCGAGTTTGCAGTAGCGGGGTATAAGAAAAATGATATCGAAATTATTGTTCATCCCCATCCTCAAAACTATAAGGTTTTGGAAGTTAGTTCTGATCGTGAATCTACCAATGAAGAAACTACCTACGAACACAGAGGAATCGCTCGCAGAAGGTTTCGCTCTAGACTCCCTCTCACTGAGGACTGGAACGTCACCGGAGCGTATTGTGAAGACGGAATCCTTTATGTAAATTTGCATAAAATTATTCCTGAAGATAAAAAGCCTCAAGTGATTGCTATCGCTTGATTTACTGATATCCTTCTTGTTTAATGGACGGCAACGGGAGTCTTAATCGGCTCCCGTTGTCTTTTTCACATACTAAATAAATTATGGAGGTCTTTGTAATGAAGCATTTTTGTACTCTTGTAGTTTTCGCACTTTCTTCTTTTAGTTTTGCTGGTGATAACGGTGGCAAACCATCCAATCCCGACACGGTTGAAATGTGGATTGACGATCTTGGTAGACTCACTCCGTTTGGTCGGACGTTCGATGTCTATATTCAAACTGGTTTCGATCCTGAGTTCTCCCAGCCTGATGGTAGTTCCCGTCCCCCGTATATGATTGGGTCCACTCGTGGCAGCGAGATTCCTACTCGTGCGTTTGCGTGGACTGTTGACGGTGATGTTTTCAAGAACCGCAACGATGCCACTTACCCATTCCTTGAGAATTGTCCCGAATGTATTGAATATTGGCAGGGATACACCACGTTTGAAACTTGGGAGCAAGATGATGGAACGGTTGTGTCCTGCGACATTCCCGGCACGTATTGGGATTGCATTCAGTCCAACCCCTACCAACGCTGGATGTATCTTGGACAGAACCATACCCCAGTCAATTGGGATGCACCCGGTGGTATTCCGAACACATTTGATCTGACGAATCTAGAATACTTCTGGTGTGACTCTTGGATTCTTCACGGAGAACCCGGCAAGAAGTATGGTGAGTTCGCTAGACCCAAATACCCACAAGTACAGCAGCAACACACCGATCTGATTGAATCAAACACTCTCAAGTTCTGGACACCTCTTGACACCATTGTTGGACAAGTCTGTTGCTCTTCTCCCGGTCAGAATGATTACGGTGATTTGATTATGTGGCGTGGTACTGATGTAGACTGGTCGAGCGAAAAGCATCCCGGTTCATATCACATTGCACGATTTACTGGTCCTGACTACTTCGGAAGTGGTGGAGTGATTCGTTTTGCGTGTAATCAAGGTTATCCTTGCGACCGTGCCCCATACTTTGTAGACTACTATGCTGACAATTCTTGCCCATCTGATCTCAACGAAGATGGCACAGTTGGATTTCAAGATTTGTTGCAAGTTTTAGGGGATGTTGCTGCGAGTAAGTATCATCCACAAACAAATAACGGCTTCTCTGCCGTATTGAAAGTTTTATCTGAATGGGGAAATTGTAATGATTGATTTGATTTTATCTGCTGCTATTGCTCTTGGTGATGACAATGATCCGGGTGAGGATTGTACCACCGGACTTCGTATTCAAAATATGGGTCGTATGACTCCATACGGAAACACATATCGTTTCTTTATTGATGCGGAAACACCGACTTGTATTTT
>Ga0181373_1000300_pt1 | contig 11490 bp, 17 predicted proteins | sample LowvirmetaG_3_FD_130159 | JGI IMG/M metagenome (GOLD analysis project Ga0181373, IMG submission 130159) | Marine viral communities from the Subarctic Pacific Ocean - Lowphox_09 viral metaG | ecosystem: Environmental > Aquatic > Marine > Oceanic | place: Subarctic Pacific Ocean | collected... | reverse complement strand
CTCTATGTCTGCTAGTCTGTCTAAGTATTTACTTTGTGCTATACCCTGTTGAACGCCCTGCCTTGATCCACCAAAAGCTCCTGCACTTATGGCATTTGCTGCCCCTTGAGGCATTGAAGCTAAATAGTCCTGTTTAGCCTTTTCTTTCTGCACATCAAGTACACCCTCTAAGTAGGGTGACATATATTTGTCTCTCTCTGCCGCTGTAAACTGTCTTGGTTGGAAGTCTAAAGACTGACCAACTCTACCCATAGCCTGATCTAAGCCTGGGAGTCCTGCCCCTGCTATACCTCTAACCATCTCTTCCGATTGAGTTATATCAGGACTTACATCAGCAATTCTCTGTCCAGTATATGGCTCATAGTCTCTCTTAGACTCTGATTCGGTTCTTTGTAATAGCCTTTCAAAATAAGGTCTGACGTACTCAGGCAGGTTAGTCTGAGTTATCTCTTGTTTTGTAGCTGTAGGCTGTCCACCACCTTTACCCATTTATTTCCATCCTATATGCTATGTAATCTGGTTCCCATCCGTACTTTCCTAGCCATCTACCCCAAGCTTTTCTACCATAACCCTCTAAGTGGCTACAGTTATTATCTACAGCAAACTGCTCAATAGTCTTCTGTGCTTGTGGTAACCATTCTTTCATTCTTTCGCCACCTATAAAGTCCATAGCTAATGCTTTTCTCTCAGGGTATTCTATGATTCTAGTTGTGATAGCTGCCACTATCTTAGTGCCATCCATTACTACCCATAACTCGTACAATCCATTAGACAAATAGTCCTTAATGTCTTTTATTCCTAGCTTACCCTTTGCTGTATCAACAGCAGGCTTTAGAACTTTTACAACGTCATCCCAAACAACGTCTACAACTTGCTTTGGAACAGCACTAAACATCATGTTATAGACCTCTTCATAACACTCATCATGTCTTTCTCAGGAGGTTGCTTTGTTGTACCATGTCTAGCCATTCTAACTTGCTTCATAAGAGTATCTAGTTTCTTGGCTCCTGCATCTGTAGAACCATTACCTATATCAGCAACCGCATCCGCAGCTATGACATATTCTCCATCGGCTACCTTTAAGGGCTGACCACTACCTGAAGGGTCTGACATGTCATTTACTATCTCTGCATCAACGCTATCACTCATGCCATCTCCCATGCCCTCTACAAGTCTACCTACACCTCTTTCTCCACCGCCCATTTCACCCATAGATACTCTTCTCTGTAGGTCCTGTAGGGCATCCATACCAAACGCTGATACAAACTCCATAAGGTCTTGTTCGGGATCGGATGACATCCCCTGCAACGCCATGATTGCATTAATCATTAGTGTTTCACCATCCATATCGTCTGGCATCTCTGCCATCCCACCTTCATTCATGCCCTGCATCTGTGGAGAATACTGACCTGTTTGCATTTTGTTGAACTCTGCTCTTGCTTGAGGTGTGTCTGCGAGGGCAGCTAGACCGAATCCTTTTCCTGTATCTGCCATATTACCTAGTAGGTTCTGTACTTTCTTATCCGCTAACAATCCTAATAGACCACCACCAAATTTACCTTGCTCCGCCATAGACTTCTCTATAGCTTCTCCTCTTGTTCTTTCATAGGAAGATAACTGACCATCATCATCAAGGTCTGCTTTGTCTGGGTTTTGTAAGCTACCACCCGCCCTCATTACTCTTGTTCCGTAGTTACGAGATACACCATAGTCAAACTCGCCATCATAGCCAGGTCTATAGCCTGGAGGAGGTCTTCTCATAAGTCTATCTGGAGCCATTCTTTCTCTGTTGTCAAACTCTACCTTTTCAAGCTCTGGCATTTTAGGTGGCGGTACTGTTGCTTGAGCCAGTGTTGCTTGACCTAGTGATACTGGATCAACAGCAGTTGCTGCTAATCTCTGACCAAACGTCTGGGTTGGCGTTATCATATTTTGACCTAAAGATGACGAAATTGGTGCATTACTAGGTGTCATAGCTCCAGTTAACTTTCCTAATGCTTGACCACCAACAAATGATGTTAATCCTGTTTTTAGACCTTCTTCAAAGTCTCCTGTCTCAGCAAATCTTCCTAGACCAGAGCCTAATGCTCCTGCACCAACTGCTCCAAGAGTTCCAAGTATGCCAGTTGTAGCTCCTGCTCCTAGCGTTGATCCTAATAATCCTAGTATTAAAGGGAGTGCCATGAATAACCTCTAAAAAGTTCACTTGAACTTTTTTATCATATAATCGTTTGAATTAAAAGTGAAGTCTTTTGCTTCTACATTAATATTCATAAAAATCCAAAAGCAGAAAAGAAACCACACAGACATAAATACTCTTCTAATTACCATTTGACTTTATCCGCCCAATATGCTGCTGACATCTTACCTTTAGCTATGTTCTTGCCATGTCTTGCTTTAAAACTCTTACGTTTATTCTTCATACGCTGTGATTCGCCTGCTTTTGGCTTACCTGCTGTACCGCTGACTGACCCAACTTTTTTGCCTTGCTGACCAAACCTGATAGTTTTAACCTTGTCTCCTTCTTTTGCCACTACAATATGTGACTTTTTTGGGTGGCTAGGGGTTCGTTTAGGTTTATTAAAACCACTAACCCCTGCTCTGGCTAATCTTGGGTCTTTAGTCATCTTCTTCTACCATTTCTAATGCTTTTTTGGTTGTCTCACTATTTCTCCTAGTCCAACCTTTGCCAAAGGTATTAAACGTGCTTAGAGACTCGTAAAAGTTTTGACGTATTTTTCCGAACTCTTCTATCATGTACTCCGTGTTCTGACCCTTTACTAACGCCAATGTCTTTGGACCTATAGCACCATCTTGTGATGCCCCACATATTTTTTGGACAGCCTTTGCTGCCCTGCCTGTACCGCTGTTAACAGCCCAGTCGAAAACTGCCCAATCAAGACCGCTATCTAGGTCGCTACATTTGCATTTATCCCAGTAATTTTTTTTGTATATTGGTGCAACATCTTCAACCGTAAGGTCTTTCATGTCTTTTGTGCCGCCCCATTTCTCATATACTCTCTTAGTAACTCCTAAGTTAGTTTCACCTCCAGGGTCTTTAGGATGATTTACATAACCACCTTCGTGGTGTAACAACATTTTTAGACATTCATCAAAGTTTTCCTTCATCTTCTTCCTCCTTCTTTATTTTTGATCTATTGTGAGCAAAATCTATCCACTCCTTATGCATATCATAAAAGTATTGACAGTATTTACAACGTAAACTTCCATCTACGATCTCCATGCCATGCCCACAAATGTCACAACTAGTTGACGGTTTCTTGGTCATTCAGTTCTTTAAAGAACTCTTTATCTTTTGGTAGGTAAACATCAACATGAGAGTTACAGCTTGGGCAAGAAAGGTTTGTAACCATCGCAAACTCCTCGTCATCCTCTTCAGTGTCATGGTCTCCACCCCATATTAACTCTGTTTCGCAGTGCCAACATTTCACTTTGTTAATCCTTTTGTCTTTTCATATGATCTAAGTCCACCAATTCCGAGCATTCCGCCTAGGACTGTGAGCAATGTACTCATGTCAAACTCTGGTAGGTCTGGAACTTCTACTCCTGCAAAGGCACATACAAAAATAATTATGTCTTTTAGGAGAAAATGATATAGGAAGGCAATCGCACAGACCCAACCCACAGCAGGTCGCCAGCCGCCCTTAAACAGTGACCCTGACTGAGCTTCTGCTTTGTTTACTTCTATTTGAGCAAGACTTAATTCTTGAGCATGTTTCTGGCTCATGGTAGCTATCTCGTGAGCCAAAGATGCCTTTTGATCTTTGTCTTCTATAAATTTATCTAACAGACCTGTAACAGGTCCAATTAAACTCTGTAACATTATCTGTATTTCCTTGTTTTCTTAGCTATACTTTTAGGCTGTTTGACAAACTGTTTGCCTTGCTTTTTACCTTTACGTTTAGCTTTAGTTGTTGCTGCATATTCTTGTGGGGATAACGCTTTAATAGCTGCTGTAGGCAAGTATCTCTCTCCTGTTTTAGAGCTAGGCTTACCACTCTTGGTTCTCCACTTCTGCTTAGACCAGTTCTTAAGACTTTTTTGTGATTTTTTAAGAGCCATCTTTTCTAGGTCTTCCTCTTTTTCTTGGTTTTAGCTGTTGCTTGATTTCCTCTATGCTTGGCTCTGATTTCTTCTTTAGCCCTCTTTGCGATTTGGGCTTGGCTCTTTTTGCCTGCAACTTTGGCTCTTTGTTCAAGGACGGTGAGGATTTGTATTTTTCTAGCAAACGGCTTATTAATTCTTTTAACCTTACGAGCAGTTGCTTGGGCATCTGCCACAGTGGCAAATTTAATAGTGACTGTATCTTTGGGGTTTTCATCTGTATATAGCCTCCTTCCAGAACCTTTTGGTTTCTTTCCTGTTCCTAATTTTGGGTCTTTCTTTTTCATTAACTTCTATAACCACCACCTGCTTTTTTGTAACGAGCCGCTAGTAGCTGTGCTTTTCTTGCACTCCATTGACCTGGATTGCCTCCCTTAGAGCCTGCTTTTATTGCTGAAAACATTCTCTTTCTCATTTCTGGTTTAGTGTAGTTACCTGCCTGATTTACTTTTGATTTCGCCTTTCCACCTGTTTTTAGCTTGATTGCAGACAATGCTTTGGCTTGTCCTGCGTGTGTCTTGGACGCTTTCTTCAGTCCTTTTATCACCTTCTTTACCGTCTTTTTTGTTTTAGGTGTTGCGTGTGGCATTATTTTTCTCCTTTGTCTGCTCTTCTAGCAAGCTGATTAAAACCTATGAAGCTTCCGATCACTCCCATATTAGATAAGACCCAAATTTCTGCAATTCCTGAGAGGTGTGAAATTCTGTCAATAGGCACAAGTGGTGTCATTAATACAACAATAAATACTGTTACAGTTAAAGCTGAAAACCAAACTAGATATCTTTGTTGATCTTCTTTTTTGTCTCTATTTTCTAGCAGAACCATACGTTCTCTTATCATCATCTCTTGATCTGTTACCACGCCATCACCATTTGCGTCTGCTTTTTCCCATATAGAGCCTTTTTCTAGTTTCTTTTGTTTCATTCCGTTCTTCCGTAAAACTCTGTCTTTCCATTAAATCTTTTGTCAAACAAATACCAGCAGCAATTATCCTTACCTGTACCCTTACTGTCTTTAATCCATTTAATTCTACCAACACTTACGACTTTCTTCAACATTTTCTGAAAAATGGCACTTTGTCTTGTGTGCATCCAGTCTGCATCAAAGAGTAACCAAGCTGGCTTAAAAGCTGTTAAATGGAATATTAGAGGATGCAGTATGCTTCTATCCCAAGGAGGGTTTGTTATAAATATTTCTGCACCTACCGCATCATGCTTAGTTAAATGCAGAGCATTTTTTTTAATAATGTCTTTTCTTTGTGGCTCAATGTCTGATGCATAAACACAAACAGGGTTGTTTGTTTCTGGTGCAAAAAAGTTGTGCCTTTCTATGTGATCTATCAAAGCACCATTTCCTGCACATGGCTCTGCAAATCTTTGTATCTTTCCTATTATGTGCGGTAGCAAAGGTGTAAACCCTTCTATTGGAGTTGTGTAATAGTCTCTATCAAACCTGACGAAATTACTTCTCTTGCCCATTTACGGTAAAGTTACGGTTACCGACCCTAGTCCTGTCGTTCCCAAACTGCCTCTTGGATGTGGTCTGTCTACTCTACTTATCTTTACAAAACCATCGTGGTCAAATAATGATCCCACTTCTAGGTTATCGTCATGTGCCTGTAGATTAGTTAATACTAGACCTGTGTTTCTACCCTCTCCCCCTGCGTTTTGCTGTTCTGTATATATCGCAAAGGCTCTTACGATCTGTGTTATGTAGTTTGCATCATACTCATTTGGAGCCGATGGAAAGAACGGTATGGGTACTTTCGTAGACATTATCGCCTACCATCCTGCCTCAGATCAACCCTAGTGGTTCCTAAACGCCATGACACGCCTGTTGCTGTACTTTCTAGCCTAAGAGCGAAAGAACGCCCTCTGAGGCGTATATCAGCCTTCTCAGTGAATAACTCTATCGGTGTGCTTGCTGACTGCGTTACTGCACTTGTATCCGTCTGATTGTATGTTGCGCCAGGAAATCTTCTTGCCTTTAAGGTCAAGTTTACCTGTGGTGTTTCGTTTGTACTCTCTCTAAAGGTTATGTCTGGTATAACTCTGCTTGCAAAGAAGAACTTATCTCCATCTCCTATTGTAACCTGACTTGATTCTATAAACGATGTAATGCCTGATGCAGGTGACTGCGATCCATCGTCTAAGCCAAACTCTTGATAGTATAGATAGTTATCTGTTGAGGCAGCTATTGGGTATAAGAACACACCTCTGTCTACCCAAGCTGTCCTTGATAACGTGCCATAGTACCAAATGTTTTGCTCGTAGTTGTATACTACATACTTGTCGTTAGCTGTAGCACTAGAAGAGGGGTAAAACCACCATACCTCAGAGTATGCACTATTCTGACCTGCTATAATTTTTGTATCTTGATCTCTATTTAAGTCGCTAAACACAAAGTCTTGCACAGGGCATACGAGCTTTTGTGTTCGACCATTGTACACATAGAACTCTCTATATCCCATCCAGTATACAGATTCCTCTACAGCCACGGCTGCATTCTCAGATATTATTGTAGTGTTTCTACCAACCTCTGTAATACCAAATGTAAACGGAGGTCCGATAAACTGCAAAGCGTGTACGGACACATCGGTAATAACAAGTGTCTGTTGCTTGGTTTGTACGGCTGTAATAATCTCTGATCCTGTACCAATACGCAACTCACCTGCTGTATTTGTAGGCAATGCGTTCCACGCTGTAAGGCTTTCTTGTGATGCAAAACGAATCAGCAATGGGTCTTGTATGCCACTAGCTGTTTCACTATCGCAACCAAAGGCTAGAACGTGCCTGTCTCTTTCAGAGACTATTACCTTCTTGGCTATTGTTGGTGCATTGGTAGACCCTGCTATCGTTGTAATCTCTACGGCTCTCGCTGATGTACCACCTGATTTATCCCAATAGTATATTGCACCATCTCTAACATTCATAATTAGGTCTTCACCAAAGTTATCGTGTGACCAATGACGTAGCTGTGATCCTGCAACTGCTGTTGTAGCAGGCATACCCCAACCACCTAATGCCTCTGTTACTGTTGCATCGTCATTATGAATAGCTGCCGTAGTGCCAAACAAACCTCTTGTTAGACCTGTAAATGTGGTGGATGTCTTGCCTGTATACTCGATAATTTCAGTGCCTATTAATAGATATCCTGTTGAGGTAAAACTAGCTGCCGAATCAACTGTCACCGATGTGGCTGACGCACTCATGTTTGATCCGTCATTTACAGCCGTAGTAACAGCAGCACCACTCTTACCACCAAATATACCTGCACCCCAACCTGTTCCGTATGAGTTATCGTCTAGTCCTACGTTTATCTGATACTCTCCCACTGTAGAGCTACCACCATTCCCAGAATCTGACGCATTGGGCATCTCCGTTACGGTAGCATCATCAGCATGAGTAGCTGCACTAGTGCTTAATGCACCTCTAGTAAGACCTGTAAGAGTGGTTGACGTTTTTCCAGAGTAAGTGATTAACTCGTCATCTATCTTTATAGTTCCAGATGAGGCAAAAGAACTGGTGCTATCTACAGTTACAGAAGTAACAGATTCGTTTATACCATTTGTATCGTTAATAGCAGTTGTGTCTAACAAACTTATTACGTCAATGGCATATTGACTGCTACTTGTTATGGATGTTATCTGATGTTCTTGGTTTAAAACACTTGCTGTTACATTAGCACCCAATGTTCCTGCATTTGTAAAGGTAACAAAGTCATTTAGGTTTGCCCCATGATCTGTGTCGGTCACAGTTATGGTAGAGCTTCCATTAGTTGCAGAGAACGTAACATCACCACCACCTGTGGTCAGTCTTAACGGAGTTATGTCATAGTACACACCACCTGCGTTCAAATAATACTTTTCACTTGTACCTATACCTATAAAGTTTGTGTTATCTAATGCTGTCCATGTATGCAAAGCACGACACGTTCCTTGGAACTGTGTATCCGAATACTTAGTCCAACCACCTATCTTCTCAGGCAAGCCATTTCTAAAACGTACTTTGTCTCCATCAAACCAACCACCTTCGTTGGTGTATGATGTTGAATCTCTGTTTATTCCTGCTCTAAACTGTAATTTAGTTAAAGCCATAATATTCTCTTATGTTTTTATAATGTAATTCAAGACAATTGTGGGCTGCACGTTATTATGTGCCGAACCACTACCTGTACTGCTTGTAGTTCCACTAATTGAAACAGTTATAGAGCCAGCATCTGACCGAACTCCACTACCGTCTACGTTTACAGAATTATTAGCAGCTCCAAAAATAAAAGTTCTGGGTATGGAAACGGTGTGTGAATCTGTATCACTAAAAGTGTGCGTGTGTGACGCTAACTGTGCTGTTGTCAATGTATGTGTTTCAGAACCTCCTGTGTCTCCCAATGTGTCACCATTAAGACCACCTGTTTGATCAGTAAGTCTATTTGCTGATGACCCACCCATGTCATCTTGACCTGCTATAACTCTACCTCTCAAATCTGGAAGATTAAATGTCGATGACCCATCACCTGCTCCATATATATTTCCGTTATCAAGAGCTGCAAAAAGAGTTGCATAAGTGGATCGTGATACAGCCGAACCATCGCATAATAAAAAACCTGTTGGGGCAGACGCTCCTGCATACGGCATCAACGCACCAGATGGCACAATATTAGATTGGTAACTAAAGCTACCATCTCCATCAGACACTACAGCCTGACCAGATGTTCCGTTTCCATCTATGTTTATTGCTGCTGCTCCAATAGAGTTGTCAGCCACAGAATCAGCGTTAACGGCATCATCTGCTATTTTAGCATTAGTTACGGCATCATCTGCTAGAGTTGCTGTTACTACACTTGCGTCAGCAGCAGTTGGCTTTATCTCTGTGACCGCTGCTCCTGATCCTGCACCATCTGCAAATATTATAGCTTGCTTTCCTGCTGCTACGCTTACGTTAGCACCAGAGCCTTGTGTGAATGTAGCTATTTGGCTTGTGCCATTTTGCACAAAGTATACCTTGTCTGCATCATTAGGGCTTATTGTTATTGTGTTTGTTCCAGAGGGTGAACCCCCTAAAACTAAAACTTTTGACATACCATCAGAAACTGAACCATCACTAGTCGTAAGAGTGTGCGTTGTACCTGAAAGGGTTATACTAACAACACCATTAGTTAATTTGTCTATGATATCAAAGTTATTATTTGTGGTGGTTCCCCAAGCTCCTGCCTTTTCACCAAGACCGATCTTTTCTATACCACCATTGCTTGTATATGTACTTGGCATTGCTTCTCCTCAAAAAAGTTCCCTTGAACTTTTATACCTTATTGTATGACATCTGTCCACGTTTGAGATGCTTCTGTGTCTATCTCTGCCCATGTCTGAGAAGCACCTGTTGTTATGTTTGTGTAAGTGTTGTCTACACCTGCCACCACTAATCCCCACACTGTTTCATTTCCTAACTCACCTATGGCTGACAATCCTGTAATTGATACATTGGCTGCCCCTGTTACACTAGCTAGCTCTCCTAGAGTCATTGTAGCTGATACGCCTGTAGCATCGGCTGCACCAAAACTCGTAGTACTAACGCTACCTAAAGCACTTGTTATTCCTATGTTTTGAGGAGTTATACTCGATACAGGTACAAAAGCACCAGGAAGTTCTGCAATAGAGACTTCCGATATTGCACCAAAGCCAAGCATTAGTCAGCGTCCTTTATGGTCAGTGTGCCTTCCTTTACTTGTTTTAGTATTTCATCATATTCAGTATTGCCCACTACCAACGGAACAGAGTGTCCTGCTCCATCTATTGTGCAGTTGATAGCACAGACTTCATTGGTGATTGGTGATTTCATGTATTTTGCATCTTTTATATTCATATTGAATCCTATAGTTCTGCCTTAAATGCTATATAACCATTTGTATTATTATTAGAAAAAATTTGCACTACGTTTCCTGCTGATAAACCATCGTCAGCAACATCACCTGCAATAAGACAAGTCGTGTTTGCACCATCTGTATTGGTATCAATAGTCAAACTTCCCATACTTTTTGCTGAAAGTCCTGAAAGACCCACAGCTAAATCACTTAGTGTTCCGTGGTCTAAAGTGGGTATACCTCGCATTTCAGGAACATGATGAAAAAATAATACAGCATCATCATTTGAATATGCCTGACCTTGACCAAGCCTTTGATAAATGCTATCACTTGAGTCTATCTTGTGGTAATACCTTCTGCAGCTCTGCAACGTCCTCTCAAAAGGCTCATGCTCAAACTCTGTTGGGTTCTGCCCTACTTCTAACTGAACTCCTGTGATGAAGAAGTTGTTGTCAATGCTACTGTAGAAACTGCTTACCCCTGCTGCTCTATTACCATTTGTTGTACTAGCAAATGTTGCTGTGTTTAATGTGCCGTCTGAGTAAGTTGAACCTGCATGAAGCCAAAAAGTTAAATTTAAACTTGCAGCATTGTCATTATCAAATGCTCCTGTAGTATCAGCAGGAAATGTAATTTCATGCTTAACCCAATCAGTTGTTGTAGCAAACAATTTACTTATATGTCTGGTGTTATCTAAATCATTTAACTCACAAACAAAATTAAAAGTAGCATTAGCTTTAACATAAAAACTTACAGTTATTGGTTTTGCATCTGAAGTACCTTTGCCTATACTTTGAAGATTTTGACCTTCTATTTTTTGCACAATTTGCAAAAACTCACCTGATGCAATAGAAGTGTCTGCCGTAGTGCAATCTAATTTAAGACTATTTGCAAATCCTTTTCCTGTAGGCACAGAACTATCTTGTGACATTGTTAATCTTCCGTCACCACTTTGTGCAAGTAACCATCTGTCACAAGTAAAATATCCAGATGAAGCACCCAAGCCTGTGCTAGACGTTCCTCTCTGTGCCACATTCATTGCACCATTGATGATGACATTCCTGTTTACTCCACCACCCCCTGCATTGATGTTGCCTATAAGGTTTGCTAACTCTGCTGCTTTGCTCATGCTAAGTCTCCTGCTACTACTGTTCTCATACCTATATCTACATAAGAAGAACCATTCCATGTCCTCATGTCATATGACCCTGTTGCATCTGACACAATAAGTGTTTGGTCAACATTTGTAAGAGTGGACATACCTATAGCGTAATTGGCATTTGCCATGTCATTATTAATATTAACTATTACTTGACCTGTAGCAGAATCTGTGGCTGATGAAACATTAAAGCTATCACTAATAGAAGCTCCATTGGCAGGTGTTTTAATCCAAACTTTGCACAGACCCTGTTGCAGATTAGTCGTGGTGCTATTCCCTTCGCCTGTCACAGCGATTGACCCTGCTGTGGTGACACCTGTTAATGTATTTATTTTAAGTGTTGATGCCAT
>Ga0181373_1000299_pt1 | contig 11522 bp, 8 predicted proteins | sample LowvirmetaG_3_FD_130159 | JGI IMG/M metagenome (GOLD analysis project Ga0181373, IMG submission 130159) | Marine viral communities from the Subarctic Pacific Ocean - Lowphox_09 viral metaG | ecosystem: Environmental > Aquatic > Marine > Oceanic | place: Subarctic Pacific Ocean | collected 2015-12-05 | reverse complement strand
GGTGTAATCAATGCTTTTCCTTTACCGATATCAGAAATTGAAAGAGAAGAGGGTTTTGACCCTAATGATCCGATGGCAGTAAGATTCAGATGGGTAACACAAGGAAACCAAGTTTTAGAAAATTGGCAAGTATCACACATGCGACTTTTAGGTAACGACGCTTTCTTACCTTACGGATCATCTGTTTTAGAGCCTGCAAGAAGAATTTGGCGTCAAATGATCCTACTTGAAGATGCAATGCTAGTTCACAGGATCGTTAGGGCACCTGATAGAAGAGTTTTTTACATTGACGTGGGTAATGTACCTCCTGATGAAGTTGCAAATTACATGGAACAAGCGCAGTCGTCTTTAAAGCGATCATCAATGGTAGACAAACAATCAGGAAGAGTAGATCTAAGATATAATCCTTTATCAATCGACGAAGATTATTTTATTCCAGTTAGGGGCGGTGACAGTGGAACAAAAATTGACAACGTTGGCGGCCAAACTATTGCAGGCGAAACCCAAGATGTAGAATATATTCAAAAGAAATTATTTGCTGCACTTAAGATACCAAAAGCTTATTTAGGCTATGATGAGGGTTTAGGTGCTAAAGCAACACTTTCGCAAGAAGATATTAGATTTAGTAGGACTATTGCACGCGTTCAAAGAACCGTACTGTCTGAAATGAATAAGATTGCAATCGTTCATCTATATTGCAATGGTTTTTCTTCAGAAGACTTGTTAGACTTTAAGTTAATGTTATCAAATCCATCAACTATTGCGCAACAACAAAAATTAGAATTGTATAATAGTCGATTTGCAACCGCACAGTCAGCCATGCAAACTGCTGGGATGGTCGATAGAAATTGGGTACAAAAGAACATTCTAAGATTAACTGATGAAGAAATAAACTCTATTGCAGATGGTCTTAAGCGTGACAAGTTGAGTGATTTAGCAATTGAAGCAACACAACTAACACCGCTTGAAGGTCCAGAAAACGTTGCAGCAGGCGCGCCAAATTTTGACGGTGGAAATGTTGAATTAGGTGCAGGTGGTATTGACTTAGGATCGTTGTCAGAACAACAATCAATAGACGATGAAGAGTTTCCAGTTAAAGTTCAAAAATTAATAGAGCTTAGTATTGAAGGATTAGAGAACGAAGAAGAATCAGAAGAAGCTAGCGAAAGCAAAAATAAAAAGATTCATAAACTTAAACCAACACCTAGACGACGAGATGATCCTGCTGATGGTGGAATGAGCAAACTTAAGTGGGACAACTCAAATATATTTAAAACTCCAAGTGTTCCATCGTCAAAAGATTTACTTCATGAAGATGATTTTAATATTGAAGAATACTTAGATGAGCAGATATCAGTTAATGCAAAGATTAGCAACACGCTCAAATCTACATTACAACGCTTTGATAATACTTACGGTGTACAACAAAACAAGTCTAATATAATTATTTCTGAGAACAATTCATCAGGAGAGGATGATCAATGAAGCACAATAAAAAAAGAAACATAGGTATTGTTTATGAACTTTTACTTAACAATATTACAAAAAACTTACTTGAAGGTAATAAGAGTAAAGCAAAAATAGCAACTAAGATTATCGAAACTTATTTTAAGAAAGGCACAGAAATTTATAAAGAATTTCGACTTTTTAATGCGCTTTCTAAATCACAAATAACAAATACACACACAGTTGCATCAATTTTAAATGAAGCAAAAATTGCTAGTAAAAATTTAAATGAAAAAAAGCTGGAAAGAGAAAAGTCGAACTTATTAAAAGATATTAACTACAGAATAAATGATTCCGGATTCTATCACCAGAATATTCCTGATTATCGTTCGTTAGGGCTGATTCAGTTATCTTTAAACGAGTGGAGAAAAAAAGAAAGAGACATTAAAACACTTGTTGATTTAGAAACAAAGCTAGGAGAGCACTTGTTACAAGAGAAAAACATATCAATCGAGAATGAGATAAACACAGACCACTCAGACCGGTTGGTACTTAAGCTAATGACAGAAAAATTTAACAAAGAATACGGCAAAAAGCTTTCTAAGGATGAAAAAATTATTATTGAAAACTATGTTTTCTATCAAAATAAGTCTAAAACATTACTTAATGAGTTTTTTAAGCGCAAAAAAGTAGAAGCATTACTATCTTTAGAAAAATTTGAAGATGAGACTGATAACAAACATTTGCTTTCAAAGTTAGACTTAGTAAGAGAAAAAGTAATTACTTTAAATGAAGAAAAAATTAACGATACCAACGTTTTAAAATTTTTAACATTGACCAAAATGATCAATGAAATTAAAAAGGAGATATAATGGCTGATCAACTTCAAGTTTTAAGAGAATGGACACCCATCCAATGCTCAAAAGAGATGATAAAAGAGTCTAGAGAAAACTATGACGGAAAAATAATGTTATCAGGTATAATTCAACGTGCTGATACTTTAAATCAAAACGGCCGTGTATACCCTAGAGTAATCTTAGAAAGAGAGATAATGAATTATCAAAAACTAATTCAAGAAAATAGAGCCTTAGGGGAATGCGATCATCCCGACTCTTCAGTAATCGAGTTAAAAAATGCATCTCATATTGTAAGAGAAGCTTACATGAAAGGCAATGATGTATACGGTAGAATTGAAATCTTAGATACACCTAGCGGAAAAATCATCCAATCTCTAATTGAAAGTGGTGTAACACTAGGTATTAGTTCTAGGGGTGTAGGTTCAACAGTTTCAAAAAGTGGAAACCAATATGTTCAAGAAGACTTTCAATTAATATGTTTTGATATGGTTTCAGAACCAAGTACTCCTGGCGCTTTTATGTTAAAAGAACATAAGGTTTTTAAGCAAGATTTAGATAAATTTTTTAACCAGACAGATAAAATAGATAGAATGTTTAATGAAATATTGAGGTGGTAAAAATGAAAAAGTCAAAAGCAAAAGACGCAGTAAAGAGTTTAGTAAAAGAATGTCTAATTGAAATTCTTGCTGAGGGTCTAGTAGGTAACACCAAGTCAACTTTAAAAGAATCAAGAGAATTAAGAGGCGCACTCCATGAAGCTAGTGACAGATTAATTAGTGAAAATTCATTAAATAATATCGCAAGCACCTCAGCTTTTACAAGCACTAGTCCAAAAAGACCGTCTTATTTAGATAGTATCACAACAGGTGTAGATGGTCGTAAAGATACAGAAACTGTTAACAAAAAAATAACTGAAACTGTGAGCAAGTTAACTAATGATCCGATTATGGCTGATATATTAGCTGACACAGCAATGACAACATTAAGAGAACAATCAGAGACAGCTGGGCGACCATCAACACCATCTGTAAGTGCTTCAGGTGATGCTGCAGCAAAAGTAGTAGATCAATCGCTACCTGAAGAACTATTCGGTGGCCAGTCTGCAAAATGGGCTAATTTAGCTTTCGCACCATCAATTAGATAATAACTATAAAACTTTTAATTTCAAAAACTAATTTTCTTAATAATTATTATAGAGTATAATTACAGGAGGCGTAATGAGAAAAATCAAAAAACTAACACCTGAGCTTATTAAGCAGATTATTAGTGAAGAGAAAATAAAAGTAGACAATTTTTTGCAAAAAAAACGTCTTGAAGAAAGAAACAATCTCTTGAAAAAACTAAGACTTCTTAAAAAGATATCTAATAAACAAAAAGTATCGTTGAGTGAAAATAAAAAATTAGACAATATGAAATCTAAGCTTATTAAAAGCATTAAAAAGAGAGTTTAATCATGCCTGATCAAAGACAAACAATTTTATCACCAAACGTTCCTACACCTAAGTCGAAAGGTACTAGAAAAGAAGATAACATTAGAGCTTCATTTCCTAATTCCCCGATCCACAATGGTGAGCTGACAGATGAAGAAAGAAAAAAAGCTTTTCAAGAACTAGTTATGACAGGTGTCGTTTTAAATGGAAAAGGCGTCAATTCATTTAACAGAGACTTCACAGGCACTTCCCAGAATCCTGTGCCTGATTTGTCAGATGTTGAAACTGGCGGTGGCGGATTACCAGCTTCTCCTTATATGCCTAATCCAACTAGTCCAGGTCCAGGTAGTGCCAATGCTGCTGATCAAATAGAGTATAACGGTGAGATCCCCAACCCTGACAACAATATTGAATTTGGATCCGGCGCAGGTGGACTAGTATCACCACACGAAACAAGTAAGAAAATGGCTGAACACAGTGTTTTGGGAACCTATATTTCAGGAAGATCTTATAAAGGCTCAGATGGGAAAGCGTAGTAATCTATACGAAATATATTTCGGCCCTGTTGATTCAGGTACTTCAGGTGGTTACGGACGCGTCAAAAGTGGACCGCTTGGTAGCGAGTATATAATTGGTAGTAATTACGGCATTTATGACGAACCAGATGTATATGATGTTGAGGATGTTGAGGAAGAAGTAGATAATGATGCCATCATGGCAAAAATTAACGGGGACAGACCTTACGCCGATCTTGGCCACAAAGCCAATAGGCAAAGTAGCTATACTGGTGCATATACTAATCTTGCAGAAGATAGTGACCATACAACAACAGCAGTATCAGGAATTAACCCTAATATGACTTATCGAGGCTCAAAAGGTAATAAGGTTACTAAGTCATCTATGTCATCCACAACGTATCCTAAGCTATACATAGCACCTAGGCGTGACATGACCGCAACTTTTTATGGTACAGCTCGTGCACCTTTACCTAGACATAATGAACAAGATGATAATGTTTGGTCAATTGATCAGATGTTAGATAAGCATGAGTACTCATTAAACAAACACCAAAAAAACATAAACAGAATAAAAAGTATAATTAATGAGATAAAACTATAATTTTTTTGATATTTAACTTATCATAGAATAATTAAAGTCATACGAGGGAACAATAATGAGTAAATTATTTGAAGAAGCAATTGCAGATGCAAGAAAATTAAAAGAGGTTGCTGAGGAAAATGCTAAGCAAGCCATCCTTGAATCTGTTACACCCCAGATTAGAGAGTTTATAGAAGAACAACTTCTTGAACAAGATAAGTCAGTCAATATTAAATGTGGAAAATGCGGTCATGACCAGCCATATTCAATTAGTGCTGACGAGGATCAAGTTCAGTGTGGTGGAAGTAATTGCAGTACTATGTTGGACGTTCCCGGCGCTGTGTCTGAGACTAGTTATAATGAGTTTGATGCAGATGAAGAAGTTTACCTTGACGAAAGTGCACTAGCATCTTTGGTCAGTTTAATTGGTGAAAACAATTTAGATTCTCTTAATGAGTCTAAGTCAAAAGAGGCACTTTTTAGTGCTGTAAAAGGTGCAGTTGCAACAATGGACGACAACCAGCGTGAAAAACTGTTAAATTTATCGCACAAGCTTAATGAGAGTGCTAATCATTTATCTAGTAATAAAGGAGAAGATATGTCTAGAAAATATTATGAAGTTGACCTTAGAACTCTGAGGGAAGCAATCGAAGAAGAAGAAAAGAAAGAATCATCACACAGTGATGAAGAAGAATTGCAAGAGCTTTACGAAGAGTTTGCATCTTTACTCGAGCAAGATGAAGAAGATCTTGAGAGCGATGAAGGTGAAGAAGGTGGCGAAGGCGTTGAGACTGACGATATGCCAGAAGACGATATGCCAGAATTATCTATGGATCTTGAAGATGATCCAGCTGACGATACTTTAACTGCAGAAGAAGTCGCTAACGCCCTTAAAGACGTAGCAGCTGAATTAGGATTGGACTTAGGTGCAGAAGGCGAAGCAGCAGCTGATGACATGGAAGCTATGGATTTTGGTGATCTCGAAGCTGATGAAGAAGGTGAAGAAGATCAATTGGCAGAGTCATTTGAAGTTGACCCACGTGTTCTTCGTCAAGAAATTAATAGAATAAAAAGATTAGTCCGAGAAGGCAAAATGGATCACCACTTTGGTGGTAAAGGCGAAGGCAAAGCTGGAGTCGATGGTGCATTTGGCGGAAAAGGAAAAAATAAAGCAGGCGTTAACGGTGCTTTTGGTGGTGGAAGTGAAGGCAAAGATGTATTTGTTAATCCTCCACAAATCAATAAACTTAACGAGGCAATTCGCCAGCTGAGACGTCAAAATAGATCTCAGTCAGAGAAACTGAATAAATACAGAGGGGCTGTAAATACTCTTCGTGAACAGTTGGAAGATCTCAATTTATTTAATGCAAAGCTTTTGTATGTTAACAAATTGTTGCAAAGCAAAAGCCTTAACGAAAGTCAGAAGAAGTCTGTTATCAAGGCTTTGGATGAAGCACAATCATTACAAGAAGCAAAATCTTTGTATACTTCACTAACTGAAACGTTCAGTCGTAGCGAAGGTAAGACAACTCTCTCAGAATCACGCATTATGGGAGGCTCATCTCGCCCAACTACATCTGCACAGTCAAACGCAACAACTTCTAACAACGAGCTTAGTAGATGGCAACGTTTGGCCGGTTTATAAAAATAAATAAGACTACTTTCACATTAAGGAGAAAAAAATGAGTCGTACATTTAGTTTAAATCAATTAACAGAAGGCATCCGCGATCGCCACGTCGGTCAAGAAGCCTCAAGAATTCAAGAAAAGTGGACCCGTACCGGTCTTCTTAGAGGCCTCCAAGGCCATGGCCGCGAAAACATGGCACGTTTGATGGAAAATCAAGCTGCTCAAGTTCTTCGTGAGTCTAACACATTAGGCGGATCTGCCGGCGGTAACGTCGAAGGTTTCTCTAACATCGCATTCCCAATCGTTCGTCGTGTATTCGGTGGATTGGTTGCTAACGAATTGGTATCTATCCAGCCTATGTCTTTACCATCAGGACTTTTGTTCTACTTAGATTACACTTACGGATCAGACGTTGGTGGTGACGCAGATAGTTCTGGTGCAACTAACTTGGAATCAAATCTCGGTGAAACTTACACACAAGGTCAGTCAATCTACAACAACCCAACTGGACGCGATATTCGCACCGGTTCAAACGCAACAGGTGGACAGTATGACTTAGTAGGTACTTCATATACACAATTGCATAGTGGATCATCTGAAGTATCATTGCTTGCCTCTGGATCATGGGAAACTGGTGCATATGTCGCTGGTGACGCATTAGGTGTTGAGGGCATTGACGGGAGATTGATTCAATTCGATCCTCAGTTGTCAACATTGATCGAAGAAGGTGAAGATTGGTCAGCACTTGTTATTGACATGGATGACACAACTTTTGCTAGCATGGATCCAACTGCAGCTAAGTCATTTGGTCTTTTTAAGAACGGCACTTTCACTGAGCTCTCTGATTTAGGTGCAGATCTTCAAGGTGGAACATTATTGAATCTTCGTCGTCTTAATCAGTTAGGTACATGGAGTAGCTCTGCTAACTTATTCACCCCTGATCCGTTTGTAGCTCCCGGTACTACTGATTCAGCAATGTTATGCATTGTAAAAGGAATAGTTGTTTCATCCCCTGCCACCGCCGGCGGATTATTGGATGCATCATTTGTCGTCTCGGACGCAGTAAGCGAAGTTTCTGGCGCTGGCGCTGGTACTACTTTGGTAGTTCCTTCATTCGAATCAGACTTTAGTATTACACCACAACCTGTAATCCCTGAAATCGATATCAAGATTGAGTCAATTGCTGTTACAGCAACAACTCGTAAGTTGAGAGCTCGTTGGTCTCCAGAGTTGGCGCAAGACTTGAATGCTTACCACTCAATGGATGCTGAAGTTGAATTGACCCAGATCTTGTCTGAGCAGATCGCTTTGGAAATCGATCGTGAAATCCTTAACGACCTCTTGGTTCAAGCAAAAGGTGCTAACTTCTTCTGGGATCGTCGTCCTGGTCGTTTTGTTAACAAACGCACTGGTGTTGATCAAACCGGTGGTGGTGTAAAAACTTCTCCAGTATTTACTGGTACAGTACGTGAGTGGTACGAGACCTTGGTTGAAACTATCATTGACGTAGCAAACGAAATTCACAGAAAGACACTTCGTGGATCAGCGAACTTTATCGTTGTATCTCCAGAAGTTGCTACTGTATTCGAAGCTTCTGTACTTTACAAGCCGTCAATTAAGATCGACGGACAAGGTCAAGCTGCTATTAGTGGTATTGGTGCTGAGCAGATTGGTTCTCTTTCAAACAGATTTACTGTTTACAAAGATCCATACTTCCCACGCAACAAGATCTTGGTAGGTTACAAAGGTGGTTCATATCTTGAGTCTGGATACGTCTACGCTCCATATGTACCGTTAATTGTTACACCAACAATCTTCGCGCCAGAAGACTTTACACCAAGAAAAGGTGTGATGACTCGTTACGGAAAGAAAATGGTTCGCGCCGACTTCTACGGAACAGTTACTTGTTTGGGAATGGATGTAATCTAAACCTAACACCTTCTGGTAACAGAGAGGCGTCTTCTTCGGGAGGCGCCTTTTTTGTTTAAGTAAGCGTAGATCAGAATATAGTCTGTGTAAGGTGTTGCATAAGTTGATTAACTATATGGGTCTGCATTGACAAAGTAATCTAGATTTAACGTCGTTTGTTAGATAATTAAAATTAGCGCAGGTTTTAAACCTTTTTAGTATAGTTGTGAGTATTATAATGAAAATAACAAAAAGTTACCTTAGATCGATTTTATTAGAAGTGATATTATTAGAAATAAAGTCTACTGATATTCTTAACAAATACCCGGGAATGAATAAACCAGAATACGGATATGCAGAAGCTGTCGATATGATACGCAACAAAAACAAATATCTTAGATTTTTGGATAAAATGTTGGGACAGTTTGTATCCGACGCAACCGGTAACTATGTTTTGCACCAAAATATTAGCTACGGACAAATTATTTTTTGTGTTCTTATGCATGAAAAGTATTCGGCACAAAAAGGGGTTCTTCCTGACGAATATCTAGATCCTAACAAAATTACTTATTATAAGACGTTAATACAGATTATTGACGATATCGACGCAAGATTTATGCAAAAAAATAAGCCAGTTTATGAAAAATTAGTAGCAAAAGACAGGGCAGCGACTGAGGGCGAAGCCGAATCAGGTGATAGCGAAAGAAATACAGCTGAAATTTTAGCACAAAAATATGAAGAAATTGGAGGCGACTTAAACGAAGACGTCTCTGGTGGTATAGGGCTGATAAAGCACGCGTCAATTGACGGTTGGGATATTCTTAGACCGTATACTACACCTGGCGCACAAGCAATCGGCGTATACTCATGGTGTACTGTTTATGGTGGTCACTGGGACACTTATACTAGTCAAGGATGGACACTCTATTATGTTTCAAAACAGAAACCTGGACGAACTTATGATGGTACTACACAATATGATAGAAGTACATGTTATAACGACTCTAGTGTATATAATGACAACTTTTCAATTGGTTTTACGGGTGCCACACCAAACAGCATTGTTATAAACGAACCAGGTGTAGGAGGAGGTGGAGCCAGTGTCTGGGGAAATCAAAAAGGTGTTTCACAAGAAAGTCTAGACAAGATCTTGGGTGTTGAACTTGCACAAAAAATTATTACTTATATTAAAGGACACTTTACTATTAAAGGGCAGACTAGTACTAGTAGTAGCAACGAACAGGATGCTGGGTCAACCGCGACAGCTCAAAATAGGCGGATGCAAGATCTTAAACCTACTAGAGCACGAGCTAGAAGTAAAACAGTTTTCAAAGAGCACTTAGAAACTTTAGCTGAGCCAAATGACCGTATGGCCTTTGTAATGAACATCCTTCGAAGTACACATCTTAGCCCTGCTGTTTTGGACTACATCTATATGAGAAATGTACCTCGTGTCAAAGACAGTAGAATGGCCCAGTCAGATCTAGCAACAGAAGGTATTTTTCCCTACATCGTTATATCTTTAGTTAACGCTGCGCATACAGAAGTAAGTAAAAAAACTAAAGAAAGTATTGCATATCTTACATTAACCGACGATTTGCTTTTTAATCCGGTCTCAGAAGAGTCAAAAACTAAAAGAAACGATATCATTCTTAAGTTAAAAAATGATTATGAAGTGCGCGGTCTTCTTGACCCGCCAATGGATGATCAGAGTAAGTGGGATTTCGTACCTAGGTCACAATTTAGAAGACAGCAAGGCTCACTAGGGCTTTTTAATAATATGTTTTTCTCTTCTGTTGTTAACAATGAAAGGATTTGTGATCTGCTTATATCTAAAGTAACTGACAACATGGAATTAATTCTTTATGATCATAAAGTTCCTGGCATTATCAACGAATTAGCTGAGTCTTTAAAAAGATTGTCAACCGGTGGTGTCAAGGCTGACAAGGTTTATCGTAAATTTGAAGAAATAATACTTGCTGGTAAGTTTGATGACATACTTGATGACAGAATTGAAGAAATATTTGGGTTCTATCTTACACCAGAATCAAAGCAGATGTCAAGTGCACTCAAAGAGCTAGTTAAGGCAATGACAAACATGGTAAATAGTGAACAAAGTGACGAAAAAGTTAAAAAATATATTCTTGATAAATTTTTACCTATCATGGAAGAAACTTTTAAGGAAGCAGAAGACTATACATTTAGCGGAAGTGATATTGGCGGTGATATGTTAAAAATATCTGCAACACTTTTACCCGGCTTACATTTTCCTATAATGGGTCATGTTAACGGTGATTATGAATTGCCTCCTCGGGCATTAGAACTTATTGAGTTAGCAACCAATGCGCTTATAAGGTCACATACACAATATAATTACGTGTTCAGAGACATGTTAGTTAATCTATCTAAATTGCCCGGTTTTGACGTCGGCACTTCTGAAGCAATGTCAGATTTTGCAAAATATTACATAGAACTGTGCAAAATATTAACGCCTTGGAGGAAAGAATTACTTGACGCTGGTGTTGTAAAGCAAATGAATTTCATACCAGACCCATCAGAAAAACTTAAGATTTTTCTTCGATTTGTTGACAAACCTGAGGACACTGCAGCATTTTATGAAACAATGTTTAATTCGATCCAAGAAAGGCCTTCCAAAACTGTTGCTAAAATCAACGACATAGGTTTGAATATGAGCAAAAATAATCCAATGGATGTATTGCAAAAAATTGAATTAATTGAAAATGGGTATGATCAAATTAAACTGCAACCATGGTCACTAGAGGCTGTCCAAGAAAATCAATATTATGCTCTATTATATCCCCCACTTTTATCTTCTTTGTTTTTTAGCAAAGTAATGGATGAAGCCCACCTTTTACTTTATCCACTTATTAAATACAAGCCTGATCTTTATCGTATGATGGTCAAAGACACAATTGCTGCAATGAAGTATGTAGATAATGATAATATTCCTTATTCTTTAGATAGCGGGGTTTCATCTAGGATCCCCACGCCCCAAAAATTTTATCCCTTCCTAGGCGAAAAATTAAACTTAAGTTATAAGAACGGTTTAAAGGGTTTGAAGGGTTACGGCATGCCTTATAGCGATTACGTTGCAACGTTTAAGGCAATTACTGAAGCACCAATTCAAACATACG
>Ga0181373_1000298_pt1 | contig 11576 bp, 18 predicted proteins | sample LowvirmetaG_3_FD_130159 | JGI IMG/M metagenome (GOLD analysis project Ga0181373, IMG submission 130159) | Marine viral communities from the Subarctic Pacific Ocean - Lowphox_09 viral metaG | ecosystem: Environmental > Aquatic > Marine > Oceanic | place: Subarctic Pacific Ocean | collected... | reverse complement strand
CTGCTAAAACCAAGCAAGAAGCAAAAATTATTGTATTAGTATTTGTAGCTAAAGCTTTAGCTTCGCTATTCTCGTTTTGTCTGCCACTTGCATTAATAAAATGCTCTAAAAGGTATGGACTGCTACCTAAATTTTTTTCACAACCGCATTTAGAGGTTGTTTCTGCTTTTTCAGTTGGTTTAGAGAAAATCTCTAATATAAATTCTTTATCGGGGTGCATATCCATCATAGATAAAAGTGCATCTTCTCCCTCGTTATTTACCAAAGTTTTAAGATTTTGGCTCATTGAACGATGATTTGTTACTCGGTAGCCATACGATTCGCAAAAGGACTTTGCTCCTTGTGGATTGTTTTTGGCTATATAATCATATACTGTTGTCATATCTTTTGTATTAAATTAAAAAAAGGTGTATAGCATAACACCACACACCTTTTTTAAAGTTTCTGTGTAGCAAACTACACCCACTATTAATTACCCTTGCAACTTAATTGTTTGGGCTTTAACAATGCCTGGATTTCCAAAAGCTTCGGAAACGGGGCGACCCGATAATCCTCTTGCTAAATTGATATTATCAGATGGGTAGAAGTAAAGTTTCACAGTAGCGTTAGCTAAAATGTTTGAAACAATTACTTTCGTGAATCCATCAATTCTATATCCATAACGCATTGCTACAATAGTAGATTGTTGCTGATACGGGTCAATCGTTGGCACAAGTGTTTTTTGTGCTTCATTACCATTTGCATCTCTCGTGTTGATAGCAAGAGTTTCAAGTACTTGGTTAGCCGTAGCTGACTGCAAGTAAGTTAAACCTACGCTAAAAGGATTTTGCATAAATTGGTAAAGCATTTCTCGGTAGTTAATTCCCGAAATTCCACTTGAAATAGTGATTAAACCTACAACTAAATCTCCACCCGCAGTAAAACCCGCATTGTTAATAAACTCATAAGAGCCTAAAACTGCAAATTCTCCGCTATTAGCGGGGTCAGTTGAGGTTACATTAATAATATAAGGTTGTGATGTTGGGGCAGATACTCCACCACCATTTGCACCAAAAAACCCATCTCCCGTGAAGTTTGAATCATCCACGAAACCACCACTCATATTAGAGTAGTTCTCATTAGCATTTGCTCTTGCATCAGCTAAATATTTACGAATATTTGACATTTTTCAAAAATTTATATAGTTAAATAAAATTATTTTGCTCATTGACTATTCAGCAGTTTGAGGTGCATCTGTACCTCTCTTTGCTAAATACGTTTGAACTTGAAAAGCGAATAATACTCCCGCAGTAACAGTAAGAACTTTACCTACTAATGTTACAAGTTTTTTTGTATCCATATCAGAATGAATTAAGGTTAATAAATAAATTTTTGCATAATTACAGAACTATACCCTACAAATATATTATTTCAAAGCATAATTATTATTAGAAAGTATAACCTTTTTTTACAAGAAGTAGGTTGTAAATACCTTTTAAGAGCAATAATTCTTTACAATTCTATCTCTAACAAACTTTACCGCTGATTCTTGATTGTATTTTTTATTGCCTTTTAAATCTCTTTGTTGAAGCATAGGGGAAATTATCTTTCGGTAATATTTCTCTATGTAGTCATCAATAGATTCGTTTAGAAGTTTCTTATCAAAATCTCCTAAAATCTTTTCTGCATCAATATCAACAAATAAGAAAAACCTCTCGTTCCCGTTATAATACTGTTTATTTATCATCATTTCTGCTATTTTAAGATATTCAAACTTATCTTCAAACTTTTTTATATGTCTATCTACACTATCTGTATTTTTATGAAAACGAACCCAATTTAGATTTTGCCAAATTTTAGATGTTACTCTACCAATAGATTGAAAGTGCATTATAATATCTGTATCGGTATGTCTATTGGTGCATATAGCACCTACAAGGTCATTAGGTAAATGGTCAGAAATATATCTATTAATATCTTCAATTAATAATAAGCCCCCTCTATAATCTGTTAGTATTGAAAATAAGGCATCTTGAATTTCTTTTAAGGTCATTCTTACACCATCATCGTTAAATGGTCTTATTCTTCTTGCTTCAATAGTGGGATGTGCGGAAAACTTTTTTACATCTTTAAGACGTAATGCTTTATATTCTACAAACTCATCATTTACATCTAAAACTAATGCTCGTCTTGGTTTTACTCCTTTACTTGGATTACCCTTTACGTAAGAGTTAATCATTTTGGTTGTTATATATGTTTTGCCTACTCCTTTTTTACCTACTGCTACACCTAATTTTGGTTCTCTCATATTACTAAATGTTTGTGTATTTTATAATTGTGTCTTTCGATTCAAATTCTACATTATCTAAACTTATGGTTTCTTCTGTCCTTAAACTTCTATTACTAAAAGAGAAAGTCCTTATAAATAATTGTAATCTAAATGTACTATCTTCTGTTGAAAACATATTTACTTTTTCTTTTTAGGGCGACCTCTTTTTCTTTTTTTAGGCTCATCTTCTGTTGGTGTAATGTCTATTACATCTTCAACTTTATTAGTTTTTGACAATTCATTTAGTTTGGCAAGTATTGATGGGTCGCCAAATTGGGGCATACCATCAGATTTTGGTGTATCACTAAAAGTAGATTCCTCTTTCATTCCTACCATATCCCCAACCATAGATTCCGCAGTAAATTCTTCGGGTTCTACAAATTTAGGTTGCGGAGTGGGTTTTGTAGGAGAAGGAGGTGGCGGTTCGTTGTTTGGTGGTGGTGGTGGTGGTGGGGTTGATGTAGATTGTGTTTTATTTGTTTTTGATTTAGGAACAAAATTAGACTGTTCTTTCCACATTGATATTAGCTTGTTGTTTTGTTTTACAAGCTGAAAAATCATTGCCCCTTTAGTAAGTATATCAGTACCAAATGCAACTGCTAAAAATTGCTCATCAGTCATTGCAAGACCTTTCTTTTGAAAAACCCTTACCATTGGAGGTCTAACCTTTTCTACAAAGTCATCCTCTAATTTTATTGCATCACTTAATTGTGCATTATATTCTTGAACGTACTCCATTAATCCTAAAGAGTTTCCCATATCGTCAATAGGAACTTGTAAAGATGGGTCAATCTCCCCTTTCTCCATAGCTTCTGCTACTTTCTCCTCTTTGATTTTTGTTACTCTATTAGCTAATAAGTGTGCTTTACCATAGACATCTAAAACAGTATCTACCATTTGTTCGGTAGCATACATCTGTTCTTTTTTGTCTAAATTATCTATTGCGGGATTAAATGTAGAGGGTTCTTTTTCCTCTTGGTCAAAATCAGAAAAATTTGGTGCATCAAAAGTAGGTTCTTCTAATTCTGCTTCCAAACCTTGTGCATCTACATTTCCTTTAGTATAGGCTCTTTCTTTTACGGGTTCGTCTAAAGGACTAAATCCCGAATAAAAATCTTGGTTGTTTTCAAATGAAACATCTTGCAATAATTCTTGCTCCGTTGATTCTTGATTAGTTTCTTGTGCTTTGCTCATTGATTTGTTTTAATAATTTTAATTGATGTTTTATGCTTTCAAACTTTTCTATTCTTTCTAAATCTAAAGGGTGGTTTGGGTCGTAATTTTCTACATCCTTCTTATACCTCGATAAATTAGTGTTATTCTTATTTAAGACAAATGATACGTCTTTCAATGTAAATTCATAGTTATTAATAAGAATGTGTGTTATAATTCCAAGTGCGTGGGTTTTATCATTATATCTTGACGACCCATAAAGTAACTCCTTAACAGTCAACTCAAATTCTTTTGCAACAATTTTTATAATTGTTTTGGAAGTTTCATTTTGATAAGTTAGATGATTATCTTCTCTTAACTCAATAAGCATCTGTATAAAACCTCTTTCTCCTACTGCTGAAATAGTTTTATATATTTCTTCAAATACAATGGTAATACCTTTGTTGATGTTTTTGTGTGCCTTACTCATTCCCAAATTTAATATATTATTTTTAAAAATAAAAATTATCGTTTAAGAATTATTGCCCCACTTCTGCCCCAAACCTTTTTCATATTATGATAAGTATGTACGTGAGAATCCTCAATTAATAGTGCATCTTTAAATGCTTTTATGAGATTATCTAAATCGGGTCTTTGTTTGTGTGGTTGTCCATCCATTTTAAGCCTTTTCTTTTTACTCCAAGAAATAGGCATAGGAATTACAAACTTGACATCTAAATCGTCTTTTGGTTTCCATCTGCATAGAAAACAAAGCATTTTTAAATCGTCTTTAAATTTCCAATATTTATCTGTGGCGGGTCTTTTTTTCCATTTGTCGCTTTGTGTCATTCTCGGTTTAGCAACGGGAACTATATTTAAAGTAATATAAGGAAGAACAACCTTGCCATCAGCAGTAAGTTGTTGTTTTTTCGGTTTTTCTTCTTTTTTAGCGTTTATGTCAATTACTTTACCTAATTCGTGTTGTGTGTCTTTTGGTGTTTCTTTTGTACTCATATTTGATATTTATCTGTTATTGATTTTAATTTTAAAATTTCTTGACCAATTAAAAAAGAAACATCATTATCGCTTGGATAGTGAAGTCCTAAATAAACTCTACTTTCTGCAATATCATTAATAAATTGCTTACAAAAATCATAGGCTTGGGGGTGTTTATTACCAATAATGTTTAACATTACGTATGCTTGTATTGTATGACCACTTGGATATGATGGACTATGACCCGAAAAAGTATCGTATGGAAAAAGTTTTAACTTATAATATTGGGCTAATTGATAAGGTCTTGCTCTTTGATATTTTTGTTTAAGTTTTATGATTGTTGGAGAAATATCATCATTAATAGATAAACATAAATCTTTTACATCAATGCCTTTTACAGTAAACGATGAAATTATGCCTTGTAATAAATTTCTGTCATATCTTTTGTAACGTATAAAATGCTCTGAATTGCTTTCATCATATATTGACCTAACCTTTTCGACCATCTCATTAAGTTCTTGCTTAACTGTTTCAGAATTATTTAATGGAAAATCTAATTCGCTTCCATAGGTTTTATCTAATATCGGTATTACATCATCTGCGATACATTTGTCTTTTAATGTATTAAGCAGACTTTCTGATAGATTTCCGTATGTTACTTTGTTAAGCCAATCTTCCATTTCTCGTTCTATTTCCCATTAATTTATCAATTTTACTTTTTAGTTCATCCATATCAGATTGTAATTTTGTAACAATTTTACTATCTCCCTTTTTTAAAGCATCTAATCTTCTTCTATAATAATATATTGAATAGATTAAAGATGCACTTGTTAATCCTAACATCATAATAGCTACCCATCCTAATTTTGGGGTGCTATCTGTTGCACCACCCGTTGCCATTGGTGTTGCTTCTACTGTTGGTGTTGCTTCTACTGTTGGTGTTGTAGCGGGTGCGGGGGTTACTGTATTATCATCCATTATCTTGTTTTTTTAATTATGTATATTATTGTACCCGTTGTTACTAATGTTACTAAAGAAATTAAAAACAAAGGGTTTGAATACCATTTTTCTTCTATTTTTTTTGTGTTTTCTTGTTTTATTTTTGGTTTTTTCCCAATACTTGCGGTTATTACTACCTCGTCTAACTCCTCAATACCTTCACTTAAAAAAATTTCAGCTTCTTGTAATTCAGATGCTTTTTTAGTTTGCGATTCTAAACCTATAAAACTTATTTTAAATTCGTCATTCGGTTTTATGTCGTCATTATCAATCTCAAAATAACCATCTTGATTTGATGCTACTCCGAGCGTTGTTCCCTCTCCATCTCTATATAACTGAATTGTAGCTCCTTCTGTCTTTCCATAACTATCAGTAATAAAACCACTTACTTTCATTATTTTGTAATCTTTTTAAGAGTGTAATAATTAACTAAAGCACCTAAACTAAATGAAACCATAGCTAAAATTAAAAAGGTTTTATAAAGGTTTGGGTGTACTCCATTTACTCTTTTTTCATCTTTTTTTTCTCCTTCCATCATAATATATTTTTTATTTTTTCAACTGCTATTCCGTTTAATATAGAGAAAGCACCAACAACCAATAGGTTTTTAAGTGTTGTTTCTAATTTAGGTATGTAAAATTTAAATTCATCTTTATCCTCGTTTTTAGCTACTAAATAATGTGCGTATGCTTCGGTAGAAAAAATTGCAAATGTTACAAGTGCTACTATATTTCTATCTCTCATATTTCAATTCCTAAATTTAAAACTATTAGTCTTAATTTTTTTTCTTGCAATGAAACTTCAAACAATGTTACTTTCCATAATCTAAAGTTCAAACACCATTTATTTTTTTTAGCATTGCTATTCCAACTATTTATAAAATTTAATTTTTTCATACCTTTACAAGTTCTGATGAATGATGATGTATAATTCTCATTCTGTTATTTATTAGTTTAAAAACGTAAGAATATCTTGCAATTACTTTTTTTCCATCAACACGAAATTGATAAACTCCGCTTGAAATTACACAACAGTCTAATTCTTGATTAACATTATCTAATATTTCACAACTAATTTTTTTTCTATCTAAAAACATATCAAAATAATCTCTAATTTGTTTTAGACCTACTTCAAGAGGTTGACTATAAGTTCCAACTAATACTGCGTTTTGGCTATAAAAATTAACCATTTCACTCGAATTATTTGCCCTTATACTACTTGCCCAATCACTTAATATTGTAGGCACTTGTGTTGTGATTCTTACCATAATAACTTATCTGCGTAATATCCATTACTGTTTTTAACGCTTCTATCGTTTTTGTGTCTAATCTTGTATAGTTTTCTTCTTTTTGATGCAGTACCTTTTGCAACTTTACCTTTTCGTTCAAGTTCCATATATGTAGGGTAATCATTATATCCAATCGCACCTACACTTGCAACCTTAACACCTTTTTTAAAAACATCAATTTTTTTACCTTTAGTTTTGCTTGACTTAACAGTAACACCAATTTTTTTAGCTTGATTTTTAGTATATGTTTTTATTTTATATCCCACAATTAAAACATTTGAATTGTCCAACCTTTTAGTCCTTTAAAACTATCTAAATTATTTGGGTCATAGGTTAGTGCATTAGGTAAAAACTTCTTATTGCTTTTTTCAAGTGTATTTCTAATACTATCTTTTTGTTCCTCTGTCAAATTATCCATATCAATATCGTCAAAATGTCCTATTGCAAGACGTTTATTTTGACCTAAAGCTAATCCATACGTTCCACTAACTTTACTCAAATCTCCATATTTATCAAGTACTTCTTGCCTTTCCCTTGCAAGTCTATCTTCTAAACTTTCAACCCCAAAGTCAAATTCTTTTCCCGTAAAAACGGGTAATATTTTTTTTATAAAGAGGTATCCCCCGCCTAAAAACAAACCTACTACTAATATTCTTTTAATCATTTTTTTGTATAAATTAAAAGCAAATTAATTAAGTTATAAGATTTTGTTTGTTATCTTTTCCTTAATATATTAACTGCTCCAAGTGTTGCTATCAATAAAACACCGCCAATGAGTAAACCACCCATACTACTTGATTTTTTTTCTTCTTCAACTACGGGTTTTGCTTCTAACACTTCTTCCTTTTCTAATTTCTTTTCTAATTTCTTTTTGTAGCTTTTGAGTTGTTCTTTTGCATCTTTAAAATATTCTTCTGTGTAACTTTTAACCTCTTGTAATTTAGCTTCACTTTCTTCTGTTGGGTCATCTGCCACTTCTTTTTCTGCTAATGCTACCTTTGAAACTAAATCCTCAACTGTTGCTACTCTTTGTGATAAAATTCTTGGCAAAGTATCTCTATCTAAACCAAGTTCTTTAATTGTGTCTTGTATATTCATTTTTTTTTAAATTGATTAATACTAACAAATCTACTAAATTTATTTTATAAAATAATTATATGCCTTAATTATTATCTTTTTCATCTTTATTTTTTTTAAACTTTTTTTTCAAATATGGATAGCCATACTTAACAAACAAAGTTCCACTAACACCGATAGTTAATAAGCTACCGATAGTTAGTGCTACTTTTTTTACTACTTTAAACCTACTCATTCAGAGATTACTTTTTCTTCAACATAGCTGATGCTCTTTTAACTGCATCTTGCCACTTCTCTCCCTCTTTTCTAATCTCTTTAGCTAAACTCATTGGGGTTTGTCTTTTCTTACGATTACCCTTGTCCATTGTTTTTACACGAGAATACTTCCTTTTACCGCCTTTTTTCTCCATTGCTTCGGATTCATTTCTGCGGTCTTTGTAGTTTTGCTCTTTTTTAGAACGCTTCCCTTTGGTGTTTCCTAAACTCTCATCAAGTTTATCATTGTACCCTTGTGTTTTACCACCCTTTTCAAGTTGTTTTACTTTTTTTCTAAGAGAAACAAGTTCGTTAAAATGTTTTTCAGAAATTCTATTGCTACTCGCCACATCAAAAGACATTAATCCAAGTTCTCTATCTAATTCTTTCTTTAACTTTTCTTTATCTATATTCTCACCCTTTTCAAGTTGTTTTACTTTTTTTCTAAGAGAAACAAGCTCGTTAAAATGTTTTTTAGAAATTCTATTTCTACTCGCCACATCAAAAGACATTAGTCCAAGTTCTCTATCTATTTCTTTCTTTAACTTTTCTTTACCTATCTCCCCACCTTTAGCGTAATCTTTTACTTCCTCTTTAGTTTTAACTAAATCAAATAAATCATATAAACCCCTTTTTTCAACATCATCAAATCCACTTTTTTCTCCTATCATATATACTTTAATTTCAGATATATCTTGTGGGTCTGATTTTCTACTATCACTAATAAATAGATTGTGTATAAAATCGTATTTATCCTCATTTTCTTTAGCATTTATAGTGTCATAAAAGGTTTGCATATTCTCATATACTTCGCCTTTACCACCTTTATATGCAGATTTTTTTGGCTTTAAAGTTATAGCAACATATTCATCAGTCTTACCACCTTTTGCCATTAATCGTAAATCGTAAACTTCTGCATCTTCAAATTGATTTGCAAAATCCTCTGCTTCAAACTCGTTATCAAAATAACCCTCTACATTATTAGTAGCAGAATTATAAACTTGATAAGGTTTTTCTATCTCTCCACCTTTTGCGTACCCGTGAGGTGTTGGATATGCGGGATTGTATGTATTTGCATAGTATTGTTGTACTCCTTGTGGTAATCCACCACCCATAGCAAACATATCCATTTCATTCATAGCACCCGTTTCGCCAACAAGACCCGCTTGTCCAAATGGTGTTGGTAGCGTTCCACCCGCTTCCATCTTGTTCTTTTTTCTTTTTTGGTAGGCAACCTCCCAAGATTCTTTGCTAACCCTTCTTCGGTCTTGCATTATTGAGTGTTTAGACCTTTTGGTTTTACCACCCGCTTTATAATACTTATAGGCTTCAAATCCTAACTTTTCTCCTATTTCATCAAGGTTTGTATTGTCGCCTTCTTCAAACTCATCAAAATCACTTTCGTTAATGTAAAGGTCATAGCCTTCCATATCTTCTGTATCTGCATTCATTGATTTGCCATCTTTTTCTACAATTACAGTCATTCTATCTGACATAATTGGAAAATCTTCAAAGAAATAACCATCAATAAAAAATGCTTCATATTTTTCATAGTTACCTCTCACATCACCTCCTCTATGGTAAGACAAAAACACCATTGTTGGATAATCTGCATCAAATTTTTCATCCGAATTATTTACTATAATGTATTGTCGTGTTCCTCCCCACCAAGAATAATTATAAGTATTTTCAATATTTCCTAAACCATTTTCGTAAACAAAATCCGCAAGTTCATCAACGCTTTTGATGTCTTGAATATCTTCTTCATATTCTATCGCTTCATCATTAATTTCAAAAAGTCCATTTTTCGCAATATATAAAGGTATAGGTGCAAAACCCATAAATTCTTCGTTAGATAATTTTTGATATTCGTCTAATGTGTATTCACCATTTTTAGAATAAACTATTTGTTTTACTTTTACATTTTCCATTTGACCTCCTTTTTCGTAAGTTTGTAAATCGTTATTTACATAATATTCTAATATTGCTTCTTCGTCTTGTTCCACTTCGGGGAAAAATTCTGACTTTGGAAGTTGTTTTAAATGATACTTATCCCAATTCTTTTTTAGTTGATTTATAAAGGATTTGGGTAAAAAAGTAATTTTCAAATCATCTAATTCATCTCTATTTTGACCCCCTCCTACTGCTTCAAATAAATAAGTATCTCCATCCTTTCCTACAACCTCATCAGTTAGAGTAGAATTGTCAAAATACTCCATTTTATAACTATAATCCATATCACTAACCACTTCTTCAACGTCAAGAAGTCTTTCATCAATAAGCACTCGTTTAAATTCTTCTTCACCATAAGAATCAATAAACCAATCTGTTGGGTCATCATAGTCATTATTCATATCATCAACAAACTTATCAATATAATCTTCTGCATCAAAATCATCCTCTTGAGTATCATCTTCACTTACAACACCTCTTTCAACAAGTTCCTCTGCTAATCTACTTGGATAGCCATCTGCATCTTCTTGTGCAATATCTTCTGCGTAAGCCCTATTTGATTCTTCAAGTGCATTTTGAAACCAATCTTCATCTATGTAATCAAAGTTTATATAATTAATGTCAAATAGACCTTGTTCATATAAATCCTCCAAGTGTTCTATTGTGTTTTCCATTGCCCTTTCTTCTTCAACCTTCATTACTGTATCTCCACTAATTGAAAAGTTTTGATTTCCTCTATCTCCTACTTTAAGAAAATACAACTCATCGTTATCAGTAATACCAACAAATAGTTTTCTTATTGTTGGGGTTTTTTCTGAACTGTCAATTTTTGTAAACTTACTTATATGTTTCATCTTACTTATTTTTTAATTGTTGTCTATATACTTTTGACGCAACTTTATTGCCTACTTCTTGTGCTTCTTCTTTTGAATATCTTTTACCATATTCTTTTTGATATTTTTTAGGAACTGATTTATTGTAGTATCTTTTAGCTACTTTTTTTGATAAAGCATCAAAACCTATTTTACCACCATCAGCAAAACTTTCTGAACTTAAAACTTCATATTGAGTTTCTTTCATTTTTTGACCTTGCGTTTTATTACCCCTACCATCAGTACGATACAACATTCCGTTTTCAAATACAAAAACCTTTCTTCCATCTTCTGAAATCATCATCTCTTTTGTTTTAGTAGATAATTGAGGTGATTTAAAAACCTTTATTTTTTTAGGCATCCTTTTTTCAAGCCTACCTTTATCCATTGTTTTTACTCTTGAGTATTTTCTTCTACCCATTGATTTTTCTATTCCCTTTGATTCTTTTCTACGGGATTTATAACTTTGTTTTTTGGTTTTTTTAGCACCTCTTGTTTCTCCCAAACTTTCATCAAGCCTATCGTTGTAACCTTGTGATTTTGTAGATTTCCTCTTTTTGTATGTAGGTCGTTTTCTGCCCTTACTATCAACTGATTTTTCCCAAGATTCACTTGAGTTATAATATTTCCTATCTCTGTTGGTTGCTGATTTGGTTCTACCACCTTTAGCAAATTT
>Ga0181373_1000296_pt1 | contig 11630 bp, 15 predicted proteins | sample LowvirmetaG_3_FD_130159 | JGI IMG/M metagenome (GOLD analysis project Ga0181373, IMG submission 130159) | Marine viral communities from the Subarctic Pacific Ocean - Lowphox_09 viral metaG | ecosystem: Environmental > Aquatic > Marine > Oceanic | place: Subarctic Pacific Ocean | collected... | reverse complement strand
ATCCCAACCAAGATCTTCCTGCTTCTGCTGAACAGTCTGTAGACACTACACCGTTCCAGCATCAAATGGCACTGTACGATCAAGGTCGTCGTGCAGCAACTACACAAGCAGAACGTAATCAAGTTCGTGATTTAGGGCTTGCTATACACAAGGCACACAATCCTCATTTGTATAGTGATTTCCAAGTACCTATGAAAACAGATAGACCTTTTAATCCAACATTAAGTAATCAACCAACAGCTGTTTTTCCTGATGGTTATCCTGAAACGTTAGAAGCTTATATTAAAGAAGGTGGTGTACAGATGCCTTACACCATGACAAATAAAGATGCACGCAATGAAGTCATTGAAGCTAATCGTTTAGAAGGACAACAAGCTGCTGCAGCAAGAGCACAAGAATTACAAGCACAAGAATTTATGAAAGCATTTATGCAACAACAAGCAGGAAAAAAATAATGTCTACACCGATTAGTAAAAGAAGATTGGCAGAACTTTTATTACAAGGAGGTTTTGCCGAACAAGAAGTTCCTGCAATGTTAGAAATTGCAAAACGTGAGTCTTCTTTAAATCCCTTAGCACTTAATCCAAATGCTAATACAGGAGATTTAAGTTATGGTTTATTTCAAATTAACATGCTTGGAGGCATGGGACCAGAACGAAGAAAAGCATTAGGGTTAAAATCTAATGAAGAATTATATGATCCAGTTACAAATGTAAGAGCTGCTAAATATATTTATGACATGCAAGGACCACAAGCGTGGTCAGTATACGATCCCAAAGATCCTGCCTTTACTAATTTAAATTTAGATGAGCCAAAAAAACAAGGAGATACTTATAACTTTAATATTCAAACACAAAAAGAACAACCTAAAAAAGAAAAAGATCCTTTTGAACGTTTTATGCTAGGGCAATTATATGGAGGTAGTAATCCTGTTGGCACTACTGGTAACCCTTTTCAGCAAATGTTGGGAGCTATTCAAAGACAAGGGAACCAATTAGCCGATGACTTGGTAAGAAAATATCAAAGCTTTGGTGGGTTACGATAAAATAGATAGATAAGACAGCAATTTAAATGACAGCCACCAATACTAATAAGCAGCCTATGTTTGTTGATCGTCCTTTGTTAGCAAGGACAAGATTAACGAATCAAGTTGTTGGCAATAATACAGATCTTAATGTCCAAGGGGGACAAAGCCCTGGGTTACTGGTTGATATGGATGCAACCTTAAGTTCTGATAATAATAGTGGTGGTGTTGTTGATTCAATTACAATTCTGCGTGACGATACATCAGATGCAGTACATGCTGATTACACCATCAATTCAGACACTTCAGGAACTTTTATTGGCCTAACAAAAGGACAAATTGTTTATGTAGAAAATACAGGTGTTTTAGGAACACCTGCAGAAAGTGGACAAGGATATTACACATATACAGGTAATACAGCATTAAATGTTGTTAATACTTCTATTCATTTTTCAGGTGTAGCAAGTCCTACAGCATCAGGATTTACTTTTAATTCTTTAAGTTCTACCAATCTTCCAGCCGTTACTTTTGTTGTTTACCATACCCGTGGAACGACGGTCCCTATTCCAGGAGATGGTGACTACGTTCCAGTGTTTAGCAAAACAGTTCCTACTAATTCTGGTTTTATTGATTGTTCAGATGTTATGCCAGAACTAGCTTCACCTGTACCACAACAAGGAAATACTGGGGGATTAGGACCTAGAACACCACTAAAAAATCGGGGTATTTATTTACAACGTGGAGATCGCCTTTATGTAGGCGTGCTTCAGCGAGGCGTTTATAACACAGCTTCTGGATATATTCCTGGAGTTCATGTTGTAGCGCAAGGCGGCTTCTATTGATTCATGGTAAAAAAGAATAAAAACTCTTTTGGAGGAGGCAACTCATTTGGGCGCTTCCAAGGATCAGTTTTTAGTGGAAGTACCCCTGAAGTTAAAAAGTATAAAGTAGACCCTATAGAAGGAGTTTTTGGTGGAGCTATACCCAACTCTTTATATACAGTTGAACGAGAAGCTACCTGGTCAAGGTGGCGTAGAGGTTGGGAACTAGGCTCTGCAAACTTAACAAATACTGCTTACGAATATCCTTTTGAATATATTATTCCCACTACTACAGGAGCAGTCAATCAAATAGGTGCAAGAGAACCTTTAATGTCAGGAGTATTTAGAGGATTTCCAACAAAAAATAAAGAGTTAGGTATTCACTGGGCGGGAAAGATTGAGCCCGGAAATTTACGTTTCGACCGTTTAAAGGATACGTCAGGAACATTGTTGGCAATCTCAGGAGAAGTAAACAAGAATACTTTATATTTAGGTGTACCACAAGACAATGAAAACTATTGGTACATTCAATTAAGTGGCACATTTAATACTGTTAATCCAGTGCCACCACCTTTGTTTGTAACTTTTTCTGGAACAAATCAAACCCTAAAACCTATTGTTGGCGACATAATTGAAGATAAAATTATTACAGTTTCGGGAGTAGCTATTGAGCTTGAGAGTAGAGATCCAGCAACAAATCGTCGTTTTGGCTTTGTTCAAGCTGTACTGGCTGGCGTAGACCAGTTCCAAGGCATTTTAAAATTAGAAAAATTAGGTTCTGTACAAGGAACAATTGATGGAATCCTTGCTACTCCGTCAAGAATTCCTCCACATACAGGACGATTTTTTCAAACAGGAGCTAGATATTGTTGTTCTTGTCAAGATTTTACACGTAGAGATTATGCTTATCTATCTAATTTAGGAGTAAGAAAGAAACCTTTATTCCCTAGAGCCAATGTTTCAAGCATAAAACCTGGACGTATTGAAGAAGTTTTTGAATTAGGACAGTTATCAAATGCAATGATGACGGAGGTTAATCAAAAGATAGTGCAAAATAGAACACTTACTATTGTTGCTCCAAGTGGTTTTCAATTGGTCGGTGTTGGTACCAGTGGAGAAACAAAAGACGTAAGAGATCCCAAGGCTTTATATAGAGACTCCCCCGGACAATATAATGATTTTGGTAAAGTATATCGTCGTGGGTTTGGAGATAATCCTTCTCCAACTCAAGTAGCAGAGGGAATGCCAAAATATGGAGATTATAAACAAAGCGGATTAACAATTACACAAATTACAGATGATTGGACATATGTTTTAGATCAGTATCGTTATTGCAAACACATCTATGCAATGAAATATATAGCTGGAGAATTCCCTATTGAGCCTTCAGATTTTCCTATTGATGCTGGTTTAATGTCTGAATGGGAAAGTACTTTGATTGATAAGACAGCAAACGAACAAACTAAATCATTAAGTGAGTTTATTAACTACGGAGTTAGTCACATGGACATACCGCCCTTTAACTGTCAATCACCAGTAATGATACCTATGCTGCAAAAGCTCTTCAACTTTCCTTCAGAGTTTATTGAGCTTCAGCAGTTCATTATGCGAGATAAAAACGGGGTAGCTTACATTCCAGCCTCTGGTCAAAAACCGAACGCAGATGGTCAGTCATAAGTAAATCTTAATAATATAGAATACTTACATCAAGTTTCCCGAAGGTTTCTTGAGATGACAGTTTTTACTCACAGCAGAATAAGCCCTATGGGTATAGTTAGATCACTAGCGACATGAGCCATGAACCTCCGTAGCGTGCCTCGCGATCAAGAAATTTTAGATGAATTTTTTTCCTTATCATCCAAGCCTGGATTTGAAAAGCTTGCTTGGTTATATGGAATGATTGCTGTATATGGCAAAGATCCAAACGAGCTAAAACACTTTGTCTGGAATAAAGACAATAGTATTAGCCTTGAAAACAAAAAACGACCTCTGCACCCACTACATCCTCAGTGGGTTTTCTTGTTTCAACTCAAAGAAAAACAGCCCTCTAAAATAAAGAGCTGTTGGGAGTCTCTTTCTCAAACACTAGCTGTAGCGCAAGACACAGGTCTGGTGTCAAGGATTGACGATGTCCTCCTAGCTCACAAAGTACGTAAAATTTATTACACGCCGTCTAAGCGGCCTCAACCAGGGAGTTTCCAAAAGAAACAGAAATTACTTCTGTGTCCTGCGTAGCTTGCTCCTTTAGAATTTTTTTCATTTTAGGAACGTTCCAGCGGTAGTTATCCCTTGACCTAGTCTCGGGGAATGCGGCATAATGTGTTCCAAGTTTACAGGTCCCATCATCACGCATACGGAAAAGCTGCTTACGGTCAATTTGTAGCTCTTCTAGGGTTTCCTTAACGGAACACCAGACTTTGTTTTGCATGATTGTGCAGAAACTTCATACACAGATTAAGTTCAATACACAAAACGTCAACCGTGTTTACTTTAATTTAAGGTGGGTTATTTTTTATGAAGTTTAGTTCACTTAAAATAACATAACGGCTAACAAAACATGTTCAGAACGGAGCACGAACCCCTCGCCCTCCTCGTTGAACTAACACCACGATTAGCCAAAAAAAGATTTAGAGAAGAAATATACAAAGATTGGGAACATAAATGCGCTTATTGTGGAGCAAAAGCAACATCTTTAGATCATATTGTTCCTAAATATAAATCAGGATGTAGTAATAGACACAATTTAGTACCTGCTTGCACTAGCTGTAATGCAAACAAGGGAAGCGAACCGATGGAAAGTTGGTATAGAAAACAAATTTTTTTTAATGAAAGCAAATTTACAGCGATTATTAACTGGATCAAATCAAATACTTTAGAATTAGTGGATACTTATATGAGCAATAAAGCAACTGCGTAATGGAAGCTCTTAATCTTTATGGTCAATATGTTGGAAGAGAAAATGATTTACAAGGAGGATTAGCAGATACTGTTACTAATGAAAAAGCAAAAATAAGAGGATGGAATACATATTATGATGCTCATAAACCTTTTCTTGAGGGGGATGGAACTAAAGGAGTATGGGGAGGTATTGGTGAAACACGACGAAATAAATATCTTGATTATGTAAAGAAAGGACTTACTACAATACCTGTACTTACAGATGATGGCTTCAGAAATGAAACTTTTATTGATCAAAGTACAGACGAAGGAAAATGGCTTGCTGAATCTATTAAAGATCAAATTTTTAAAGCAGACGGCACAGGAAAACAAGAACTTCCTGGAGCAAATAGAGCTTTAGAACTTTGGAGTAGTATTCAAAATGAAACGAAAAAAGAAGATTTATTAGAACATGCAGCTAAACGCCGCATGGCTTTTGAATGGCACAATGGAGAAGGTGGTTTTGATGAAATAGGAAGCCCTGGATTTCCCCCTGGAAATAATCCAGAAGAGATAACTGTTCCTCAAGAAGATGGCAAGGTAACAATATATCCAGCTAGAAATTTTAAAGTATATAGTGCCCTTGAAATGATAGGGACAGATGGCAGTGTAAGAAGTTATACAACTACATTAACTCCAGATGGTGAACAATTTGTAACTCAAAGTGAAGCTAACGAGACTGCAAATAATTATGGACAATTTCACTGGGATTACTATGGCAAAAATGAATCTAGAGCTTTACCTGGTTCTAAGTTTTCCGTTGATGAAAATGGCAAAGTAACATATGATAAACAATTTGTTGGTACAGGATTACAACAAAACTATGACAATATTGCTAAAAGCTTTAATGACTCACAGGGTGGAGATTATAAAAATTTAATTGAAGGTGCTGTTAATTCTTTACCTGATAAATATACAGAAGACATAATAAGATTTGATGATCAAGGAAGAAGAGAAGGAGATATTAATACTTTTGATGGATATTATTTAGATAATAAAATAACATCAAAAGCCCCTGGAGACTATGCACAACCTCCTAGTTTTGCTGTTGATGGCACAGGCTTTGATGCTGAATATTACGGCACGCAAACTACACATGGACAAGCTGCATTACAACGTTGGAGTGATGCACAAACAGGAGTTACTGCTGGAAACTACGCGGTACCTGATTTAGATGTTGTTGGTGCATATGGTATTACAGATACTCCTGACAATAAAAATCTTTTTCTTCATGGTACATATACAGATATTAAAAATTCTGGTATTGCAGATAAAGATAATAGAGGTAATGCTGCTGAAGCCACTGCAGCATCTAATGCATATCTTGAAGGTTGGAATTCAATACCAGAAGAGCAACGAATATCTTATCGTGATGACTTATTAGGCTTAACAACAACAAGTCAAGGAAGTGGCAGCCCAACTGTTGACTGGGATGAGCCTTTTGTCTTAGACGCAGATGGCAATATTGTTTATGAAGTAGATGAGTTTGGAAATCAAACCCCTTTAGTTAATCCTGACGCAATTAGTTTTTTAGAAAGCAGTGTCTTTAATGTTTTTGGTAAAAAAGATTTAGAACAGCAAGATAAATTTAAAGCATTATCTTTAGACCTTTTGCAAACGTCTATGGATAAATTAAATGAAGAAAGAGCACGAGAAAGAGAACTAAATATGTATATGGGTTTACCAGGTTTTGATGAAATTTATGGTGCAAATTCTACAATTGCAAATTCATTACTTGGTGATAGTGGCATAGGCGGTTTCCTTTCTATGGCAGGTGTAAATGTAGATAAGATGACAGAATCGTTAGAAGATGATTTAAGTAATGTAACTGGAATATCTAACAACAGTAGTGTATATAACTGGCAAAAATGGTTTGATGAAACACTGCTTGAACGTTATGAAACAATGGAAGAAATTACAGGAAAATTACAAGCAGATGTAGAAGGATTAGACCCTATTTTAAACAGGAATCAATGGAATAATTTTCAGACAAGTATAAATAACACAGAACCAGGAACAGAAGAATGGCAGACTTTAATGGATGCAAATAATCTTCCAAGAAGTGTAAGTAAAGAAAGAGCATTGGAAATTAAAAATCCAGATAATTGGAGCGCTTTATTAAATAAATATGATTTAGATCCTGATTTAACTAAAGAAGAAACAATTGAAATATTGTCAAATGAAGAGAATGAAATCGCTAAAATTTATACAATTGAAGATGAATTTAGAACTTCTTTTATTGAAGATTATATTAAACCACGTTTTGATCAATCAAAGTCAATGGATGAATTTATATCTTATTTAGATAGTTTAGATGAAGACGAACAAAATATTTTTCAAACTCAAGATGCAATGCAGGCATTAAAAAACGTTGCCTCTGCACATGCATCAGCAAAATTAAAAATGATTGAGGGAACTCCTGATCAACGATTTGATTCTGCTTTTTATTTTGATCCTACAACTGCAATTGATACTAGAGAAGGGTTTGCAGGTCCTAGAGATGAAGACTATAGAAAACAAGCTGAACGTGTTCAAAATGATTATGAAATTGCTAATTCAAATCCAAACGCAATTGTTGAAGGTAGTCAAAGTAACTTTAATCCACAAGGCGTAACTTGGGCACAATATGCTTATTACTATGGTGTTGATTTATCAAATCAAGATCAATTTGCACGCTTACATTATGATTCAATAGGTAAGTTAAATGCTTTTGATCCAGCAAAAGATGTTACTAGTTTGGCTGACATTAAAGGATATATTGTTGACACTGTTATACCAGCAGTTAGTGAAGCAAAATTAGATTTAGGTGATGCTGCTTTTTCTACCTTTACTACGCCAGAAGAATTTGCAGATGAACTTTTAAAAGGTATTGATCCTACTGAAAATAATCCGGAATGGAAAGAAGTACTAGAAACTTTTGGACTTGAAGTAGATAGCTCTTTAGATGAAGTTAAAGACTATATTATTGATATTACAAGAACTGGTGCAGCAAAAGAAATAAGAGAAACTATCAAATATTTAAATGAAAAAAAATTAACACCAACACAAGAGCGCATAGGTATTAGTTATATTGAAAGAGAAGAAGATGCTAATCCTACAGACCCAGAAGGGCAAACTGCTTTATTTCAAATTTTTAGTGACGCTGGATATGCAGGTACGCAAGATGAATTCTTTACAGAATTTATGCCTGATGCAGACAGAACAGATATTGAATTTATTACACAAGGAATGGCTGGAGGTGGAGGATTTAATTTAGAAGAAGTTTCTAGTGATCCTTTTGCAGCTTTATCACAGATTGGTGGATTAATGGGAAACGCAGATGATGTGTTTAGTGCAGGTAGTGTTGATTCTGATGATGAAGAAGATTCAAATTATTTTAGTCTTTTTAATGAACCAGAAGATTCTTATAGTGATGCTGGGAGGGATTATATTAAAGAATATACTTCTTTCTTTAGTTCATAATGGCAGAAAAACATAAAAAAGCAGCTAAGGCTGCAAAGTTAAATAAAGACAAAATGGCTTGTAATAAGCCTAAAAAAACCCCTGGCCATAAAACTAAATCTCATGTCGTAAAAGCTTGTGAAAAAGGAAAAGAAAAAATTGTACGTTTCGGTCAACAGGGTGTAAAGGGCGCTGGCAAAAATCCGAAGACAGCCAAAGAGAAAGCACGTAAGAAGTCATATTATGCAAGACATAATGCTCAGGATAGCAAACCAAGCAAAATGAGTGCTCGGTATTGGAGTCATAAAGTCAAATGGTAACTGTACAAATAGAATTACCTCTTGAAGATGTAAGAGCATTATATGAAGCAGTTTGTGAAGCTTTAAAATATTGGCCAGGAGGTGAGCCAGAAGAACAAGAAAAATATCAACAACTAAAATTATTTTTATTTAGTATACTGTGTGAAGCTTCTTTAGATGTATGAACAAAGGTGGTGGCTACGTTGTCGGAAAGCCTAAAAAAACAAGGCAAGGAAAGGGAAAACATTCTCGTCCAAATCACGGACGCAAAAAACTCCGTGGACAAGGAAAATAATATATAGTATAAAGATATGCAAACCTCTAATGTATCTTTATCAAGATGCTATTTCTATAATTAAAGCCTTTGAAGGTTTTAACGAAAAAGCTTACCCAGACCCTATTACTGGAAGCGATCCATATACTTTTGGATATGGAACACAATTTTATCCAGATGGTTCTCAGGTTAAGCAAGGGCATTGTTGTACCAAAGAAAAAGCATTAGAGTATTTGCTTTATGAAGTAAATGTTATTGCAGAAGAAATCGATAAATTAAATCTTGAAATTGATCTTGATATGAAGCAAGGATTGATTTCTTTTATTCATTCAGTAGGCTGGGACTCTTTTTTATATAGTCCTATTATTGATTTATGTGAAAATGAAAACTATGCACAAGCTGCTCAAGAGTTTGGCAAATGGATTTTTAATGAAGAACATGAAGTAATTGGCGGTTTATTAGATAGAAGAAGACAAGAAGCTTGTTTGTTTTTAGATTTAGAAAATCTTCCTGGAGATTTATTGTTAAAAGCTTTTAGAAATTATTCAGCTTCTGCAGAACAAGTTGCTGCTATTAGGCAGCTTGAAACAGAAATAAACCCTTATGTTTTGTCAGAATTTGCTAATAAATTTAATGTTACATACAGTGGTGACTTTGATCTATCCGAAGAGGATTTACGTTTTATTTTTGAATTCCAAAAATAAATCTATACACTAGAATAAGTAGAGTAAAGGTTAATCGGATGGGTGACTCAACATCTACCAAAGAGTTTGAATTGCCATTACACCTGCAACTTGCCATGCGCAAAGCAGAATTAGAAGCACAAGAATTAACCTGGGACCAGCTTTATATTGCGTTGTTAAATTTATATCATCAACGTCTTTTGGAAATACAAGCTGTAAAAGACATGCTACAAGCTGAAAATATTGAATTAGAGTTTGATATTCCAAGTGATATAGAGCTAGCACAGCTAGCCCTAACAATCATGGCTAACCAAGACGATGATGAAGAAGATGATGATTTAACACCTTTCTTTGGTTAAGTTATAAAGCTATTAATCTAGTTAAATACCACTGAGCTTTTTTCAGTGATTCAATACCCCCTTTATGCTTTTCGCGCCAAACATATTTTGCTACGTTACCTTTTAGGTAGCCTCTATATTCTTCTGGCGTTAGCTGTGCTTCGATGGCTTCAATACACTCAAGTCCTCCATCGTTGTAGTGAGAAGGGTGATTAACATTATCAACAAAAATTTCTTCGTGTTTTTTTACATAGTCATTCCATACTTTTTTGTCATACGTTATTTCATTTTCATCACCACTTGTATCAACAGCCCAAGGTACAGGACAGATACCTCCAGGGCAATCTAATACTTCTTCTTCTTCTTCTTCTGAAGTTACCGGTTCAAACCAGCCATCATCTTTCTTTGTTTCTTCTCGTCCATTTCCATTTCCTCCGGAGCGTAATCTCCCATATCCACCATTAACTGACGTGGTTGTGGCATGGCTCCCATCGCAATTCCCTGTTCCGCGCTCGGAATTGTTCCCGTTACTCCGCATCGATTTAGTTCCTCAGGATCAATAGCTAAGTTAGTACGAGGACGCATCTCTTGAGTTACTGCAAGTCCTCTATTGAATTGATCATACACTGGAACGTCATTATTTTCATTATCTAATTCTTGTCCAAAATCAGAAATTGTAACCATACGAGTTTTAAGCTCGTCATTGTCTTTAATAAAAGAGGATAAAAAATCCATGTCGTTTTATTCTCATTAGTTAAGTTCAATTATAATTCAACTATGATAACTTCTAAAAATAATAGTGGCAGCTAGCTCTGGTGGATTTGTTAATGATCTAACTCCTGAGCGAGCGTATGACGTAGATATTCGCCGTTTGGAAGATGACGAGAAACGTACTGCGTATGCTGGGGACATTCGCAACGAGCGACAGCAAGATCGTGTTGAAAAGTTTTTGAGAGCAAAGAAATCAGCCGGAAAGTTTCGGCAGAAGATGAATTACGATCAACCATTTACAGATAGGCAAGGACAAACACCAGCTTTTATTGAAGGAGACCCCTTTGGAAAAGCAGGCGCAACTAACTATGCAAATAAACCACAACCCTCAACAAATCGTTTGTACTATCCATACACAAGTTTTTCTTAAACCTTAGATAAGACTACTTCATACGGTTGTTTTTGATATTTTCCTTTACGCATTTGATAATCAACTTCGCAAGGTTCTCCTTGAAAGAATAACAACTGGCAAATTCCTTCGTTAGCGTAGATTTTATTAAACAAAGGAGTACAGTTGCTAATTTCTAATGTCAAATGACCTTCCCAACCAGCTTCTGCTGGTGTAATATTTGCCATAATTCCAGCTCTTGCATATGTACTTTTACCTACTGCAACTACGGTAACGTCGCGGGGTAAAGCCAAGCGTTCAACAGCAACGCCGAGGCAATAGCCAAAAGGAGGAATAATAAAATAGCGTCCGTGTTCATCTTCATGGAGTTCAGTTTCTTTTAGGATTTCAGGATCAAAGTTTTTAGCATCACACATACCGTGCGGGACGCCACCAAATAACAAGCATTGATTAGGTGATAGCCGAATATCATAACCATAGGAACTAAGACCGTAGCTAAGAATAGGAACTTCATTTTCCTTATTAATTAGAGAAGGTTGGAAGGGAGTAATCATCCCTTCTTCTGCAAATACACGAATTTCTTTATCGCTTAAAACCGTCATAACTAGAACTCAGTTCAAATATTTTACACAATAATTCTGCCTTTTTCAGAATAAATATTAATAAATTCTTGAGTAGCTTCTTCTATATTGT
>Ga0181373_1000292_pt1 | contig 11693 bp, 16 predicted proteins | sample LowvirmetaG_3_FD_130159 | JGI IMG/M metagenome (GOLD analysis project Ga0181373, IMG submission 130159) | Marine viral communities from the Subarctic Pacific Ocean - Lowphox_09 viral metaG | ecosystem: Environmental > Aquatic > Marine > Oceanic | place: Subarctic Pacific Ocean | collected... | reverse complement strand
TATTATAAGTCATTAACACTCGATCAATACAAAGACTTAAGAGAAGCGGTTACTTCAGAACAAGATCTGCAATTATTCCAGAAGCAAGTAGAGGGAATTTGTCAATATTCATCTAATGTCGATATCTTTATTGAAATGGTCAAAGATCCTAGTCCTTATATTCACAGGCACCCTGGAAGATTTACAAATTCAGCCCGACCAGAAGTTGCAGAAGTTGCTATAGAGTACTTGCCTTTTGATAAAATAATTAAATCGAAACTACCTTTAACACCGGAGTTTATGACAGAAGTATATCGATCAGAAAAGAAAAAAAATGGAGGAAGGATTCCTTCAAAAATACTATACAGTTTTATTGATGATTCAAACACCTATGATCTCAACAATTTTTACGGGATAGAAATACACAGGCGTGATCCTTCACCTGAAATACTAGACGAGATGGTCAAGGATATTACTTCAGATAATGTAATTTACGGAAGTAATGGGTGGCGTAGCGAAAATCCTCCTAGAGTTAATTGCCATCGTAAAATAGTCAGACATCCTGATCTAACTTCTGAGCATTTTAAATTGTTATATCAATTGTTTGATTCTGAAAGAAGTGTTGATGCTGGTAATGAGAGCTTACTTGTTTTGATTACACGCCCAAATTGTCCGGAAGAATTAAAGCTTTTAGAAATTACTAATAGATTTGATTTCAAACTTCGTACAGTACCTGCACAAGGAGAAGCTGTTGCTAATAAATTAGGTGAATTAAAAAGCTCTAGCCTTAGGCCTGTTTGGACATTAGCTGCATCCGGTGACAACAAACTATTTAAAGTATTTGAAGAAAAGCGTCCTGACGTATTTTTAAGTTACATTGATGCGGCAGCTGAATTTAATTCATTTTCACACTTCATGACTTGGACACACCTAGATCCAGTTTACGGGATAAAAGTGTATGAAAGAGCAATACATAGAGAAGTTTTATTAAACCCAAATAATTACAAAAATGGCGTTTTAAGTTTTAGAACAGAACCGAGTGTTGCTGCACCTGTTATACTTAAGTTGCAAAAAGATCCATTAATTACGAAACCAGATGTGCAAGCATACAAGACACAAGTAGCAACGACAGAGAGAATAGCCTCAGCAACATCTTTGTTTGTTGATCCTAATAACGCGGTTGAATTGCAAGAATATTACCAAGACGAATGGATGGAAGCACTTATGCCGGCGAGCGAAATAGGAATAGAGCATGCAGAAATAGTAAAAATATACGAAAAAGGATACGCGACAGTTAATATACATGATTACATGGCAGAAATAATTACTTATCTACAAAAATATGAAGAACAGCCTGAGATGAATAATCCGGAAACATATGGCTGGGCGCTATCGCTTTACAAAATTGTCAACTTTGTAATTAATGGAAAGGCCACTTGGCAAAGATACACTCAGGCTAATAACGTTCCATGGCCGGCTAAATTCAATGATTATCTTATTTAAGGCTTGATATATGTAAAAAGAAGGAATCTTGTGTATACTATTATCTAAATGAGGTAATAAATGTCACACAGTACACCAATTGATTATATTTTTATAGAAGGACCCGACTGCAGCGGGAAAACAACTCTTTATGAAATGATTCATAAAGAAACCGGTTACAGATGGAATATTCAAGATCGATCATCACTCTCTATGCTTATTCATGCTCGATATTACGGACGTGATACTTTTAATCATATCGAGCAGCTTAAACGAGAATTACACAACCTTAACAATCAATTGATTATTTGTTTGCCTGAATGGAAAGTTATTGTTGATCGATTTCAAAAGCGCGGTGATCCGATCCAAAACATTACTAGCTTACAAAAAATATATAATCTTTTTAAAGAAGCAGCTGAAGAGTTTGGTAATTACCCTAATGTCACAGTTATTGGTAAGGTCGTAGATAAACAATTAGTTAAAGACTTGGTTAACCAGTATTGTGAAATTGAAAGTGCTTCTATGTCCAACCTCAGCAACGCAGCAACACAAATGGCAGCACTTAAAAAGGGAAAAGAAGTATTAGGGATTAATTTTGTCCATTATGACACCGGTGATTTTGCTGATGTCAATAAGGTAATGTTAGAATATGACAAAGAAAGAGAATATTACCAAAAAATTAAAAACTCAGTATTTGATAAGATTAAAGCAGAGATGCGAGGTGAAAATGAATACAAGCGGAAAGAAGGATTGGGCTCGAGAAGATATATTTACACTGATGATTCTTGTATTAGTCTTGCTCATTTTTTAGTTCGTGACGGTCATATGGACGCAAAGTTCTTTTTGAGATCATCAAATGTAAAAGAGACGCTATCGTATGACTTAAACTTTATAAAACATTTAACTGACGAAGTCTTTCAATATTTTAAGTGCGATCGTCAAGGTAACTATTGTAAAATCGAAGTCACAGTTAACTCTGGCCACGTAATATAACGAATTAATTTTAACAAGGAGGTGATATATGTGGGAACTAACTAGACAAGTAGGCATGATTAGAAATTTTCATTATAAAGTAGGAGGCGCACCAAGAATAAGTTTAAGATTTTCTTCTTACAAAGATGATACATTTAAAATAAAAATCTTGGCGCATCATAGTCCAGACATCTTTATAGAAGAAACTATTACTGTACCATCAGGAGATCTCGAAGACGTGCAAAAAGAAGCTGTTAAAGAATTTAATGAATTTGCAAAAAAAGAAAACAAATTTCTGGCAGCATTTAATAAATCAAAAAGTAAATACGAAAAATATTTTAAAGAATACAAAAAGGAGAAGTAATGGAATTAACTCAAATCACCAAATACAATTATAAGGAATATTTTGAAGCTAACCCAAGCAAAATCAATCTTAGATGGCAAATAACACACTGGATCTTAGAAAAAGAAAAGACACTACCGGACTGGCACCAATATGCCTTTAATGAAGACGGGGATCTATTTTATAGATTCTTGTTGAATGACAATCCTTCATGGCAATTTGTAGGTTACGATGTAGAAACTCAAAAGTCTAATGTCTATCATACAACTTTCTCCTCAGCATGGTAATGATTAAAGACAAAAATATATTTGAATGTATCTTCTTAGATAATCAAATTTGGTTCCCTAACTATGTTGTGTGGGGCCCTCCGAGTTACGGCCATAAAAGAAGAAAAATGATCTTCAAAAAGGCTTTTCCTGATTTAGAGTCGTCAATCTCATCTGCTTTTTCATGGAAAAGCTTGAGAAGGCGACACGATGGAAAAAGAAGAATATTCAAATATGACGACACAGCAAAAGTTTTGAATGAGATTGATAAGGATAGTTTTTTTGTCACAGGTTTTGGTCAACCTATCGAGGTAGGCGAAAGAATAATAACTAATAACGAAACTTTTATAATTGAAAAATTATCTGTTGTTAGTCATGCAGGATTGATTGCTTCGTATACACTTGACAACGAAGAGAAGAAAGTAAATGTCAGCTTTTTTGAAAGAAAAAGTAATAATGAATCATGGCAAATAAGGAAACAAAAATGAAAAAAATGATAATGGTGTCTGGTGGTTTTGATCCTCCGCATGTAGGGCATATAAGAATGTTTAAAGAAGCTGCTGAATGGGGCAAAGTATGTGTTGCAATTAATTCAGACGAATGGCTAATGCGGAAAAAAGGTTATGTGTTCATGCCGTGGGAAGAACGTGCTGAAATAATAAAAGAATTCGCTTGTGTCAAATCAGTGACTTCTTTTGATGATTCAGACGATACTGCATGCAACGCAATCATACAGATGAAACCCGATGCTTTTGCCAATGGGGGCGACAGAAAAAAAGAAAACACCCCCGAGATGGAGCTTTGCGACAAGCTAGGAATTCAAATGTTATGGGGCATTGGCGGAAAAGATAAACCCCAATCATCATCATGGTTAGTTAACAAACTTTTGGAGAAAAAATGATCTTAAACAAACTAATGTTTAACGTTGCACTAGCTGGAGACAGCAGAATATTTAAAAAGATAAAAGGCGTTAGGGAGTGTAAATGAAAGTAAAAATTAAAAAATTGCATCAAGATGCTGTCATTCCTAATTATGCGCGCAAAGGGGACGCAGGTTTAGATTTAACTGCAGTAAATGTTACAGCAGATCAGCATGGCTGCTTTACATATCATACCGGTCTTGCAGTTGAAATTCCGCCATGGCACGTTGGTTTGTTGTTTCCGAGGTCTTCTGTGTATAAAACGGGGCAAACGCTGACAAACTGTGTCGGTGTTATTGATAGTGGATATAGAGGCGAGATTATGATGAAATATTCTTTATCATCAAATCGCAACGAATACCAGATTGGTGATAGAATTGGGCAATTAATCATTGTCCCGTATCCTAGGATTGAATTTGTAGAAGTAGATGATTTAACACCCACAGATCGAGGATTAGGCGGTTATGGAAGCACAGGAAAATGAAAATAATTACTAAAGGAAGTAAAATCTCTGTAAAGTTAGGCAAGCGATTTAAAAAGCACGAAGTCATTTCTTGTGATCCAGAAGGATGGATAACTTTCAAGTCAACAGACCCAGACTCCAAAGACTTTACTCTTAACTTAGAGATTCACAAAAATCATATAAAAATACCAGAAAAGAAAAAAGTTGTGCCTCCAAAGAAAAAACGAGGAAGGAAAAAGAAAAAATGAGCGAATACTATTTTATGTTAAAACGAATACAAAAACTAATTATTGACGTACCTGACTTTCCAAAGCCGGGAATTACGTTTAAAGATATAACTCCTCTGCTCCAAGATCAGGCAGAATTACGTAATATAATTAAGTCTGAAGGGCGAAGAATTAAAAACGACGGCAGGAACTATACCAAAATTGTAGCAATAGAGTCACGAGGTTTTATCTTCGGATCACTTCTTGCATATGAAACCGGTTTACCCCTGGTTCTTGCTAGAAAAGCAGGAAAGCTGCCACGTGAGCTCGTAGGGAAAGATTATGGATTGGAGTACGGCAAAGATAGAGTTGAGATTCATAAAGATGATATTGATAATGGCGACAATATTCTTATTGTCGACGATGTGCTAGCAACGGGCGGAACAGCAATTGCTGTTGCAGACATCGTCGGTACTTTGTCAGGAAATGTGACAGGTTTCTGGTTCCTCATGGATATCAAAGGGTTGAATGGCCTCGAGGCCCTAATTGACAGTTCAGGTGTTGACCCAAGCGATATCGAAGTAGTATTATAAATTTTTATACTTCTGTTTATAATATAACATTCACACAGGAGTGTATATGAGAAAAGCATTGGTAACAGGAGGCTGCGGTTTTATTGGCAGTAATCTAACAAGAAAGCTAGTAAAATTAGGGTGGCAAGTAGATGTTGTTGATGATATGTCAAACGGGCATTTAGAATTGTTAGCGGATCTTAAGCTTAGAGTACTGGTAAACGGTTCTTTTTATACAGCGTATAAAATGCAAGATTTAGAAAGATGTCAAGATGAAGTCTTGATTATCCAAGATGACTTTGCCGACGACAACATTTTAAACGCAGTTTATCAAGGCACCTATGATGTAATATTTCATAAAGCTGCACTCCCAAGAGTAAGCTATTCAGTTGAACAACCAGCCCATACAACAGATATCAATATTTTAAAAACTGTCAGACTATTTGAAGCTGCCAGTGGTTCAGTTGATAGAATTGTCTTTGCTTCATCGTCAGCTGTGTATGGTAATACAGAAAACTTACCAACGCTAGAGGCAGAAAAGAAAAGACCGAATTCACCTTACGCATGGCAAAAATCAACAATTGAAGAATATTCAAAATTGTGCAGCGGGCTTTACGATCTTGACGTTGTTTGTTTAAGATACTTTAATGTATTTGGTCCAGGTCAATACGGGGACAGCCCATACTCAACAGCAGTGTCAGCTTGGTGTCACGCAATTAAAAACGGCAAAGAGTGCAGATCTGACGGAGACGGAGAGCAAACTCGCGACATGGTTTACATTGATAACATTGTTCATGCTAATATTTTGGCAGCAAAATCCCCGAAAAAGTTCATGGGTGAATCATACAACATTGCATGTAACACAAGTGTGTCAAATAATGAAATAATAAACGCAATGAAAGAAAGAATGGGAGAAAAAGTAAAAGTAAGACATTCACCAGAAAGAGTTGGTGATGTTAAACATACTTTAGCTAGCTATGAAAAAGCAAAGAAGACATTTGGCTATGAACCTTTAGTTGGTTTTTGGGAAGGATTAGAAAAAACATATAGATGGTGGGATATTTTATAAAAACATTTTATAATTATAGTTACTAGACAGGAGTACTTAAATGTTCATATCAAAGCGTAATCTCACTATTCTCATAGAAAGCTACCTTAAGGGTGGTCTAGATACAGATACAGATCGTCCTGGCTACAACGCAATTGCAAAAGGGTTAAATGCGATAACAAAAGAAAAAGCCAAAAAAACTATAGCACAGTCGTTAGATGATTATTCTAATTTTGCTTTTGATGGAAAAGCACCTGGCGCATTTGGGGTAGCTTATGATAATTATGAATCAACAAAAGGCATAAGCGCAAAAGAGTTAAGAAGGGTTGCAAAAAAAGTTTGGAATGACAATGCTGATCATGCTTTTTTTAAAAATAGTGTTGCTAAGATGCACCAGACTGCTTACGCTCACAGTGGTGATGCATCAAAAAATCCTGGAGTTGATCCTAATTACTTATTAGGCGGAGGTAAAACAGAGCTTTCTTGTTGGGCATTTCCAACCCAAAATCCGTTGAAACCTCAGGTGAGCGAAATAGTTGCTGCTAAACTTGCAACAAATAACTTTTATTTAGTTTTAGACGGTAGGGTTACATGGAGTGGTAACTTCGATGCATTCACAGAACAACTATCAGCAAAGCAAAGAAGCGAAGATGCTAAATCTTTAGAATCTGCGAAGAAGAGTACTGCTTCTTCTGGCCTACCTAAAAGGCCCGGTGGCGTACAGCTAACTAGGACTAACCCAGTCTGGGGATCATGGGATGATGCTTACGACGAAGAGGGTAATTACAATCCAGATTTTGAGCCGGAGCTTTTAGATCCGGGAGAAGTCGACTGGGAAGCTAGTTTAAAACAGACACCTATACTTTTAGATAGAGAAGATTTTGAAAATATTCGTGGAACACAATCGGGTGATGTTTATGGCTACAAATCTCAGGAAACAATTATAGATAATTGGAAAATTAATAACGTTTTGTTGGTGTTGGACAGCAATACAGGTATGGGCGGAAAAGAAAATATCGAAGATTATATTGTTGATTTAAAAGTCAATAATAAAAATGGCATTTTAAGAATGTTGGGTAAATTGAAGTATATTAATAAACAGCAAGGAATTAAAGTAAATATTGCTGACACATCAATTTCTAGATACTTGACAGATGAAGAAGTTCAGGGAATTTTTACTGAACTTTCTAAACCTCGTACACAACCGGTAACAGATCCTTTTGCACATTTACGACTATAGTCTTATAAGACAATAAAAAGTGTAATTTTTATTAAAATATATTATAATCTAACATAAATTAGGAGATGAAATGGCGGAATTAATCCTGTATACGGGTCCCATGTTTAGTTCTAAAACAACTAGATTGCTAATGGAAGCTGACAAAAGACATTATCAAAAACAAAGCATTATATCTTTCAAGTCAAAAATGGACGACAGATATACACAAGTTGGAGAAATTGTTACACACAACTTTAATAAAATACCTGCACATCTTATTTCAACAGGTGATGAAATGTTAACTAAGATCGCAGAGCAAACTGCTTTAGGTACCAACATTGACACTGTAATTATTGACGAGTTGTTTTTAATTGAAAACGGTGCCGCGGCATGTGTTAATCTTTTTAAGAAAGGGTATAATGTAATTGTAGCCTCAATCGATCTTTCTTTTGCAGGGGAAGCTTTTAAAGAAGTTAAAGAGCTTATGCCTTACTGCACAAAGATTGAGAAATGTACAGCAGTTTGTGCTGTGTGTCAAAGTGACGCTCGGTATACTAACAGAAAAACGCAAATCAGTCTTTCAAACACTAACAAAGAAGGAAATATTCAAGTTGGCGGCTCAGAACTTTATGAGGCAAGATGTCAATTACACCATAATTATATGAGAGATTAATCAAGGAGAAGTAATGTTAGAACCTTCAAGTGTCAACTGTGTTATTTATCATGCAAACTGTACAGATGGGTTTGGATCAGCCTATTCAGCCTGGAAGCTTCTTGGTAATAGAGCTGAGTATTATCCATGCAAACACGGTCAAGTACCACCAGACGTCAAAGGCAAGACTGTGGTAATATTAGATTTTTCATTTAACAATGAGACAACAAAACAAATGATTAGCGATGCAAAAGAGCTATTAGTTATTGATCATCATAAGTCTGCAATGGTTGAATTACATGACATTAGCAATACTCACTTTGATATGAAACATAGTGGTGCAATGTTAGCCTGGCAATTTTTTCATCCTGGCAAGGAACCACCAAAATTTATTGAGTATATAGAAGACAGAGACCTTTGGAAATGGGAGCACCCGTATTCAAAAGAATTTAGCGCAGCATTTGATATGATCCCGTTTGAGTTTGAAGAATTTGAGAAATTCGAGGATGATAGCGTATTTGATGACGCAGTTAAGCGTGGTAGTTATATTCTTGCTTATTCTAAGACTGTGATAAAGAAAGTTTGTGACAAAGCAGCACACAGAAAGATTGACGGGAAGCATGTCATGGTTGTTAATTCATCACATTGGATGAGCGAGATTGGCGCAAAGTTATCACCTGATTGCGATTATGCGCTAATCTGGTATTATGATCATAATGATAACAATATTAAAGTAAGTTTAAGAGCGTTTCACGAGCATATAGACGTTTCAGAGGTATCCAAGAAGTACGGTGGTGGCGGGCATAAAAAAGCTGGTGGTTTTATTTTACCAGGTGACTTTAAAGTCGAAGACTTATTTGATAAGGAGTAGCTGGTATGTTGACAGCAATGGGTGATGTTATGCGAAGTGCATATAAAAAAGGATGGATCACAACACGTGATGGCAACATATCTTTAAAGATGAAAGATAAAGATTCTCTTTATATCACACCATCAGGATGGAGAAAAACAATTTTGCATCCTGAACACATGATAAAAATTAAGATAACTCCAGCTGGGTATAATTTACCACCCGGTTCGAATCCATCAGGCGAGCTTAGTATGCATCTTAAGCTACAGCGATATCATGATAAAACGCGATCAATTGTCCATCTTCACCCAACACATATAATTGCTGCTGTATACGCTGGCTGGGATCTCCAGGAACTTGCAAAAGAATTTCCTGAGGTGTCACGATATACAAAGGTAGGACCTACTGTACCTGTTTTACCTGTCGTATCTTATGAATTAGCAGAAGCTACGTTTGAGGCTGTAACTCAGTGGAGTACTACAGGTACAAATACACACAAGTTTGATATCGTTGCACAGGCGGGTCATGGTGTATGTGCTATTGGAAAGAATCCATGGGATGCTTATGAACATATTGAACGGTTGGATCACATTTGTGAAATTGTTTTAATGTCAGGAAAAAGACCGGGTGAAAGATGAGTGAAACAAAGATTCGACCAGACTGGAACAGTATCTGGCAAAGATTTTCGCTTGATATCGCACAAAGATCACCTGATCCTAAATTTCAAGTAGGCGCAGTTATCGTCACAGATGACAACACACAGGTACTTGCTTTAGGCTATAACGGCGATCAAAAAGGGGGCCCAAATTGCAGGGATTCCTTAGAGACTGGAAGAAGTGGATTTATTCACGCTGAAGTTAATGCATTAATTAAGTGTGATTTTAATAATCCTAAACCTAAAAAAATGTATCTAACACATTCACCATGTCCGGTGTGTGCAAAATGCATTGTTAATGCTGGAATATTAAGCGTTTTGTATATCGAAGACTATAGTCCAGATATAACTGGTGTCGATATATTGTTGTCTAGCGGTGTCAATGTAGTAAAATTAGGTGACAATTAACATTTGTTTAAATAATTATTTTAAGAAAGGAAATAATTAAAATATAAAATTGCTTGGCCTGAGTTTTGCTGAGTTATAGGAATATTTCACTGGAGAACAGCAAAATGAAAGAAAGTCTTAAGAAGGGCGTCCAGCGTAAAGGTAAGAAAATAATTAACATGCTTGCTGATAATCTCACAATACGTCACAAAAAAACAAAAATAGAATATACAATACAAAAAATCGTTATCCAAGACGGTAAACTAGTTATAATTGCTTATAGATACTATAGTAAACCTGAATCAGACAAAAAGGTATTTATTAATATTCTTGAGTCAGAGTTTAAACAATACGAACCGGTGTAAAAATGAAAGAACTATTTAACGAAAAAGCAAAGAAGATAATAAAAGATACACTCAACCTTAATGAAGCTTTAAGCGCTCAAGAAAAAAAGTTTAAGTTTAGTGTGGATGAGATATTAAGTAATGATAATTTCCAAAATCACTTAGAACTCTATCAAGGATATCTTAAAAAATTTAACGAAGTTAGCTCTAAGCTTGACACAGTAGATCGATCAAATGTAAATAGCAGTAGCTCAGAGTTTAGATCTTTGAAACTTGACGAGACTTACAATTTAAATGGTGTATATCTACATGAATTATTTTTTGCGAACATAGGTGATCCTAATTCTGAGATAAAAATGGATTCTTTATCATATATGCGATTAGCAAGAGACTTTGGCAGTTTTGATGCATGGCAGAAAGATTTAATGGCATGTGCTTCTGCTTCACAAAATGGCTGGGCAGTTACCTATTTAAATACTTACACACAAACATACATGAATGCTGTGATCGACTTACATACAAATAATGTGCCGGTTGGCTTTTATCCCGTAATTGTTATTGATGTTTGGCAACATGCATACTATAGAGACTATTTAAAAGACGTGGATACTTATACACGTGCAATGATGAAAACACTGCGATGGGAAATTATTGAAAAGAGATTTCAGAAGGCTGATAAAATATTACAAATTATTAGAGGGTAATCGATGACAAGTTATTATAAAAAAAGAAGTTTGATATACGAAAATGAAACACAAGATATGGATGTACCGGAGACAAATATATCCGTTACAGGAAGACTATCTGCAAGAAAAGCTGACGACTCTGTTGACGATCAAATTGACTCGCTTATTTTGTTATATGAAAAAAACAGTATCAAAGAAGAAGAGTCTATTAATGAATCTTTAAGAAATCTAAGTTTAAAGGCATTACTCGTTGAACAAGAAGAAGAATCAGCGCTAGATGAGCCAGCTGGTGATGAAGGCGGTGATGAAGCAGCAGATGAAGGTGGTGACGATGAAGTACCTAAACCCGAAGGATCTGAAAAAGTAACAGCTGCAGCTGCAACAGAAGTTAATGTGCCTAACTTAGATATCGACGCTTTTACAAACAATATTGCAAGATTAATTCATAACAAAGATTCTTTATTAGATATCCAAAAAGTAATTATTAATCGAGCCAAAAATCTATTAAATGACAATTATGGTGATGCTTATGTCCAAAGATTCTTATCTACACTTGAAGAACAGTTTGGATTAGGATATAAGGAACACAATGTAAAGTACAGTAATAATGACGCACCTTTTGCAGTTGGTGCAAATCCTGCTGGAGCAGG
>Ga0181373_1000291_pt1 | contig 11720 bp, 15 predicted proteins | sample LowvirmetaG_3_FD_130159 | JGI IMG/M metagenome (GOLD analysis project Ga0181373, IMG submission 130159) | Marine viral communities from the Subarctic Pacific Ocean - Lowphox_09 viral metaG | ecosystem: Environmental > Aquatic > Marine > Oceanic | place: Subarctic Pacific Ocean | collected... | reverse complement strand
TTAAATGAATTTATAAGTAAGGCTTTTAACTTGGATGGGTCATATAAGGATACTATATTCCCCGCAAAACCAAGTAAATGGAATTGCACGTTCTGCCCTTTTAAAGATAATATGGAACTCTGCAATGTAGTTGGTAAAAATTTGTAATCTACATATATGTATAGACAAATATAATAAAATAAAAATTATGGCAAATTCAAAAGACATGACACTAACAAGTGTAAAAGTAAAAGCAGATTTATTTGAAAATTTTAAAATCGAATGTGTAAAACGTAAATTTAGTTTCCAAAAACTAGCTGATCGTTCATTATACTTATATTTAACAAATGAAGATTTTAGAAAACAAATTAATTCACAAGTAAAATTAGATCTAGATTAATAATTAAAACAGTTATTGAAGATGAAAGAAGGTTATATTAAAAAAGAAGATAGAAAAAAAATTCTATTGCTAACAGATGATATTAGAGTTCATTCTGGAGTAGCTAATGTAGGTAGAGAAGTAATAACTCATACTTCCCATAGATACAATTGGATACAGATGGCAGGAGCTATTAGACACCCTGATAAAGGTAAACCTGTGGATTTATCTGGTGCAATTAACAAAGATGCAGGGATTGAAGATTCAAGCGTAATATTATTCCCAGTTGATGGATATGGGGATCCTAAAACATTAAGAGAAGTAATCAAACATGAAAAACCAGATGCTTTATTTTTAATAACAGATCCAAGGTATTTTGATTGGTTATTTAAAATTGAAAATGAAATTAGATCTCAAATTCCTATAGCATATTTAAATATTTGGGATGACTTACCTGCTCCAATGTATAATAGAGAATTTTATGATTCATGTGATGCTTTATTTGGAATTTCTAAACAAACAGTTAATATAAATAAGTTAGTTTTAGGTAAGGAAAAATCTAAAAATAAAGTTATAAAATATATACCTCATGGATTAAATAGTAATACATTTAAACCTCTTAAGGATAATGATAAGGCTTTAAATGAAACTAGAGATAAAGTAAATAATGGTGCAGACATTGATTTTACATTATTTTTTAATTCTAGAAATATTAGAAGGAAATGTATTCCTGATACAATATTTGCCTGGAAATTATTTATGGATAAATTACCAGAAAAAGAAAGGAAAAAATGTAATTTTATTCTTCATACAGATCTTGTAAATGATGCAGGTACTGATTTACCAGCAGTAATTAATTTTTTATTCCCAAATAAAGGATCAGGTAATATAATATTATCATCACAAAAATTAACAAGAGATCAATTAAATCATTTTTATAATATAGCAGATGGTGTTATATTACTTTCCTCAGCTGAAGGTTGGGGGTTATCATTAACAGAAGCACTATTAACAGGTACCCCTATTATTGCTAATGTTACTGGTGGTATGCAAGATCAAATGCGTTTTGAAGATGAAAATGGTAATTGGATTGATTTTGATGAAAATATTCCTTCAAACCATAGAGGTACTTATAAAAAATGTGGTAAGTGGGCATTACCTGTATATCCAACTAGTTTATCATTAGTAGGTTCACCTAAAACACCTTATATTTGGGATGATAGATGTACACCTGAAGATGCAGCTAAACAAATTAGAGCATTATACCATATGAGTAAAAAAGAAAGAAAAGAAATAGGTAAAGCTGGATATGATTGGGTTACAAGTAAAGAAGCTGGATTTACTGCTCAAGTTCAAGGTGAAAGAGTAATTGAGGGGATGGACGAATTATTTAAAAAATTCAAACCAAGAAAATCATTTACATTTACTAAAGATACAGATATAGAAAGAAAAGTTTTAAATCATAAATTAATATACTAACATGAAAAATACATTTGTTGTAAGTTGTCCAATTGATACTTTTAGTGGTTATGGTGCTCGTTCTAGAGACTTTGTAAAGGCATTAATTGAACTAGATGAATATGAAGTATCTATTATACCTCAAAGATGGGGAAACACACCAGAAAATTTTATAGAAAATAATAAAAAAGAATGGGGGTTTTTACAAAAACATATTATACCAAGTTTACAATCCAAACCAGATATATGGTGTATGATAACAGTTCCAAATGAATTTCAACCTGTAGGCAAATATAATATTGGTTTAACAGCAGGAATGGAAACAACTCATGTACATTCAAGTTGGATTGAAGGCTGTAATCGTATGGATTTAATTCTAACATCATCAAATCATTCAAGAATAACATTCGAAGCATCACAATACCAGGCAAAAGATGGAAGTCATATTTTAAAATTAGATAAACCTATTAAAGTATTATTTGAAGGAGTTAATTTAGATGTTTATAAAGAAATTAAAATATTTACAAATAAAGATTTAAAAAAACAAATACAATCTATACCTGAAGATTTTGCATATTTAACTGTAGGACATTGGATGCAAGGTGATATAGGACATGATAGAAAAAATATTGGTCTCACAGTAAAAGCTTTTTATGAAATATTTAAAGGCAAACCTAAAAAACCAGCACTTATACTAAAAACTTGTGCTGTTGGAGGTAGTAATGCTGATAGAGTAGAAATGTTAAGAAGAATTGATTTAATAAGAGAAACAGTTAAAGGAGATGATTTACCTAATGTTTATTTATTACATGGAGACTTTACAGATATTGAAATGAATGAAATCTATAATAATCCTAAAATTAAAGCAATGATAAGTTTAACTAAAGGTGAAGGGTTTGGAAGACCATTACTTGAATTTAGTACTTTAAATAAACCTATTATAACAACTGGATGGTCAGGTCATACAGATTTTTTAAATAAAGACTATTGTGCTTTATTAGGTGGTGAATTAGAAAAAGTACACCCATCTGCTCAAGTTAAAGATATGATATTGGGTGAAGCCCAATGGTTTAAAGTAGGTGACCAATGGATTAATAATGGTTATCAAGATGTATTTTTAAAGTATGATGAGTGGAAATCAAAAAGTAAAAAACAAGGATTTCATTCTAGAAAAAACTTTAGTTATAAAAAAATGAAATCAAAAATTAAAGAAATATTAGACTTAACCATACCAGAATTACCTAAAAAAATGGAATTAAAATTACCTAATATGTCTAAAATACAAATGCCTAAAAAGGATAAACTTAAAATAGTAAAATAATGAATAAAGATAATTTAATAAAATGTAATAGATGTGGTGGTGATGCTTGCTATACTCAAAAAGTAGGTAAAATAACACTTTATTCTTGTTATGGATGTGGTTTTCAAACTTCAACTGTAATGAAACAGGGCGAAAAGTTTTTTGAAGAACAAATAGAAATACTTCCTGAATTATATAAAGCATTATTAGGTGAAGATGAAGATGGATTAGTATGGATGCCTCAAACGGTAAATTTACCTCAAAATGGTATGGTATTTGCTACAGCAGCTAAAGAATTTGGAGTTAAAGGTGAAGCAGTATCACAAGATAACTATGAATGGGCTGGAGTTAAAGCAGTAAAAATAACAGAAGAAGAAAAGGAAAAATTTCCAATACCAGGTAAAAAAGGAGAGTTTTATGAATGGAGAATGGATATGACTACTGAAAAAAGATTTGCTCACAAAGATTTTGTTGAAGCATTAGATTATATAGGAGTATTTGGTTCTGAAGATGAATAAAATGAAAATATTAGTTACTGGAGGAGCAGGATTTATAGGATCTAATTTAATAAAAAGATTATTAAATGAAGGACATGAAGTTCATTCATTAGACAATTATTCAACAGGTAATACTAGTAATCATTTATCTGTAGAAGGATTTACAGCTATATACATTAAAGGAGATGTTAGTGAATATGGAAGTTATGATTTACCCTGTGATGATTATGACATTATTTATCATTTAGCTGCTCAGTCAAGAGTACAACCTTCATTTGAGAACCCCTCAGAAACATTTAATTATAACGTTTTAGGTACTAAAAGAGTATGTGAGTATGCTTTAAAAATTGGTGCTAAAGTAGTATACGCTGGTTCATCATCTAGACATCACAATCCAGCTACTTCACCTTATGCTATGTATAAGTATTTAGGTGAAGGTGTTTGTAAATTATATAAAGAATCTTTTAATTTAGAAGTTGAAATTTGTAGATTTTATAATGTATATGGTCCTGGTGAAGCATTAGATGAAGTAAATGGTAATGTAATTGGTATTTGGAGATCTAGAATTAATAGAGGGGCAGATATTGAGATTGTTGGTGATGGAAAACAAAGAAGAGATTTTACTCACGTTGATGATATTGTTGATGGTTTATATAAAATTGGTATTAAGGGTATAGAACATGAAGATGCTTGGGAATTAGGAACAGGTGTGAATTATTCTATTATTGAGTTGGCAAAAATGTTTCAAAATAAATTTAATTGTGAAATATCTTATTTAGAAGACCAACCAGGTAATTATAGAGCTACATTATGCGAAGATAAAGATGCTATGAATATTTTAGGTTGGAAACCCAAGGATAGGTTATTATATTACATCAATAATTTAGACAAAGATGAAGATTAGTTATGCAATTACAGTTTGTAATGAATTTGTAGAAATCCAAAGATTAGTTTCATTTCTATTGAAACATAAACGTCACGAAGATGATATTGTTATATTATATGATATTAAAAATGGTGATGAAGGTATAGAACAATACTTAAGAGCAAAATCAGTTAATTGTGAAATAGCTTGGATGCCAGGTGAATTTGATGGGCATTTTGCCAATTGGAAAAATAAATTAACTGAAATGTGTAGTGGTGATTGGATCTTTCAAATAGATGCAGATGAAATGCCACATATGGATTTAATAGAATATTTACCAGAAATAATATTAAGTAATCCAGATAATGAAGTAATTAGAGTACCTAGGGTTAATACAGTACATGGTTTAACTGAAGAATATGTTAGACAATGGGGGTGGAGAGTAAATGATAAAAATTGGGTTAATTGGCCTGATTTTCAGTGGAGAATTTATAAAAACAATACTAAAATTAAGTGGGTAAATAAAGTGCATGAAGTACTAGAAGGATATAAAACATATTCTGATCTGCTTGAAGAAGAAGCATTTTGTTTATATCATCCTAAAGATATAGAAAAACAAGTTAAACAAAATAATTACTATAGTACGTTATGAGTAGAAAATATTTACCAACATTAAGTGAATTAATTGATAGACTATCAATAGCGCAATTAAAAGAAGTTTTTATTCCTGAACATAAAGAAGAATATGCTAAGGAGATTAAAGATATAATGCATGATATTAGTTTAGAAGGTGTTGATGCTGAATTATGTAGAGCAGTAGTAGTATTATCGCAAATGAATTTACACATATGGCATAATGAATCTAACTATAGAAGAGGTATTAAAGATGGGAATAATTTAGAATTAACTCATGGTTTAAATGGTATTAGAAATACTGCAAAAAATAAAATACAAGAAAAAGTAGGTGGTAGAAAAGATTATAAAATCGATTGTCTAGCTGCTGACTTTAAAGACTGGGAAATTTCATGGTAATATTTAGTAACTTTATACCTCAAGAAAGGTATGAAAAAAGATTAGGTAGTATTGAAAGATTTAAAGATAAACCAATAACAATCTTTAATGATAGGCCAGGTACACCTGAAGAATTAGCAATTAATCCGATTAATATACTATTAATTAATGAGCCAAATGAATTTTTTGGTTTACATAATTATGCTAAACAATATGGCCATTTATACTCAGCTGTATTAAGTTGGAATTCAGATATTAATTTACCCAATTCAATAATATTTCCTCATGGTGAAAGAAATATTGACTTAGAATATTGTAAAGAATTTGAAAATAAAGAAAGAGTATTTGAAGTTAATTTCTTAAGAGGTGTTTTAAATAAAATTAAAGGTCATCATTTAAGACATAGAATATTTGATAAGGGATCAGAAATAAAAATACCACATAAATGGTATCCTTATTTAAGTGATTTTAATCATAAAAAAAATAACAGACCAGATGGAAATGATTTACCAAATGGTAATCCAATTGAAGGTGAAGGTAAAAAAGAATTATGGAATAGAAATGCTATGTTTCATGTAGCAGTAGAAAATTCAAAACATAATAATTATTTTACAGATAAAATTATAGATTGCTTTTGTACTAAAACAGTTCCAATTTATTGGGGTGCTCCTTACATAGGTGATTTTTATGATGATAGAGGTATTATACATTTTGAAGATGAAAATGAATTAGTAGATATTATTAATAAATTAACACCTCAGGATTATTATGATATGAAAGGTTTTATTGATGTTAATTATCAAAGAGCATTAGAAAATAGTAATTTCTTTAAACGAATAGAAGAATTTATTGATGAATTAATTGAAATGAATAATTTATGAAGTACCATATAAGTATCCACATATCACCTTATGAAATAGATAATTATCAAACATTTATACACCAATTAAGAAGAAATCTTAATTATATTGATGATGAAATTATATTTTCACCATTTTTAAATTTATCTAATTATTTTTATAATTGGGAAGATAGTGTATTTAATCCTGGTTATTTTGTGGATAGATTTAATGAATTGAATAATATTGTAAAAGAATATTGTACATTAGATGAACATATAAATTTTGAAGAAAAAATATTAGGTGCCTTTAGTTATAAAACTATGTTTTTAGAGCAATATAAAGATAAAGTAGATGCGTTTATTTGGTTTGATAGTGATATGATCTTCCCAGATAATGCTATAGCTTCTTTAATTGTAGCTCATAAATCGGTTGAGGATAAACATTGTATAATAACACCTCAAATACATAGATTATGGGATGAAACGTGGGATGTTTTAGTTAATGAAGACTACATGAATATACCAGCATCACACGATAATTATTTTGGGTTTGATGGTTATAAATTATTTAAACATAATGGAAAAGACCTATCAGTTATTAAAAACGAACAAAGATTTAAATTCGCTGCTGGTTGGTGTAATTTATTAACATCAGATTTATTTAAAGATTATATTGAATTTGATTATAACTTGGGTCATTACGGACCTGATGATACATTTATAATGAATTTACTAGACTACTATAAATTTAATAAAGGTAAAGACGTTAATCAATATATTATTAAAAACTTAGTAGTAACAGAAAATTACAAACATAGTTTAAATCAGTATAAAAATTATATTACTAAAAACAGTAATGTAAAAACAAAAGAAGAATTTGCTGATGATGTAATACAAGCTATAAGTAAACGATTAAATAAAATAATAAATGAGTAAAATATTAGTAATAGGAGATAGTTGTTTAGATGAATACATTTATTGTACAACAGGTAGATTCTGCCCAGATGCACCCGTTCCAATTTTAAAACCAGAGTCATTTGTAAGTGCTTTGGGTATGGCTGGTAATGTAGTAGATAATTTAAAATCATTAGGTTGTGATGGTTGGTTAGTTTCAAACGCTAATCATATTAAAAAAACAAGATATGTTGATAGTAGAACAAACCACATGTTTATTAGAGTTGATGAAGGTGAAGATGATGTATTTCCTATAGCTCAAAAATCATTAGAAGATATTAAATTTGATGAGTTTGATGCTGTTGTAATTAGTGACTATTGTAAAGGTTTTATTGATGAAGCTACAATCAAATACATATCAGAACAACACCCAGTAACATTTTTAGATACTAAAAAAGCATTAGGTGATTATGCTGATAAAATTAAATTTATTAAAATTAATGATGTAGAATTTAAATATAATAAAGATAATATAGATAAAAGTTGGTCTAAAAAAATGATTATTACAAGAGGACCTAGAGGAGCTGAGTATAAAGGTAAAGTTTATCCTGTTAAGGAAGTTGATGTAAGAGATACTAGTGGAGCTGGTGATACATTTTTAGCTGGTTTAGTATTTGATTATTTAAAAAATAAAAGTATAATAAAAGCAATTAAATTTGCAAATAAATGTGCAACCCAAGTAGTACAGAAAAAAGGTACTGCAAAAATAGATATAGATGAAATATAAAATTAGTAAAAAATTAGAAGAAGTAGTAATTATCCAACCAGATATTTTCTATGATTATAGAGGTGAATATGTTGAAACTTGGAATGTAGAAAATTATAAAATATTTGACCACATAGTTAATAATAGTAAAAAAATTGAATTTAAACAAGATGACATAAGCACATCAGTGAAACATACATTAAGAGGATTACATGGTGATAATAAAACATGGAAATTAGTTTCATGTGTTTATGGTTCATTATTACAAGTAGTCGTTGATATGAGAGAATCAAGTGATACTTATTTAGAATATGATATGTTTAGTATTAATGATAAAAATAGAAAACAAATACTAATACCACCTGGTTTTGCAAACGGTCATTTAGTAATGAGTGATTTCGGAATATTTAGTTATAAACAATCTACATTATATGGAGGAGCATCAGAACAATTTACAGTGAAATGGAATGATCCAAAATTAAATATACCTTGGCCTATTGATAATCCTATATTATCTTCACGTGATAAAAACGCAGATACTATATGAAACAAAGTGTATTAATTACAGGTGGAGCTGGTTATTTAGGTTCTATATTAGTTGAATATTTACTAGGCAATGGTTACTCAGTAACTGTATTAGATAATTTAATGTATAAACAAACATCACTATTACATTATTGTGATGTTGGTGATTTTGAGTTTGTCAAAGGCGATGTTACAGATAAAATAACATTACAAGCATTAGTAGCAGCTCATGATATTATAATTCCGTTAGCAGCAATAGTAGGAGCACCAGCTTGTAAAGCTAACCCAGATTTAACAGTTAAAGTTAATTTAGATCAAATTAAAAATATTGTAGATATTTTAGAACCTAATCAAAAATTAGTAATGCCTAATACTAATAGTCAATATGGTAGTTCAAAAGATATTATTACAGAAGATAGTCCTCAAAACCCATTATCGTTATATGCTAAAACTAAATGTGAAGCTGAACAATATATTTTAAATAATAAAAATGGTATATGTTTAAGATTAGCAACTGTATTTGGTGCATCACCTAGAATGCGTACTGACTTATTAGTTAATGATTTTGTTTATAAAGCAATGACCGAAGGTGTATTAGTATTATTTCAATCTCAATTTAAACGTAATTATATTCATGTAAGGGATATAGCTAGAACATTTTTATTTTGTATAGAAAATTATGATAAAATGAATGGTGAAGTATTTAATGTAGGATTATCTAAAGCTAATTTGAATAAAAAAGAATTAGCAGAAGCTATTAAAGAATATTTTCCTAAATTAGTAATTATAGAAAATGATTTTAGTTCTGATTTTGATAATAGAGATTATATTGTATCAAATGATAAATTAGAAAGTTATGGTTGGAGACCTATACATTCAATTGAAGCTGGTATTGTAGAACTAAAAAAGGCATATAAAATGGTCATAGCAGATAATAATAAAAATTATACAAATTTATAATATGAAAGTATTAGTTACAGGTGCTACTGGGTTTGTAGGTAAGCATTTAGTTAATAGGTTAAAAGAAGAAAAATGTGATGTTACTGAAATTAATTCAACTAATTTTAGTAGTATGTGGTCATTAGAAAAAAATACATATGATTATATTTTTCACTTAGCTGTTAAAACAGCAGCTGGTGGTTATTGTCAAAAACACCCAGGTGAACAATGGATAGTAAATTCAAGTATTAATTCTGATATGTTAGCTTATTGGACTCAGTATCAACAAAGAGCAACTATGATTACATTTGGCTCATCTTGTGGTTATAGTAATAAAGTTAAAAAAACAGAAACTAATTATATGTTAGATGTACCTGAAACTGGATATGAAGTATATGGTATGATTAAACGTAATTTACTAACAGGAATATCTGCATTAAAACAAGAATTTAAAATGGATTTTAGGTATTTAATACCATCTGTTTTTTATGGTCCTAATTATGATTTAGAAGATAAACACTTTATATTTGATTTAATTAGAAAAATAGTTAACGCTAAAAATGGAGGTGATGAAGTAGTACTTTGGGGAGATGGAACACAAACTAGAGAATTAATTTTTATTGACGATGCTGTAGATATAATTTTACAATCTATGTCAACATTTTCACCTAAAATATTTAATTTATCTTCAGGTAAATCTTATACATTAAAAACATATGCTAAAACTATTTGTGACATAGTAGGTTATGATTATAACTTAGTTAAGTGGGATACAGAAGCATTTGTGGGATCCAAAAGTAAAAAATTAGTTAATACACATTTAAAAGGATATAAATTTACATCATTAAAAAAAGGTTTAGAAAAAACAATAAAATATTATGAAGATAGCATCAGTAGTAGTAAATAGAAATGATGGTTATAAAGATTTTGAAAGAGGTTTAATTCACTTTAAATCAATGGTTAAGTCATTTGATGAAGTAAATTACGTTGATTGGAATTCACCTAATGGTTCTTTTATATGGGAAATCGAAAAAAAATTACCTAAAAAGGGTAAAATAAAACATTACTGTATACCATCTAATGTAGTAAATCAAATCATATTTGATGCTAATGCTCAAAAATGTAATGAATCATTAAGTAGAAATATTGCTATAAGACGAAGTAATGCTGATTGGATTGTATCCACAAATATAGATGTAATACCTCCAACTAAAAAAGAATTAAAAAAATTAATTAAAAAATTAGATAAAAATACTTTTTATACTATATCTAGGAGAGAAGCACCTAAAGACATAATATATAATAGTAGAAACGAAAAAGAATTAAGAGAATCATTATCTAATATCCCTGCAAGACATTTTCCAGCTAAAGTAACACCAAATGATAATTACAGTTTAATTAACTGTTGTGGTGATTTTCAAATAGCACATAGAGATGTTTGGAATAAAATTAGAGGATTTGAAGAAGAAATGATATATGCTTGTTTTGTAGATACAAATGTACAGAAAAAATCAGTGTTAAATGGTTATAACTTAGAAGTATTATATGAACCAGCTTTATATCATATGGAACATGGAGCTTATTATACTAAAGCAGATGGAACTCGTGTACATGATAGTGAAAATAAAGGAGCGTATAAAGGAGATACTCAAGCTTATAATGATGCTTACGCTTGGGTTGAAAATTTTCAATCAACAAAAAATATGGATAGTTGGGGATTAGGAGATGTTGAAATAGAAGTTGAAATAATTTAATTATATTTATTAAAAAACAAATATGCAATATAGATATTTTAGTGTTACAGATAAAAATAAAGATACTGTAGGAATAGTTAATTCTAATACGTTAGAAGAAGCATACCTAATGGCTAGTAAAATTAAAAAGTTACCATTAGATACATTCAAAAAATTATTTACAGTTGAAAAAATAACCAGAATGTTCCATAGTTAACATGGGGTAATTTGGAATCTTAATATATTTTTCGTATATTTACGTAATATTTTTTAGATTACGTATAATTATAAGCATGGAAAATATGAAAATGATTAAATGTATTAAATGCGGAGCAGATATGCCTGAGTTAAGATTAACTAAATTTGGGTATAAAGTGTGTGTTAACTGTTCAACAACAAGCGCATATAAAGCAGTATCAACAGTTAACGGTACAGGCGATCATACTTGGAATGACATTCAGATAGTAACTGCTGAGCAAGCAGAACAATTAAACAGTCAAAAGAAACCCAAGTTATTAGATTCCTACAGTTCA
>Ga0181373_1000289_pt1 | contig 11781 bp, 16 predicted proteins | sample LowvirmetaG_3_FD_130159 | JGI IMG/M metagenome (GOLD analysis project Ga0181373, IMG submission 130159) | Marine viral communities from the Subarctic Pacific Ocean - Lowphox_09 viral metaG | ecosystem: Environmental > Aquatic > Marine > Oceanic | place: Subarctic Pacific Ocean | collected... | reverse complement strand
TTGCCCATATGCACCTACCTTACTTGCCTCATATAGTAAATACAATTACTCACCTCGCCAACAAATTTTCTGCGATGATGAAATGATTGGAGATACCGCAAGTATCTTTATAAAAACTATCTTCAATACTGATGTAGGTATGAGTATAGAGAATGAACATGAGATAAAAGTAATCTTTGAGTAAAATGTTCAACATAAATTTCCCAGGTCTCATTTCTAAATACCTAGATTACAATATCCACCCTACTATTTGGGTAAATGGATGTTTTGATATACTGCACGCGGGGCATATTGATATGTTAGCATATGCGAAAACCCTCGGTCAGCGTCTAGTCGTCGGACTAGATACCGATGAACGTGTCAAAACAAATAAAGGAGACTCTCGTCCAATTAATCCCCTAGCATTGAGAATCAAAGTAATGGAATCCATTCGTTACGTTGATCATGTAGTATCCTTTGGGTCGGACGACGAATTAATCGCATGTATTCGCGCAAGTAACGCGGATACTATCGTGGTAGGTATGGAGTACAAGGATCGCGTGATAGGTGCTGATATTGTGAATAATGTCGTATTTTATCCTCGCAAATATAACTTATCTACTACAAAGATTGTATCGAAATAGTATATACGTATTTATGGATATTAGTATGGTGGTAAGAAAAAGTCGAGTTTTTTTAAAGGATTTGGTTCCCCAAGATATTTTTCGTATATTTACATATAATAAGAAATAAAGGTTATGAGTATAAGATTTCAAAGTCCATTTTTATGTATTATCGGATCAATTTTCGGAATACTAGCATTATTTACCACATCACTTTTTCCATCTTTCATGTTTGGATTGTGTTTTTTTGGTATTTTTAGAAATTTAAAAAATGAAGCTAATGGAAAACTTTAGAAAAAAGCTTAAAGATACTATTGAAGATAACCGCCTAGAATCGCTGGTTCCATCGCGGGAATACACGGAAAATGAGCAGATATACATGCAGGGTTATACACAAGCATTGGAGGATATGCTTGAAGATCTTAATGCGAGTATTGACGAATTTGCAAAAGACATAATTAATTGTTCTTTAAATTAAATTAAAATGATGACACAAAAAGAAGCCGATTTAGTAAATGAATTAATTGCTATTGAAACCCAAATTCAAACTTTATGGGAATATCACCCTGATAATCCTGATAGAATTGATGTTGAATTTGAATTCCAAAATCTACAACGCGAAGCATCAAGTATTCAAAGTGCTCTTGAAGAAGAAAATTTTGATGATAGAGATATTAGTAGAGAAGAAGAATTACCTTTTTAATACAATATATTATTGGGCTCTAAGGCCTATTTTATAATATTTTCCTGTAGTATTACCTTCTAGATCACTAAGAAAAAATACTGTATTATTAATTACTGTTGAGGTTTCTTGAAAAACCCCATTTTCATATATGTCTATTACAGCAGGTGTAGATCCTGTTAATCCTGTAATTCTAAATGCAGGGCCTGGGGTTATTGCTGCTCTATACCAATTAAAAGATTGAATAGTTTCATTTGCTTGGCATGGATTTGAACCCCCTCCGTCATATAACCAATCAGTTCCAGGGTTAGATCCTGTAGAATTTATGTAAGCCGAAATTTCACCTACATTACTTCCTGTAACTTGTAGAGTTAATGCATAATTTGGGTAAGATCTAGGAGACATTCTAATTACCCATTCATCACCAGCAACAAAAGATGCAGTGTAAGCCATTTGATCACTTGAAATTTGTGATCCCCACCAAGTATTTCCCGCATCAAAATCACTAAGAAATGCTCCATTTTTCCATAAATCATATCTCCCTAAAGCTTCAGGTTTTCCTTGGTCATCAGCTACAACAATAGTCTTAGGACCATTATATAATGCTGGGGCTCCTACAATCCAAGTATAGGAATAAGCAGTTTCTCCTGCTGAAATGTTATAACTACCAAAATTTAAGGGCCAATTTCTAGGAGTACTTTCTTGAGTTTCTATTCTTAATTGACCTATACCATTAGAATTTGTAACTTCTACAGTTAATGGTCTTGAATTGGCTATATAATTAGTATAAAATGAATTAGCATTTAAATAAGTTAAAGCTCCAGTAACAGTATCAAAATTTCTTTGAGCAGCACTCTCAGCTAAAATCATAAAATTTAAATCACTTCCTGAAGTTTGATAACCTGGATTATTTTGAGAAGTTGCATTAATCCCACCTACAGCTCCAGCTGATGTTTGAGTTGGAGTATCTTGTGCTGGGTTAGATTTAACTATAACATACTTATTTTCCTCATCAGGACCCATCCAAAATTTAACTCCACCTGGGTTTTGAGAATAATCTTGAGCATCAATATTTCCAATAACTAATGTACCACTTTGATTAGTATTAGGTATATCATCACCAGGATTATAACCAAAAGGTCTAGTAATTGCCATTATATAGTATTTTTATTATAAATATTAAAAGATAATTTGGTTATTTCCTTTTTTAAAATTATATTTATTAATGTGAAATCACAACACGATATACAAGAATTTGCTAAAATAGTCCACTTATATTTTATTGAGGGAGTATTTAATAGAACAGAAGCAGAAGCTTGGATGGGTGAGATAAAATGTGAATTAGTTAAAATAACTAAACATAAGTTAATTTTTAATTTTTTCGATGAATATTATCCTACTCGTATAACTTTATATCAATCTGGAAGGATAGTTGTGGAAACAGATTTAGATTCTCTTAAATGATCGATCCAGAAAAATTATTTAGTGCTTTTGAATTGCCTAAAAATGAAGACCCTTTACTTGAGGATCTTCAAAAAACTCAGGCATTTAAATTAGGTATGTTTAAAAAGATTATATGGAATCAAAAGAATATAGAGAAAAAAATGGATCATTTCTTAAAAATGATGCCCGAAATAGCAGAAAAAATTAATTTTAATGATGATGCCGGAGAATTTGTTACTCAAACAAGGGCATGGACATATTTAAAAGATTTTAAACCAACTTCAAATCAAGGTAAAGACGCAGCCCGAATATTCTCAGATGATTACACAATTACCGCATGTGAACTTGCATTACATTTTTGGGAAGAGCTAGAGCATTATGAAAAATGCGCACATATCAAAAAAGTTTTAGATCTCTTGAAAAATAACTTGGCAAAATAACCCCCTCAGCGTATATTTGAGGTACAGGAATAGAGAGAGAAAGAGATATGTGAGATAGGGGTACGAGACGTTACGTGACGTCGCCCATAAATATTATAAACACCCAAAACAATTATGAGAAACATAGATTTATTTAGACAGAAACTTAGCCGTATTGACGGAAAACTTAAAACTATCAAAGTTATGGTTACCCGTAAAGGTACTTCTGTTGAAGATATCCATAATGCCGTAGATGCTATTGAGAATGAATGTAGAGATCTTTCTACTATGATTGATCGTGAAGCTTCTAACGCGTATAATAGATAATAAAAAAAATAAAAGTTATGAAATTAACAGCAGAACAAATCCAAGAGAATTGGGATATTTTTATATCCAATATTGAAACCCACATCACGGGTGATCGTAAGCAAGCACTTCTTGATTTTTATAATCAATATCAAGAACGCATCATGTTAATGCCTGCTGCTCACAAAAAAGAATACCATAACTCCTTTCCTGGAGGTTATGTTGAGCATGTAAATCGCGTTGTACGTTGTGCTCTTAAACAAGCATCTTTATGGGGCGAAGAAGGATGTGATATGTCCACTTTTACTACTGAAGAGCTTGTTTTTTCTGCTATTAATCATGATCTAGGTAAAATGGGAGATGAACATGAAGAATCATACATCCCCCAGGATGATAAATGGAGACGTGATAAATTAGGTGAAGATTATAAATTTAATACTAAAGTACCATTTGCTTCTGTCCCAGATCGAGGATTATTTATGCTCCAATCTCATGGTATTCAGTATACATTTAATGAAATGGTAGCTATTCAAACCCATGATGGTCTATATGATGATGCAAATACTAAATATCTTAAATCATTCATGCCAGAGCAAAAACCACGTACTGCACTACCATTTATAGTACATCAGGCAGATCTAATGGCTGCCAGAATTGAATTTGAACGTGAGTGGTTACCGAAATTTAAAAATCCCGTGACATCCACAAAAGAAAATTTTACATTAACGAGCAAGCCTAAAGCTATTGCTAGTAAGCAAAACAAAGCTCTAGGTTCAATAAAAAGTGAAGGTTTAAAGAATTTATTAGATAACTTATGATACTAACTATTGTTATTATTTCCTTATCAGTTTTAGTCGTAGTCTTAGGATATACGACTTTTAATCTTTTACGTAAAATAGAGAAGCAAGAAGACATTTTGTCTAGCTATCTAACATACTTAGATAGAATTTCCCGAGTAATAGAGGTTTCAGATAATAAGCTAAAGACCATAGACGCAAAAGGTACCTTTAGCAGTGACGACGAAGTAGGTTTTTTCTTTCAACAAATCAAAGGGTTACAAGACATCTTGAATGAGTTCACTCTCAAGAAAATCAAATAACCCACTATGCCCAGAAAAGCTAAGAGTAAAAACTACTTCACTCAAGATACAGAAGATGCTATTGTAAGATATAACAATGAACCTGATTCTAAGGTTCGTTCCAAAATTTATGAGCGTGAAATCCATTATGCTTTCTTTAAATTAACAGAAAATATAATTCACACTTTTAAATTTTACTATACAGAAGTAGATGATATAGAACATTTACAGCATGAAGTAATTACTTTTTTATTATCTAAAATTCATTTATTTGACCCATCTAGAGGAGCCAAAGCATATTCTTATTTTGGTACTATAGCTAAACGTTATCTAATCCTTCAAAACCAGAAAAATTATAAAAAACGTATAGATAAAGCCCCAGTAGATGAATTATTTAAAGATGATACTCATTCTTATAATTTAGATGATCCAGATCCAGCAAACTTACCAATAAACCAATTCCTTAGTTTATATGTAGAGTATTGTACCGAAAATTTAGAAAAGTTATTTCCAAAAAAACATGATGCTCAAGTAGCAGATGCTATTTTAGAATTATTTCGTAAACGAGAGGATATAGATATTTTTAATAAAAAAGCACTTTACATTTACATACGAGAAATGGTAGATGTAAAAACTCCTAAAATTACTAAAATAGCTAATCAGCTATATGGTATATTCAAAGATAATTATATATTTTTCCTTGACAATGGGTATGTAGAATTTGAATAGTTTATATTTATAACCAAATAAAACGTATAAATATGAGCCAACAATTCGAAAAATTAGTCTTTGGAAAGAAAAAATTCGCCGATTTACTCGAAGAAATTTACACTAACCAAAAGCGACGCGAAGCGCAAGTAACCGCGCTTATTTCCGAATTAAAACCGATGGTTACCGATATAGGTGACGCAACATTAATTGTACCCTTAATTAAGGAATATATGGAAATTGGCGTAAAAAATGACGATGCTTTAATTAAAATGGCTACGTTAGTACAACGGGCTCTTAATTCTTCTACTGAAGAAGGTGGTTTAGGAATTTCTGATGAAGAAAAACAACAGCTACTTGAAGAAATGGAGAAGCTACAAAATAAGTAATTATGGGGAATCCATTTGCTCAATCTTCTAATGGAATCTCTAACTCTTCCACAACCACTACCTCAGCAAGGGTAATTAGTATTATTTTAGATGATACCCACCCTTTATTTGATGAATATGGTCAATGGGATTCTATTGGTACTATATTTTATGATAGTATAGAAGCCCCAACTCCATATTTACCAGTAAAAGATCCTCAAAGTGAAGCTTTATCATACTATCCTACAGCAAAACCTTTATACCCACAATATAAAGCATTCCCATTAATAAACGAAACTGTAATTTTAATACAAGGCCCTTCTTTAGAATCTACAGTAGCTACAAGTGCAACAAATTGGTATTATATAAGTGTTGTTAATCTTTGGAATAGTCAACAACAAAATGTCCTCCCAGATCAGATTTTTAATGAGTATCTTTCAAATAATCAAACTAAAACTATTCAAGAAGTAGATGCAGGATCTCCACAAATTGAAAATTCAACAGATTTAAATGTTGAAATTGGAAGTACTTTTGTAACTAAAAAATATATTTATCCTCTTAGACCTTATGAAGGAGATGTAATACAAGAAGGAAGATGGGGTAATAGTATTCGTTTAGGAAGTACTGTAACAGGTAGTGATAATCTTTGGTCTAATACTGGCAATAATGGAGATCCTATTACATTAATAAGGAATGGTCAATATGGTGTTATTCAAGAACCTGGAGAATATATTTTAGAGAATATTAATCTTGATGATTCATCTATTTATTTAACATCTAATCAACAAATACCTCTTGAAGCAGCAAGTTCAAATGATTATTTAAGTTATTCATCTAATCCTCCTACATTACCAAGTGAATATGATGGAAAACAAATAATATTAAATTCGGGACGATTAGTTTTTAACTCCGATTTAGATCATATATTATTATCATCTCAAAAATCAATAAACCTAAACTCTCAACTCTCAGTTAATATTGATGCTCGTTCAGAATTTGTAGTTCAAACACCTTCTGTATATTTAGGTGATACTCAAAATGCTCAACCTTTAGTTTTGGGAAATGATTTAGTAGATTTATTAACTGATTTAGTTAGTGATATAGATTCATTAGCAACTTCTTTAAGTAATCAAGTAAATGGTCCTGATGGTACACCATTAGCACCTACTTCATTTACAGCTCAATTAATAAGTGCTAAAATTCCAGAATACAAAACAAGAATCTTGAACACATTATCTAACACTTCAAATACTGTATAATGATTATTAGACGAGGAGATAAAGGACCTGAAGTTGCTAGAGTACAAAAACTATTAGGTATAATTATTGATGGAGATTTTGGTCCTGCTACTCAAATAGCTGTTGAAATTTTTCAACAAGAAAATAATTTAACTGTTGATGGTGTAGTAGGTCCTATTACTTTACAAGCTTTAGAAGCTAATCCAAATGAAAATATTCTAGAATCAAAAAACCTTTCTCCAATTATTGTAAGAGAAGAAAGAAATCAAAATTTTATCAATAAACAATCATCTATCCCTTCTATAGATAATCTTGTACCCCAAATAAATGAAAACGCTCCAGAAGATGCTAAACCTCAAGGATTACAAAGATTAGGTAAACTTATAGTAGATTTAGTTCTTAAACTAAAAAATTTCTTTTTACCTCAATTAACAGCATTACTTTTAGAATATGGGATTGATCAATTGGAAAGTGTTTTAGATAGAGATGAACTTAGTATTGAAGAATTAAAAGAAAGATTTTGTCCTGTACCCGAAAGATTAGAAGCCTTAATATTACAAAGAAATAATCTAGCAGACGTATTAAATAATACAGGGGCCCAATTAGACACTATATCAGCTGGAGTTAATTTTTCAGGGCAATTTGCTCAATTACTTCAAGCATTAGTTAATGGGTTAAAAGGATCTGAATTTATTTTAAATCAAGCTGCTAAATTAATCCCACTTATACCTGGAGCTGTAGTTTCAGCAGTAAATGATTTAGGTACAATTGCAAATACAACTCTACTATTACCTGATGGAACACCTATTATTCCTAAAATAAGATCTATTGTAACTCAAGTAGCTCCTCCTTTTGCATTAATTCAACAAATTATACTTCAATGTGTTACTCTTTTAGATCAATTAGATGAATTAATTTTATTATGTGCTCCAAATGCTACACTAACCCCCACATCAAATACTATAGATAGTATTGTTGCAACTCAATTAATAGCAGAAGAAACAGAAACAGAAAATACTTACAAAGGATTTACTTTAGAAATTGAAACAAGAGCCTTTACTCCTAAAGTAGATCAAAACAGAGCAGTAGGTAAAAATAATCAAGGAATTATTTTAATCACTACAGATTATTCATTTGCCTCTAACCCTAATGTCTTAATAGATGAGCTTAAATTTATTATTGACAGAGATAATTTAAAAGCATACTAATTCAATATTTATAATAAAAAAGCATATGAAAGCTTCGGAATTTAAAACAATCATAAAAGAATCAGTACGAGAAGTTATTCAAGAAGAATTAAGAGAAATTCTTTTAGAAGCCGTTCGTGCACCTAAAACTACAGTAGTATCTGAAACTGCAACCCCAACAAATACACAAACCCTTCCAGAAGGGCAAGCTAAAACACATGGTGAAAGACAACAAATGTTTGAAAGCATTATGGGAGATATGCAAATGGGTAAAAGAGGTCAAGAAGAACTTTCGTTTACTTCTGCAGATGCTAAAGGAGGTTATAACCCAAGAGCAACTCCAGGTGCTGATTTAGCCCCAGGTAATGTAGGTTTAGACCAAATTATGGGTTTAATGAAAGGTAAATAATGGCATATCGTATAGCAAATAAATTTCCAATTGATACTAAAGCTGGAAAAGCTGTTGGTGTAAATATTCCTTTTTCTGCACCATGGGTTTTTACTTCTACGTTCCAAACTAAAGATGCTATACGAACTAATTTAGTTAATTTTTTCTTAACTAATAGTAATGAAAGAATATTTAAACCTACATTTGGTGGAAATTTAAGAGCATTTATATTTGAGTCAATATCTAGAGGCACAACAGAATCTATTAAAGAAAGTATACAAGATGATGTTGCTAGGTATTTTCCCCAAGTATTAATTAAAGAAATAGAAATTCTTTCCTCAGAAGACTTTAATACATTAAATGTAATAATATCATATGAAGTAGTTAATTTTGGAATTAACGATGAACTAAATTTAACACTCGAACAATAAAATGGCTGAGATATATAACAGAGACATAAAATATCTTAATAAAGATTTTGATACTTTTAGAGCTAGGTTAATAGATTATACTAAAACCTATTTCCCTAATACTTACAATGACTTTACAGAATCATCACCTGGTATGATGTTCTTAGAAATGTCTGCTTATGTAGGCGATGTTTTAGCATTTTATATGGACAATCAAATTCAAGAGAATTTTGTTCAATTTGCTAGAGAAGAAAATAACTTGCTTACTTTAAGTTATATGATGGGTTATACTCCTAAAGTAACAACAGCTGCAAGTACAGACATTTCATTTTATCAAATAGTTCCCGCAAATGCAGCATTTGCTCCTGATTATACTTATGCTTTAGAGATCCCAGAAAATACACAAATTTCTTCTAATGCAAATACATCAATAGCATTCTTAACTGAAACTAGATGTAATTTTGCACTTTCAAGTTCATTAGACCCAACAGAAATTTCAGTATATTCAGTAGCAGGCTCTAACCCAGCATATTACCTTTTAAGAAAAACTAGAAGAGCAATTTCATCTACCATTAATACTATAACTAATACAGTTACTGCTCCAACTGATTTTTATACTATAAATTTAGAAGCAGAAAATGTTATTGGTATATTGGATATTAAAGATTCTGATGGTAATGAATATTTTGAAGTACCTTATTTAGGTGAAGATATGGTATTTGATTCTATTAGAAATACTAATCCTAATGATCCCAATTTCTTTAATGATACTGATGCTGCTTATTTACTAAAAACAAAACAAGTAGCAAGACGATTTGTTACTAGATTTACTTCAGCTACAAATTTACAAATTCAATTTGGAGCAGGTTCAAGTACTGATATTACAGAAGATATAATTCCTAATCCTACAAATGTAGGTATTGGCTTACCATTTGAAAAAAATAAACTAACTACAGCTTATTCACCTACAAATTTTATATTTAGTAATACTTACGGTACAGCTCCTGCTAATACAACTTTAACTATTAGATATTTAACAGGTGGGGGTGTTACTTCTAATGTTCAAGCAAATCAATTAACTGAACTTGATAGAAGTAATGTTAAATTTGTAAATAGTAACATTGCAAATTCTACAATAGCAACTACAATTATAAGTGGTACAGCAGCTCAAGGTGGTTTAAATTGTACTAACTTAGTAGCAGCAACAGGAGGATCAGATGGCGATTCTGTAGCTGAGTTAAGATTAAATACTTTATCATCATTTGCAAGTCAATTACGTAATGTAACAGCAGATGATTATTTAGTAAGAGCTTATAGTTTACCCTCTAAATTTGGTAGTTTAGCTAAAGTATTTATTGAAAAACCTAGATTAGCAGTAACATCAAACGAATCTGTTTTAGATATGTATGTTTTATCTTTTAATGGGGATGGACAATTACAAACAGCTTCAAATGCTCTAAAACAAAATTTACAAACTTATCTTTACCAATATAAAATGGTAGGTGATTCTATTAACATTAAAAATGGGTTTATTATTAATATTGGAATTAATTTTGATATTATAGTGTTACCTAATTTTAATAGTAACCAAGTATTATTAGCTTGTGTTGAATATGTTAAAACATTTTTTGATATAAATGATTGGCAAATTAACCAACCAATTATACTTAATGATTTAACTGCTGGAATAAATGCCATAGAAGGGGTTCAAACAACAAAAAATATTGAAATATCTAATAATGTAAGTACTACAGCTAATGGAAATACTTACTCAGAATTTGCTTATGATATTGATGGAGCAACATTAAATTCTGTAGTTTATCCTTCAATTGATCCAATGATTTTTGAAGTTAAATTCCCAAATTCAGATATTCAAGGTAGAGTAGTACAAATATAATATTAAAACATGGCTGTATATAAAATTTTCCCATTCAAAGATACTTCACTATATTCATTATACCCAGATATGAATACGGGTATTGACCCTATTAACCAAGTATCTAACTTAAACTTTGCTTTACTTACTTCTGCTACAGTTGCAAGATCTTTAGTTGAATTTTCATCTGAAGAAATTGTTGATCTTTTAGATGGGATTATTAGTGGTTATGAGTGGGATGCTTATTTTAAAAATTATATTGCTACAGCACAAGGTATTGTAGAAACTTCTACTATAGAAGTTCGACCTGTAGCTCAATCATGGAATAATGGTACTGGTACTTATTTAGATTCTCCAATTACAACTGATGGTTCTTCTTGGAATTCAAATCAATTTCTGGGGGGAACTCAATGGCTTTATATGAATGGAAGTTCATTTAGTAGTGGAAGTTTTAAAGTGACTGGATCTTTTGTCTCACAATCATCATCATTAGGTGGGGGTAATTATGTAATTAGTAAATCAGATGGTACTTCATATTTAGCTTCTCAAACATTTGGTTTAAGAAGTCCAAAGGATTTATGTGTTAATTCCACTACTACTGTTGATTCTTGGTATAGTGCTTCTTCTGGATTAGGAGGTATAGAAAATAATGGCTTTCTAATTAAATGGGAAGATTCTATTGAATTTAATCCTAATAAACAAGTCCAACCTGTAGTACAATACTATAGTGTTGATACAAATACAATATACCCCCCACAATTAGAATTTAGATGGGATGATTCAGTATGGGCTACTTCATCAACTATTCCTGTATTAAGTCAACCAAACTGTTTTGTATCATTAGCAGAAAATCCTGGTGTTTTCCTCTCAGAAAGTGTTAATAGATTTAGATTAAATGTTCGCCCAAAATACCCAAAAGTAGTATTTGCAACAGCTTCATTATTTACTAAACAACATTATTTACCTTCAGGCTCTTCATTATATGCAGTAAAAGATTTAGATACTGATGAGTATGTTATAGATTTTGATGCAAAATATACTAGATTAAGTGCTGATACTACATCAAGTTATTTTGA
>Ga0181373_1000285_pt1 | contig 11829 bp, 19 predicted proteins | sample LowvirmetaG_3_FD_130159 | JGI IMG/M metagenome (GOLD analysis project Ga0181373, IMG submission 130159) | Marine viral communities from the Subarctic Pacific Ocean - Lowphox_09 viral metaG | ecosystem: Environmental > Aquatic > Marine > Oceanic | place: Subarctic Pacific Ocean | collected... | reverse complement strand
TCATCATACGTTTCCAGACATAGATTAACTGCTCTAGAATTAGGAGCAGAACCATAAACTGTACAATCTAGTAAAGTATTATTTTCTTGGGTTGGTTTAAGACCTGAGAAGAATGTGTGATGGGGTTCTAATTTAGATAAAATATTATTAAATGATCTAATAGGTTCAGCATCTATGTCAACGTAAACTCCCCCATAATCTCTAAGTAATAATAATCTAATTCTATCACATATAAAAGCCCATCTATATAATTCAGCATTTTTTTTGTAATTAGATAAGAAAGGATCATTAGGATAGTAAGTAGTAAATATTTCATTTCCCCATAAGTTAACTTCCCAATCAGGGTGTAGTTGTTTCATTTTTAAGTGGAAATCCATACAGTAATCGGGAATTGGATCATCTCCAACCCATATTTGATGAATGATTTTTGGAATTTGAATACTCATATTTTAAGAGGTTTTAATCAAATTACAAAGGTCCCCCTGAGAAACCACCCTTTCCTCCTCCTGTTCCACCTGAAGTGCTTTTTAATATCCATTTTTCGCGAAGAATATCCCATTCATATGCTCTTATAACTGGGGGAGATGTATTAGGTATTGTGTAATATTTTCGTTCACCATTTCTAACACCCCCTCTATCAAATGGGTAAAATGGGTTAGGTGGGGGTGGAGGTGTAACTGCTGCAGTTGGAGAACCTATAGATGAATTATTAGATTTTGAATCTACTGTTGCTTTAACATTTTTAGGGATTGTTACTTTTTCTATAAAAAATTCACCTTTTGCATCTGGATAAAGTTCTAAATAACTTTCAAAAATATAAGGTTTTTGTTGTTTTGGTACAAATATACCCACGTTTGTATCCCCAATTATTGTTCCAAAACTACCATCTCCCCCACTTACAGACATAGGACTTCCACCTTTAGCTGTTGGGCTTAATATTTCATTAATAGCTTTTTGACCTATAGTTTTACCTTCTATAGTTACAGGAGAAGCTAAGAAAATACCATCCTCAGTTTGGTTAGTAATAAACCTTTCAAAATATGATCTTTTTAATATAGATTTAGATATTTTTTGACCTCTATTAGGTATTTCTCTTTGATATGGTCCTAATGAATATCCTGGGAATCCTGGTCTACGACCAACAGCCACACCATTAGTGTCATATATATATTCACTGTTTATTTTTGATTGAATAGATTGTTGACCTGAAATGAATTGATCAATTTCATAATAAGTTTCAGCTATTAAAGCTTGAATTGAGGATGAGAAAGAATAATCTTTATCAGGGAGATTATATATTGTTGAATTTACAAGTCTTAATTGAAAGTTTATTATTGTGTTTTGAGCTTCAATATTGTCTTTACTAATAGTATAAGTAGCTAATATTCTTCTTGATGGGAAAGAAAATCTATTATTAGGGTCTGTTTCAATTTGTAATTTATATCCTCTATAAATTAAAGGATTATTATTAGGTTGAGTTAATTGGCTTAATAAAAAATCATTAGCAGCTTGATTACTTGAAAAGAATGTCCAAACATCACCATTTCCTGAGGTGAAGGGAGAAGTTGGGGTTGGTGGAGGAGTTTCTGGGGAATTTGAAGTTCCATTTCCAGAATTAAAAGTTTTAATCCATACTCCACTAGATTGAGATACAATTGGGCCTGATGCAGATGCTAATGATTCTTCAATATTAGATGTAACTAAATTTGATATTTCATTAATTTGTTGTTCTGTTGCAAAAGGACCATAATCTAATAAAGTTTTGATAAAGATTATAATTGTAGTAGCACTAGAAAAAATTGGATCTAAAAGTTTTAATTTTCCTACTATAGGTGATATTGTTGCTTGTATTTGTTTAACTGATGAATTAACTGTATTAACAGGACCCTCTAACTTATCAATCCCTTTTTTTATTTCATCTAATGAATCCGCAAAGTTAGTAAGTATAGATGATGGTAAACCAACACCCGGAGGTACAGCGGTTGGTAGAGGAATATTTTTGATAAGTAAAACAAGTCCATTTAATGGTGGGATTACTTTACTTATATTTTCAGCAAATAATGATAAAGTATCTACAGGTTTTAAGAGAGTATTTAAATTTCCTTGTAGTTGATTTTTTGTCTTTATAGTTTTATTAAGTACTTTTTCTATTTCATCTAAAGTAGCTCTAACATCATTCTTTATAGGTTCTGGTATTTCAGAGACAAGTTGAAGATTTTCAGGTGTTAATAAATTATTATTAATTATTAAATCTCCTTTTAAGGCTGATCTTGTATTAAATGGAAGAGTAACTGGTACTCTCTCTTCTATCTGGGTTGCTGTTTGATTAATTAATTCTTCTTTAATTGTATCTACAACAATGTCCATTTTAAATGCATTTTTTGCTGCACCTACCATTTGACCTACTATTAATTTTGCTAAAGCCATTATTTAGTTTTAGTTACTTTTGATTTATAAGTTTCAATACTACTGAGCATTTGATTTGCTTGGAGCTGGAGTTGAACAGCTGGAATTGGTATGGTAGCATTAGGTACAAAAGGAACACCACTACCTATTGGAGATTGAAGAGCTGTACTTAATGCTATTATTTGAGTTAGTAATTTACTCATATCATTTAAAAATTTATCTCCTAATATAATGGGTTCAGAAGCAAATTTATTTCCTAATAAAATCTCTTTAGATTCAATTGTTGTTTTTGGAGTTTCTAAATTTATATCTTCTAAGGATTGTAAGTTAATAGTTTTGGAAGAATTTAATAATATAGAATCATTTTTAGAATTAAATAATAATCTCCCTGAGTTTAAAATAATTTGATCTCCATTAAATTGGTTAGGGGATATAGGAGGTGTTTTATATGATTTATAATTATCTCCAGCAGTTTCAATTGGGATTTGTTGGGTAGAAGTTAAATAAATACTAGATTTATCTTGATTAATATCTTCTACCTGAGGTACCCAAGGGTCTGTACCATCATCATGTTGACCATTTTTTAAAATAATTATAGGAGATCCATTTTTTCCAGCACTAGACCATGGGTTAGAAATTGAAGCATCATTAACAGTTGAACCATATCTAAGGCTTTGACCCCATCTTCCTTCATGTATAATATCTCCTTCATATGGGAGAAGTGTTTTAATATCTAATTTTTCTTCAAAAGTTTGACCTAAATCAATTCCAGTTCCCTCATCAGTTACTCTTCTAACATTACCTCCCTCTGTTGATTTATAATCTTGTTGTTGGGAAGGTGGTAACGTATTTTGGTATGGATTTGGTATAGCATTATGGTGATTACTAGTCCATATATTTACTGGATGGAAATAGTAAAATGTTTTTTTATTTGGGGATGTTTGGTTATTACTATCAGGCATAGTAATTAAATAAACTATTTCATTTATTAAAGGATATTTTTTTTCATTAGGAAATAAAGGTTTTGCTGTAGCATTTTGAGTTGGATTAGCATCACCTATATTAGGAGCTGTTGGTAAGTCCCAAAAAATAGTACCAATACTTGACCAATCTCCTAATTCTTGAAATTTATCAGGATAAGTTGTATTATCTAATATAATAGCCTTAACCCTAGCAGCAAAAATACCCGCAGGGGTTGATGAAATTGATGTTTTAGATTTATTACTTCCTGTTACTCTTTTAGCCATTATTCTTTATCTTTCCCTGATTGTAATTTATCCATTTCAGCTAATAATTGATTTTTTTCTTCTTCAGAAATCCCAAAATTACCATCATCAGTTTGACTGTTATTAATAACTCTTTGAACAATAGTAGCCATTTTAATTAAGGCCTCATCATTTTTAACACCAATCTCCATATATTCCTTAATAAGTGGAACTATAAGAGTGGCATCACCTATTTCTTGAACTAAAGGTTTTAATTCACCTATTAAAGCTGTTACTTGTGCTTCTTTTTTCTTTTGGTTTGTATAAATTTCTTCTAAAATATCAGAAAATTTTTTATCACCAAATATAATTGAATCTAGTTGTCCCATAATTTTTGATTATAAATATCATTAAATGGAACTTATTTGTATGGAAATCTATTATGTTCCAAATAAAACATATATTTTTCTTTGAAAATTGCGTATAAAACATTAGCAATTTTAGTAATTTTTGGAGTTTTTACATCAATTTGTTCTCTAATAAAAATATAAAGTGCCTTTTTATTAAAGATATCAATATGTTCCCTTTTTCTAAATAATTCTAAAATAGCATCTGCAATAGAAGCATCATATTCTTTTGGAAAAATTTTATAAATGTTATCTGTACAATATTTAACATATTCATCTATAAAAACTGATAGTTTATCTTTGTGAGTATATCCTTTAAGACTTAATTCATCCCCATCAAAATCTTCATTATCATCTCTCATAATAGAATTTAATTCCTTTTCCATTCTTGATGAGGCAACAAATCCTGGGTTAGTTGAATCTAAATTAGAATAACTACTTAAATCCATTACATTAACATTTGTAATTTTTTTATTGTAATTTTTTTGATTATAAACAATCAACCATCGTTTAACTATAGTACCAAAATATGAATATGCCTTAGCCCCATTTTCTGGGTTGAATAGATGGATTTTTGATAGTAGAAATGTAATTATTTCATGTTGTAAATCTTCTAAATTTTCTACCCCATCAGTGTGGTAAAATTTAAAAGTATGAATAATATTTTCTGTTAATTTGTAAAATGGCCAATGTATCCATTCTTGATAGATATCACTTCTCTCTTCGGCATCAGAAGAGCGATTGTATCTAACAATCGCCTGTTCTGTTTCTTTTGTAAAATATCTTCGTTTTTGGGGTTTGCTTTTATGCTTTCTAATTATAGAATCCATTATGTTTTTTTAAATTAGTCAATTTTCTTCAACTTAAATTCATTCAAAATTTCTTGAATTTTCTTTACTTGTTCAAAGAAAAAACCAATTTCATCATCACTTTTAAAGGATTCTTTTTGATCGATCTTTTTTAATTTCTCATCTGAAGCTTCTATAACCTTTGATATTTGATCCAAATATATTAAATAACCTACTACTATATCTTCTGCCCTTTCATTTTTACGTAATAAGTTAAGAGTAGTATATAATAAAACAACTGCTAAAACTGATATTGCTATGATTATTATTGTAGTTGTTTCCATTATAAATTATCTAATAAATTTTTCAAACCCTCACTTTTCATAGAACCTAATGCTTTAGATTTTGCTTTATTAGCGTGGGTTTTTTTATTGTCATTCGCCAATGTAAAATTTTCTTTTGGGGCAGCCACGTTATTCTTAAATTTAGGTAACCATTCAATTTCAAATTCAATTCTTGCTGCCATCATATCTGCCTGATGTAAAATAAATGGTAGTGAAGTTCTTGGTTTAGTTTCTGGCATAAATGATTTTAGATACTTTTCATTTGCTGGGTCATATAAGCCATCATGTGTTTGAATAGCCATCATCTCATTAAATGTATATTTAACATCATGTTCCTGAAGTAAAAATAATCCTCTATCTGGGACAGCAGCAAATGCAATAGCTTTATTGTGCATATATTCTTCACCTAATTTATCTCTCCTCCATTTATCAGTCTGGGGTATATAAGATTCATGTTCCGAATCTCCCATTTTACCTAAATCATGGTTAATAGCTGAAAATACTAATTCTTCAGTGGTAAAAGTATCCATATTAGCACCAAAACCTTCCCAAACAGCAGACATTGATAAAGCAGCCTTAACTACTCTATTAACATGATCTACATAACCACCAGGAAAGGCAGAATGGTATTCTTTTTTGTGTGAGGCAGGCATAAGAGAAATACGATCTTCAAATTTCTCATAGAATGATTTTAATTGTTCTTTACGTGGGGATGAAATATAAGTATCAATATTACTCATAAATTCAACCCAATTCATTTGGATTTGTTCTGCTGTTAATTTCATAACTTTTATTTATTTATTAAACTTGTGATAAAAATGTAAGTTACACATAGTGGAAATACTAGTGTAAATGATAAAAATTTTAATATGTTAGATAATTTACCCATTTCTTAATGGATCCATACTTCTTTCAATTAATGATTTTAAATCGGCTACGGTTTCTTCTAACTTAGTGATAGTTTCTCCAAACTCTTCTTTACTAGACTGTCCCCTAAGTTGATATTTAAGGGTTTGTAATTTTCCCTCGATTTGCATAAACCTTTTGTCTACTAATTCTTTATTTCTCATATTTTAATGTTTAATGATGTCGTGAATATACGATCATTTTCCCACTTATCCAACCTATCCTTATTTCCCTATTTTCCCATTCCCTTTATCCCTTTTTTTCTAAACCTGTGATTTGAAGTTACGTGGGGGGAATCTGGTATCCAAATTTTAGTTTAAGATTTCTTGGGTTTTATCTAAAATATGTTTAAGGTGGGCACATTTTTCATATTCTTCCCACTCTTCAAAAAAATGAATACCTAATTTAAGAGCAGTATCTAAATATTCATCTGTGTACTTTTCTATGGCTAATACGTGTTCTTCAACGTTAATATTTACATTTTGTATGTAATACCATGCCCTGTTATAAACCACAAATTCTCCCGCGTTTTCCATGTCTTTTATATCGAGTTCTTGGTTTGAGTCTTTGAAAAATTTTACAACTTTTTTATTAAAATTTATATGATTTAAAACTAATTTTTTATACATCCCAATCCAGTAAACTGGGGTTTGGGTGAAATCGATATGAACTGTGTCATTTTTCCCTTCTAAATCTTCATTTGAAGAAAATAATTCAAATATATTTTCTAATCCCACTTTATTATTTTTAGTATACATATTTTAAATTGATCCTGTAACACGGGCATGAGCATATTCCCATCTTTCTTTTTGACTTTTAAATCTGTGTTTTTCTTGTCTACTCATTTTCACAAGCTGTTTATCAAAATCTTCCTTTAAGTTTTTAACCTTAATGTCTTCATAAATTTCAAAAAATCTATCTTCATAATGTCCCATACTGTATAAAAATTAATGATGTGTTGATAAATATAGATAAAAAAAGGGTAATAGCCAAGCTATTCCCTTCAAATGTGAACCCGATAGGAGTCGAACCTATAACCGTCGCCTTAGAAGGGCGATGCTCTATCCAATTGAGCTACGAGTCCTAAAATGCTCACCCTGAGCGCCCTGATCTTACGAGAAGGGGGGTGAGCTATGTACTACTGGCGAGAATCGAACTCGCACGAACATTACTGTTCAAGGGATTTTAAGTCCCTCGTGTCTACCAATTCCACCACAGTAGCAAATTAAGGGGGCTTCACTCTTTATAGCGCGCTTTCAGCATCAGAGTCCCAACCTAAGCAATCCGTCGATTGTATCCTTAGGATTTTACGTTTTACTCCCCCTATTTACTTAGAGTTAATCGAGTTCTTTAAGTTGAGTTTCAATTGCTTCAATATCAATCTGAAGTTGAGCATACTCATCAACAATACTTTTAGCATCTGGGTTATTAGGGTGGTAAGCCCAAACTTTTTGTTGTAACCCAACTAAAAATGCTAATTCGTTAACTAATTCTAATTTTAAATCTCTATTTGCCATAACTTTTTATTTAATATAATATACGAAATTATCTTTAAACATCCCAATCTTCCAATGCAATTTGTAAAGCAAGTAATGGAGAAGATTTGGGATATTCTTTCATTTCTTTTAATGCTGTGTATACAACTTCTACTAATAACCCATGCTTTTCAGCCCGTGTTATGCATTCAACTATATCAAGCATCTCTTCACTTGTTGATTTTTCTAAAAATTTCTTTTTTACTGGGTTCATATGTTATTAATTTAATGAAAATGTGTGTTTATTGTGATTAATCGTGTATAAATCGTCATCATAATCATCTAACATATCCTCCAATGCTTGATTATAACCGCGCATATACACACGTTCTTCTTCGGAGTATTCACGTGAAGGCATCAACATTTCTAGTCGATTATCTTCAATAGTTGCTAATAATAATTCTTTAAATGTCATTATTCTTCTAAAGTATTAATTAATGATTTAATACAACCTTGTAGATATCCTACAATTTGAGCTCGTGGTGCTTCCTCATCCCACATTTTTTCTGATTCATCTAAATTCTTCTGAAGATAATTGATGATGAATTTTTCCATTTTTTTATCCATAACTTTTATTTTAAACTATCCCAAAGTAATTGAAGTTCTTTTTCTAAAATTTGACCTTCTTCATATTGTTCGGATCCTCGAATCTCATAACAATCAATTTGACCACCATAACTAATATTACTTAGATCAAAAGTAAAACCATTTTCCATGTAAATTTGCCATCTACCAAACCCATCACCATTGTCAACTACAGTTCCTGGGTATTTTTCACATACTGCTGTAAAAAATTGCTCTCTGTGGAGTCTTTGCATTTCTCTTTTTGTCATAACCTTAATTCCTTTATACCATGAATATACGAACAAACCCTCGGGGAGCCAAGTCCTTGCGCGGAAGTCTTTAAATTACTCTTTTAAATATTGCTTGCTCTTTCAATTTAGCTTCAATCACAATATCTGGTTCTAAACCATATGTATTAATTCTTTCATAGATAATATCTGAATGAGCTTGAGGACGAATACTTTCATCAAGATATTCTTTTTGTCTACTCTCTGAGTAATGACAACACTGAGCAATACCCTCAGGCCAAGTAATAGCAGCCATTTTTAACGCTTCTTCCTCAGTCATTCCTCCAGTATTAAATTTGTGGTGGAAATAATCAAATGTAATTGGAATACCTATTGTTTGGTAAATACCATCAAATAAATCTTTAACAGAATATTCGTTTGGACTATCATCATTTTCGATTACTAACCGTTTTTTAGTGTCATCACGCAATAAACTAAAATTCTTCACGAAACGCGCCAATGTTGCGCTTTTATCGCCGTAAGCACCACCAACATGAATATTAATTTTATTGTAATTTGACGGTTCAAATCCAAGCATATTCATTTGTTCGCTATGACAATCGAGTTCTCGAACAGTTTTTGCAACTACTTTTGGATTGGGTGAAGCAAGACAATTATATGGACCTGGATGCATTGTAAGTCGTTGACCTGATTTGGCAGCAATAGCTCCTATTTCTAGCATTAATTCACAAATTTCATCATAATCTTTTAATGATGAAAAATCATATTCATCTTGCCAAGGAAATATTTGGGATGACAAACGGAATAATTTTATTCCATGTTCATTATTCCACTCAACAATAGTTTTTAGATCTTTGACATTTAATAATGCTAAATCTGAAACATAATCCAATCCTTTTTGATTGAATGTTTTTTTTCGCATTGTACGGTTTGTCATAATACCGTTTGCACTCATAATCGTGTTTATACACGCATATCCTAAATTCATATAACCTTTATTTTTTTATTACTCCGTAAATATACGATCAAATATACCGTTCTCCAAGTTCTTCTACGGTTGCCTTTGCTTCCTCTAAAGACATTTGAAAAAACTCTCTATTATTACTAACTCTATATTTTTCTAATTTGTGGTGACATTCTTGCTCTAAAGCAAATCCATTATAACAATGAAATGCCCATTCTACTTCCATAGGAACAATTACACCTGTAGCATTGGAAATTTGCTTAGCACGCTCATCAGGATTTTTCTTAGTATAACCAATTTTATAATAACCTGGCATAGTAGGATTGGACATAATATAGACCCAACTATCATAATCCCCATTTCTATTAGTGTACATAGCAGAACTTCTAGCAGTATAATAAGTAACATCTTCCCAACCATCTTCAGTTGGGGTCAAAGTAAAATAAACAGCTTTATCAATACCATTAGAGGTAAAATCATCTTTACAAGCAATATAATTTTGTGCTTCTTCTATTGTAATTCTTTCCATAACTTATTTTTTAATTAACCAACAAGATCCTTGTGTTTGTAATTTATCCCCAAAAATTTCATCAGCAGCTTCTTTAACTCCAAAATGTTCTAGAAAATAATCATGTCCTGCTAACCATCCCCCTACTTTAACTTTAGGGTACCATGATAAAATATCATTTTTCACATTCTCATAATCATGAGCAGCATCTAAAAATACAAAATCTAAAGATCTATCTTGATATAATTGAGAAGCTTCAAGTGATGGTTTACGAATAGGATTAATATGTGTTGAAATTGGTAAGGTATTTTTTCTAAATTCATTAAATAACCAATTTTTATCTTTTTGGATATTATTACCTTCTTCAGTACCCTCATGTTCTTCACTTCCTAGCCAAGTATCTACACAATCAAATTGTATACATTTATTAGAGTTTAAAATTTCAACTCCCATATATGATGCAGATCTTCCTTTCCAAGACCCTACCTCTACAAAATGAGAACCATCTGGAAAATGGTTAACCATTGATTGGTATAAACCTAAATAATCAAACCAATTTTCCTCTCCTACTTGTTGATAAAAATGTTCCATAATTTATTCTATTATTATATTAAAAGTATTATTTAAAATTTCTTGTTCGCCACTATAAGTTTCTGTATTAAAAACAGTCTCAACAAATAAATTAATAGTATCCCCAACCATTTCATTATCTAGTAAAATATTTTGGGTAGGTTTATAGGTATATTTTGAATAAGTTCCAATTAAAGTTGGAGCATAGGGACAATCAAAACAAAAATATTTAGGAATTTGGTAACCTGCTATATTTAAAGGGGTGTGATTCTCAACTAAATTTACCATACTGTAAGAATAATTTCCAATAGGAATAGGATTATTAAAATTATTATCATTAAACCACCCTAAGTAAGAGTATTGAGGAGTAGTAAACCTAATAGTATCAATTAAAATCCAATAATCGGTATCATATCTAGATTCAATTAAAGGAACTTTATTAACAACATATTGGGGGTCAAGATTAGGTAAATCACCTTTTATTTGAAAATAATTTAGCCCATCCCATTTAATTCTATAAAAACCATCTCCACCAATATTAATAGTATCATTTTTATAAATAATTTCATGATTAGTAAAACACCCACCAGGACAAGCAGGTGGATAAAATTTCTCTTTTTCACATGAAAATAAAAAAGGGATTAGAAGTAGTGTAAATATAATTTTTTTCATAATTTTTAAAATTCGTCTCGAAAACTTACCTTTCTACATATAATGATCCAGACATACGTATATACTAACTATTATTAAGTATTTTAGTAGTAGATAAATTATCGAACCTTTTAACGTATTCAATGTGGGGTATTAATTCTTCACCTATTATAGTGCGGTTACGGTAGTCATCACCTATACACATTACATCAGGGTTAAATAACGCAATTTCTTTACGCAATTCATCATCAGTAGCAAATGAACAAACATCATCTATAAAACGGATTGATTTTAGAAATTCAACGCGGTAATGAAGGGGGTTGATTGGTCGGTTGGGACCTTTCATCTGACGGATTCTATCATCCGTATCAACCCCCACACATATAATTGAATTGGGGTAAAGTTTTTTTGCATGCTGGAATAATTTGATGTGCCCTAGGTGGAGCACATCAAACGTTCCGTTAAGCCAAACACGTTTTGTGGGTTCCGTGTTCATTAATTAGCGTATTCAAGTGCTAAATCAAACAATTCTTTATTGATCTTTTGATCTTGTTTGAAGTTCTTCACTTTACGTGCTTTACGAACTTTACTTCCACTAATATAATCGAATCCACCATGAATGATTTTTTCTTGTACTACATTAAATACACTCCAAACATCATTACCCATATCTTCTTTACGGGTTGGGTTAAGCAATTCTTTTAAATCAACTTTAATTCGTTTTACTTGTTTT
>Ga0181373_1000284_pt1 | contig 11873 bp, 17 predicted proteins | sample LowvirmetaG_3_FD_130159 | JGI IMG/M metagenome (GOLD analysis project Ga0181373, IMG submission 130159) | Marine viral communities from the Subarctic Pacific Ocean - Lowphox_09 viral metaG | ecosystem: Environmental > Aquatic > Marine > Oceanic | place: Subarctic Pacific Ocean | collected... | reverse complement strand
CCGAAGCCTGAAAAGGATGACGGTTGTCCTCCGGGTTTTGTGAGGGTTAACGGAGCTTGCACTCCGATTTCTGCATCAACGACTCCTGAGACTGAGGCACCTTTGACAGTAGCACCGCCTATGATTGACCCCACCTTGCCTGTGACTCCACCCAATCCCACCGATGTTATTGTTCCAAGCACACGCACTGACGTACCCGTGACTGTTCCCGTTGTTTCCCCTGCTCCTATTGAGTCGATACTGCCGCAAAATCTCTTGGATCTTTTGCAGGCTAGGCAACCTGTAAGATCTTTTGCGGATGGCGGTGCTGTATTGGATGATGCGGCTGGTCGTTTCTTGGAGGCGTTGACGGCAGCGTAGCCAGATGAATGATTTTAACATACCCACGGAGTTCCTTACTGATGCAGAGTTGGAAGCTCTAGGTAAGCACCTAGACAAGTACAAAGAATTGCATGAGCGGGACGAGTTTCAAAATAATTTCTTGGATTTTGTTAATCATGTCTGGCCCAGCTTTATTGCTGGTTCTCACCATAAGATATTTGCTGAAAAGTTAGAGCGTGTTGCGAGGGGCGAGTTAAAGCGTCTGATTGTCAACATGCCTCCACGACACACGAAGTCAGAGTTTGCTTCTTATTTATTTCCTGCTTGGGTCATGGGCAGGAGTCCAAGCACAAAGATCATTCAGGCAACGCACACGGCGGAGTTGGCGGTAGGTTTTGGTCGTAAGGTCAAGAACTTACTGGACAGTGAAATATATCGTGATGTTTTTCCTGATATGCAGTTGGCTAGGGATGCGAAGGCGAGTGGTCGTTGGTCAACGAATGAGGGTGGTGAGTATTACGCTGTTGGTGTGGGCGGTGCGCTGGCTGGTCGTGGTGCGAACTTGTGTATTATTGACGATCCTGTTTCAGAGCAGGATGCGTTGTCACCAACCGCGTTGGATAACATTTACGAATGGTACACTTCAGGACCGAGACAGCGACTACAACCGGGCGGGTCGATAATCATTGTGATGACACGGTGGAGCATCCGCGATTTGACGGCGAAGGTTTTGCAGAAGCAAGCAGAGGGAGGGGCGGACCAGTGGGAGGTCGTGGAGTTTCCGGCGATATTCCCCGATACCGACAACGTGTTGTGGCCCGAATTTTGGAGCAGGGACGAGCTAGAAGGCGTTAGGGCGTCTATTCCTGTTGCCAAGTGGAACGCGCAGTATCTTCAGAACCCTACGGCGGAAGAGGGCGCGATTATCAAGAGGGAGTGGTGGAATGTTTGGGAACGTGATGCTCCTCCTCCGTGCGACTACATCATCCAGTCGTATGATACGGCGTTCACTAAGTCAGAAAGGGCCGACTATTCGGCTATTACTACTTGGGGTGTGTTTTATCCTGACGAGGGTGATGAGGCAGCGATCATATTGTTGGACGCTGAAAAGGGTCGATGGGAGTTTCCAGAGCTTAAAGACCAAGCGATGCGCTTGTATCAAGAATATGAACCTGACATGGTTTTGATTGAGCAGAAGGCGTCTGGTACGCCTTTGACTCAGGATTTGCGTAAGGCTGGCATACCTGTGAGTGGTTTTACTCCGGGCAGGGGTGCTGATAAGTTTTCTCGTATGAATGCTTGTGCGCCTGTATTTGAGAGTGGCATGGTTTGGTGTCCAGAAACCAGATGGGCAGATGAGGTTGTTGAGGAATGTGCCTCGTTTCCTAACGGTGAACATGACGACTTGGCTGATAGCATGACACAGGCTATACTACGTTTTAGACAAGGCGGCTTTATTGGGACTCGTAATGATTACGAGGACGAGGATTATTCTAATTACAGGCGCAGCAGGGAGTATTACTGATGTCCAGCAAGAAGCTTACAGCTAAAGCTCGTGAGTTACGCAAGCGTCAGCTTGAGCGTCTTGGTCATGATGAAGACAAGATTATTGACATACTTGAGTATGAATTTGATTTGGGTTTAGGAACGGCCCCCGGTACGCCACTAAGGGGTAAGAGATACAAGCATGGTGGCGCAGTTTTATCAGGCCGTGGTGGCATGTTTAAAGGAGTGAAGTGATGGGTTTTGGAAAAGCTGTAAGAGAAAACATGGATGCTCTACGTTACAAACGCTCAGAGCAAGGCAAAGCAGAAAAAAAAGCTCGTAAAGAACACAACGAGAAGTTTGGACCCACGGATAAAAAAACAAAACGCGTTCTTAAAAAGGCCGCTAAAAAGTCTGACGCTGCAAAAGGTCGATATATGCGTGAGAGAGATGATTCTAGTTTTAAGCCTGAAATGAGTACCCGTTATGGGCCGACAACAATAAAAATGGAGAATGGTGGCGTGGCTAGTTTAAAAGAAGTTCCCGCAGGCAAAAAAGGCAAAGGCTTGTCTCAGCTTCCTACTGAAGTCAGAAACAAGATGGGCTTCATGAAGGATGGCGGTGAAGTTACTCCTCCAAAGCCTTTGCCAAAGGACTCAAAGAACGCCAAGGGACGCCGTTTGAAGCGTTCACCCGGCAACAAGAACGAAGCTGGCGGCGATCCAATGAAGCCAATTCGTATGAAGGATGGCGGTGGAGTTTGCCGTGGCGGCAAGTCAGCTATGCGAGGCACACAGTTTCGTGGTGTCAGATAGGAAGAAGATGCTGTATAAGGGACAAGAGGCTGGCCTTTGGCTAAAAAGCGTTGCTTCTTGCCCTTCTGCGGCGCTTTGCGGAGTTCCCACACCATCCGCGCTGGGGTCAGCCTCACTAGGAGTTTAAAATGGCAGATGATGGCATTTTGAGCGCATTTAACGCTCCTCCGGCATCTCAAGAGATGTTCAAGGAATTGGCTGACAAGACCAATGTATTTACAGATCCTCTTGGAAGTGAGACTCTTGGTGCTGTAAACCGCGCCATTGTTGGCGCACCTGTTGATGCTATTGATATGATGGGCCGTGCTGGCGAGACTGTTCTGCGCGGCGCGGCGAAAGCTGGCACAGGTATTATGAAAGCGTTAGGAGAAGATGATGCGATGGCAGAAAGGTTTGGTCGAGATATCTACCAAGCTGGCATGGTTAGCGGTCCAGCCACTGCGCTTGCACCGATACGTCCTAGAGGCAAGTCAAATAAGACGCTTGTGCTTGAGGCGCAAAAAAAGAAGATGAAGTCTCCTGCTGGCAAACGTGCTTTGGATGAAGACTTGGAAGAAGCCGCGATTACAGACGCATTTGCCGATGCGGCGGATGATATGACTGTTATGTACGCTAGAAACACTGGTCGCATGGACGATGAGATTACAGATCAAGATATGCTAGATATTTTGACTGATTCTTATTTCACTAACAGAGATCGTGGTATGTCAAAGAGCGACTCTATTGCGGAATCTTTGTTTGAGTCTGGATTAAGTGATGTTGCTGGGCCTATGCTCAAGCGTCTTGACGCTGATTATAACTTCAGATCATCTAGTGCGGTAAACAGAAAGAAAGAGGGCGCTGCTTCAAGGAGAAGCTTGGAAACTCAAGCTAGACTTGCAAGACAGCCTCAAGAACCTATTAAGACCGTGCCTCTTGAAGAGGCTACAAGAATGCAGAATGAGATTAGCGGCATGGGGCTTCCAGATAGAACCGTCCCTGAAAAGCCAACATTAGTCGTTATTGAAGGCGGGAAGGATTAGCCATGGCTGTTGAAAAAGGAATAGGTGCTGGAGGACTGAATAAAGCCTCTCCCGCTCAAGAAGAAGCAGAAGTAGATTTCATCACCATGCCTGAAGATCCCGGCGTTATGGAAATGGATGATGGATCTGTAATTGTTGGCGAGATTACACAAGAAGTTGCTCCTATCGACATTCCTTTTGAAGCTAACCTTGCTGAGTTTATTGAAGATAATGAGTTAATGCGTATATCGTCAGATCTCGTTGGCGACATTGAAGAGGACATGTCCTCACGCAAAGACTGGGAAGATACATACAAGCGTGGCATTGATTTGCTGGGCATGGAGTATGATGATCGCACACAGCCATTTGAGGGCGCTACAGGCGTGGTTCATCCGTTGCTCTCAGAGTCTGTAACGCAGTTTCAGGCTCAAGCGTACAGAGAAATGCTGCCGTCAGGTGGCCCTGTCAGGACTCAGGTTGTGGGTGCCGAAACACCTGAAGTCTCTGCACAGGCAGAGCGTGTAAAACATTACATGAATTACATGCTCACCTACGAGATGGAAGAGTATGATCCCGAAACAGACCAAATGCTCTTCTATCTCCCTATCGTTGGGTCTACCTTTAAAAAGGTTTACAACGATCCACTGCTGCAAAGGCCTGTAAGTAAGTTTGTGCATGCGGAAGACTTGTTAGTTCCGTATGGCGCGACTGATTTGCTTACATCGCCTCGCATCACGCACATTATCCGCATGGATAGCAATGAAATCCGCAAGATGCAGCTTGGTGGTTTCTATCGTGATGTCGATTTGCCCGGAGGAGGGGGCGATACGCAGTATTCCGAAGTCCAAGAAGCAATTGACGAAGCACAAGGCGTACAATTATCCGGTGTATCCGAAGAAATGACGATCTATGAGGTTCATACCTCACTGGATCTTGAGGGTTTTGAGGATATGGGGCCGGATGGAGAGCCAAGTGGACTAAAGCTGCCTTATATCGTCACAATTCTGGAGTCATCAGGAGATGTTCTGTCTATTCGTAGAAATTATGATCCGACAGACATGCTTATGAAGCGACAGCAGTATTTTGTACATTACAAGTTCCTGCCCGGACTTGGCTTCTATGGCTTCGGCCTTACACACATGATTGGTGGCCTCTCACAAGCCTCTACAAGCATCCTGCGCCAGTTGATAGACGCTGGTACCCTTTCCAACCTTCCGGCTGGCTTCAAGGCCCGTGGGGCGCGTATTAGGGATGAGGATGAGCCACTGTCGCCCGGTGAGTTCAGGGACATTGACGCTGCTGGCATGGACATTCGTCAATCAATCATGACATTACCATTCAAGGAGCCGTCAGGGACGCTGTATAACTTGCTTGGCACTCTTGTTGACTCTGGGCGGCGTTTTGCGTCCATGGCTGACATGAAGATTAGTGAGATGGGTGGGGAAACACCTGTTGGCACGACCATGGCGATTATGGAGCGTGGAACAAAAGTGATGAGCGCGATTCATAAGCGCCTTCATTATTCGCAGAAGCAAGAGTTTAAGCTTCTTGCTAACGTGTTCGCTAGGTTTATGCCGCCTGTGTATCCGTATGCAGTTCCGGGTGCGCCACAAGAAATCAAGGCGCAGGACTTTGATCAAAGAGTTGATGTTCTGCCTGTGTCTGATCCAAACATATTTTCAATGTCACAGCGTATTGCTTTGGCTCAGACGCAATTGCAGCTTGTACAGTCTAATCCAGAAATTCATGGTGGGCCGCAGGGCATGTATCAGGCGTATCGTCAGATGTACGAGGCTCTTGGTGTTACAAACATTGATCAGATCTTGCCAAGACCACCGCAGCCACAGCCCATGAACCCAGCAAGAGAAAATCAAGAGGCGTTGCGTAATCAGAGGTTGCAAGCGTTTCCAGAGCAAAATCATCAAGCGCACATTGAGGCCCATGTTGCTATGATGGCTACTCCTGCTGCTCAAGCTAATGCTAATGTGATTATGACACTTCAGGGTCATATTCAGGAGCATATTGGCATGATGGCTGAAAACATGGCGCAACAGGAAATTATGCAAACCATAGATCCGCAGCAACAAATGATGATGCAGCAAGATCCTATGATGATGCAGCAAATGCAAGTACAGGTGGCTAACAGAGCCGCAGAACTGATTGGCGAACTGACAGAACAGTACGCTCAAGCAGTTGCTCCTGCTGATAACACTGATCCGTTGGTAGCAATCAGACAGCAGGAGCTTGCTTTACGAGGGGCAGAGATCCAAGAACGTGCTAGACAGTTTGAGGAAAGACAGGCTTTTGATCAGGAAAAAGAGCGTAATGATGTTCTGATTGATCAACAGAGGCTTGATCTGCAAGATGAAGCGAATCAAGAGAAGGTTCGCGTTGCAGAGGAGCGCATCAAGACGCAGCGTGACATAGCCGCTGCTAATATACAAAACAGGAGGCAGTAATGTCATCAAGCTCAATCAGTCGTGCAGTAGCTGAAGTTGAAAAGTCCAAAAAGGTGGAGCGTAGAAATGCCATTGAAAAAGGGGAAGAGCCAAAAGACAATCAGCAGCAACATCAGCAAGTTGAGGTCGGAGGGATACCCGCAGAGGCAAGCAGTGGCGATAGCCCTGTCGCAGTCAAAAAAGCCCCAGCGAAAAAAGCCCCAGCCAAAAAGAAAGCTTCAGCGAAAAAAGCCAGTAAGAAAAGCTAGTGGCGGAACGGTATCTCGTTTCTCTCGTATAGCTAGGCCGCAAAGGTTTCTTGGAGTTAGATGATGAGTGATAATACACGCCGCACTGATGGTCGAACTGATAGAGAGATTAGAATTATTGTTATGTCTGGTGACATCACCAATCTTACTGACAAGCAATATGATAGACATCTTGAGATGGAAGCGGCTAAAAAAACCGTTGCTCCGAAAAAGTTTTCCAAGGGTGGCGTTTGTCGCGGTCAAGGAAGCGTCAGAAAGATGGGTAAGTTCAGGGTTAGTTGATGGCTAAGAAGTTTCAAAAAGGCACAGCATACGCTAAGTATGACTTAGACGGTGATGGTGAGATCACTGACGAAGAGCTTGAACACGCAAAAGAAATACGCGAAACAGAGCGTGATTTGCGTAAAAGCTTGGCTCAACTTAGAATGGCTAGGTACACATTAGTTGGTATGGGTGTATTTACTGTGGCGATGTTCGCTATGCCTGTTGAAAAGATTGAGGCTTTGTCTGACATAAGCAACTTATTTTACATCAGTGGGGCTGGCATAGTTGGAGCTTACATGGGTACAACAGCTTGGATGAGTAGAAAATGATACAAGCTCTAATAGGACCGATCTCAGGACTCGTTGGGTCATGGATGGATTCAAAGACAGAAGAGCAGCGGGGCAAGTCCGCTGTTGCAAAAGCAAAGGCAGAAGCTGAAGCGCAAGTTATGGTTTCTGCTGCAACTTCAACCGCAGATTGGGAGCGGTTGATGGCGAAGGGCAGTCAAAATTCGTGGAAAGACGAATGGCTTACAATTTTGTTCAGTATCCCGCTTATATTAGCCTTCTGTGGTGATTGGGGTAGGAACATTGTTTCAGAAGGCTTTGCCGCTTTAGAGGCCATGCCAGATTACTATCAGTACACGCTGGGAGTAATCGTAAGTGCAAGCTTCGCCGTCAGATCAGCGACCAAGTTTTTTGGAAAGAAGTAATGGACGCATTACAATTAGCAGAGTATTTACTTAAAGACATACGCAAACAAAAAGAGGGTTACACCCAAAGGTTAGCGGATGGTGCAGCGGAATCCATACAGGATTACCGATTTATCGTAGGTCAAATACGCGGACTGACCTACTCAGAAGATCTTATTAGGGCCGCGATGAAAGGTGTGGAATTAGAAGATGGCTAAAAAACTATTCGTCCCAGAGAGGATGTCAAAGCCTAAAGAGGTTGAGTCCAGTCCGGTCCCAGCCGCTATCTCCAAAGGGTTTGAGGCAAGCCCCGAAGATCCCAATCAGAAAAACACAGAAGATCCATCTAAGATGGAGCTAAGTGCTATTGATAGACTGCCACAGCCTGTGGGGTATCGTCTGCTTGTGATCCCATATTACATGAAACAAAAAAGTGCTGGCGGGATTATCATCCCTGACTCTGTTAGAGAGCGTGAAAGCTTTGCAACAGTTGCGGCTTATGTCGTAAAAGTCGGTCCAGACGCTTATTTGGACGCTAATAAATTCCCATCAGGCCCATGGTGCAGTGAGAAGTCATGGGTATTAATGGGAAGATACGCTGGAAACAGATTTAAAGTCGATGGATTAGAGGTAAGATTGATCAATGATGACAATATTATCGCTACTATTCTTGACCCAGCCGATATTTCGTATGTATAGTGGGAGACATGGAAATGAACGCAGAATTGCAAACTGAAACTGAACCTCAAGAAGAACTTGTTGCTGTCGAATTTAACGATGAGCCGCAAAACTCTTCTTCTGATTCTGTCGAGCAGCCTCAAGAAGAAACCAGTACAATTGTACAGGATGCTTCTCCTGACGGTGAAAACGATAACGAATTAGAAAATTACAGCGACAACGTTAAAAAGAGGATTAACCAGCTTACGGCGAAACGTAAGCAGGCTCTTGAGGAAAGCGAAGCTGCATACGCTTATGCGCGTCAGGTCCAACAGCAAAACGAAGAAATGAAAAAGCGTCTTGCTGATTTGGACAAAGGCTATGTTAGCGAATACGGCGCTCGTGTTGAAACACAAGAGGCCGCTGTTAAAAAAGCCATGCAAGAAGCATATGATGCTGGCGATATGGCAAAGGTTGCTGAAGCGCAGTCTGCGATGTCGCAGCTTGCAATTGAAAAAGAGCGTTTGCGTATACAAAAGGCTCGCTCAGAGCAAGCTGTTGATGAGCCTGAAGTTCAACAGCCAGCGCAACCCGCTCAAGCCCCTCAACAACAAGATTTGGACCCCAAATTAAAGTCTTGGATGTCTCGTAATTCTTGGTTTGGCCCCGGTGGGGATATGGTTATGAGCAAAGGTGCAGAGGCCATTCACACGCAGCTTGTTGGTGTTGAAGGGTACGATCCATCTACAGATGAATATTATGCGGAGATAGATAAGCGTATGCGTCATCATTTCCCGCACAAGTTTCAGGAGCAAAAGCAAAGCGCCCAAGCTGTTGCCCCTGCGTCCTCTGGACGGTCAGCTACCAAAAATGGGCGGAAAGACACCGTGCAACTCAACAAGGGACAAGTCGATTTTTGTAAGAAAATGGGCATCAAGCTTGAAGATTATGCACGAGAAGTCGCAAGGCTAGAGAAAAGGAAGAACGGATAATGTCAGATCGCACAAGCCGGGATTCGCAAACCCGTGAAAAACAAGCGAGAGTTGCAGATTGGCGTCCGCCTTCAGCCTTGGAAGCACCCGAAGCTCCTGTAGGGTTTAAACACAGGTGGATTCGTGAGTCTGTAATGGAATACGATGACCGCAATAACGTCCATAAGCGCAGACGCGAAGGATATGAATTGGTTCGTGCCGAGGATTACCCAGAGTTTGATGCGCCTGTGATTGACGAAGGAAGAAACGCTGGCGTAATTGGCGTTGGAGGCCTAGTTCTTGCTAGGATTCCTGAAGAAATTGCGGATCAGCGTAATGCTCATTACCAGAACACTACGCAAAACCAAATGGAAGCTGTGGATCGTGATTGGATGCGTGAATCCAATGCTGCGATGCCAAAGCTAAAACCGCAACGTAGCTCCTCTGTGTCCTTTGGTGGACCCAAAGGGGTAGCTGACAATTAGGAGAGAAAAAGATGGCTAATCAAGATGCCGCTTTTGGCCTACGCCTTTCGCGTTCAGGTAATGGCTCCGATCTGATTGGCATGCAGAACAAATACCGCATTGCGGCTAACTACGGTACTTCAATCTTCCAAGGTGACATTGTAAAAGCTGTCACTGGCGGTGGTATTGAGCGTATCGCGGCTGGCAATACGGATCTTGTTTTGGGTGTTTTCAACGGATGCCGCTACACTGATCCAACTACAGGAAAAGAAACCTTTTCCAATTTTTACCCAGCCTCTACAAATGCTGCTGATATTGAAGCTTTCGTTATTGATGCGCCACATGCTCAATACGAAATTCAAGCTGATGCTGCATTCCCTGTAGCGGATCTGTTTGGTAATTTCGATATTGTTGATGCCTCTGCTGGTAGCACTGTCTCCGGCACATCTCGTACAGAGATTGATGTGACAACTGGCGCGACTACCGCTGGCTTGCCTCTCAAGGCCATCGACATTTCCACTGACCCAGAGAACAGTGATGTTAGCTCTGCTAATACAAATGTAATTGTTGTTATCAACAATCATCTGTTTAGCGCTGGCACTACTGGCTTGGCATAAGGAGGCTGACTGATGGCTATTTCTCGCGCCCAACTAGCGAAAGAGCTAGAACCCGGCCTCAACGTTCTGTTCGGAATGGAATATGAGCGTTATGATGCCGAGCATGCTGAAATCTACGACACCGAATCTTCAGATCGTGCATTTGAAGAAGAGGTCATGCTCGTAGGATTTGGCAATGCCAACACCAAAGCTGAAGGTGCTGGAGTACAATTTGATTCTGCAAACGAAGCATACTCTGCTCGTTATACGCACGAAACAATTGCTCTTGCGTTTGCTTTGACCGAAGAAGCTATGGAAGATAACCTGTACGACCGCCTTGGTGCGCGTTATACAAAGGCTCTTGCTCGCTCAATGGCTCACACTAAACAAGTGAAAGCTGCTGCAACACTGAACAACGCATTTGATGCCAACTTTACTGGTGGTGACGGCGTTGAGCTTTGTTCTGCGGTTCACCCGCTTGCTGGTGGCGGAACTTTCCGCAACGAGCCATCAACTGCTGCTGACCTCAACGAAACATCACTTGAGAATGCTCTTATCGACATCTCAACATTCGTTGATGAGCGCAATATGATTATTGCCCTGCGTGGCATGAAGCTTATTGTGCCGCCACAGCTTCAGTTTGTTGCTGACCGTCTGCTTGAGTCAACACTCCGCCCATCAACAGCGGATAATGACATCAACGCGATGCGGAACATGGGTATGCTGCCAGAGGGTTATACAATTAACCACTTCCTGACAGATCCTGATGCGTTCTTCATCAAGACTGATGCTCCAAATGGCTTCAAGCACTTTGAACGTGCGCCTCTTGCAACCAACATGGAAGCTGATTTCGATTCAGGTAACATGCGGTTCAAGGCTCGTGAGCGTTACAGCTTTGGATTCTCAGATCCACGTTGCGTATTCGGTTCACCGGGTGCATAATAGAAAAATTGTTGAGGGAAACTCTTGGAGTTTCTTTTAAGAGAGGGCGGCTTCACAGTCGCCCTTTTTTTATGTACAATAGATTAATCCCTGACAGACTCATTGTGAGTCTGACACTAGCCACGACAGGAGATAAGCATGGCTACAACTACTTTCTCTGGTCCTATTAAGGCCGGAACCATTAAAAATACAACTGGAACCACTGTTGGAACAGATGTTGCTAACGTAGGTCAAGTTGTTATGGCTCAAACATTTTCAGTAGATCTTTCTGGCGGCGCAGTCGCAGCACAAGTTACTGATGTTGTCATCCCAGCAAATTCTCAAATCATTGATTGTGTTATTGATGTTATTACAGCAGCCAATACTTCAACCAATCTTAGTGTTGGAGACACTGCGGGTGGAGCGGCTACAATCTTGAATACTTTTGCATCTGGCACAACTGCTGGTCGCAAGTACCCAACCACTGAGGCAGGCGCAGCTTTGGCGTGGCAGGATACAGGGACATCAGATATTCGTTTGACTGTAACTGGTTCCGCTGCAACAAACGCAGGTCTTGTTCGCTTTACAATTCTGTATCAGCAAAACAACAACCTCGCGTAGTAGGAGGCAGATATGGCTGGTCCAGTAAGAGCCTTTAATCATACTCAAGGAGACTCTGCTGCCGTTGTAGGCCCGGCTCGTTCTCGCATTCGTCAAATTGTAATTTTTGCAAATGCGGCTGGTGCTTTTACGATTAAGAATGGCAGTGCTTCTGGTGAAACTTTGATTACGCAAACGTTTCCGACAGGGATGCACCATCTGAACATTCCAGATGACGGTATTCTTGCTACGAGCGGTGCGTTTGTCTCTGCCTTCACTGGTTCTAGCAATCAATTAACCATTTTCTTGTCGTAGAGAAAATAATGGCTAGTTCCAAAGGGAAGATGCCTCCGCGCAACAAAAAGAACTTCCGCCCCACT
>Ga0181373_1000283_pt1 | contig 11877 bp, 3 predicted proteins | sample LowvirmetaG_3_FD_130159 | JGI IMG/M metagenome (GOLD analysis project Ga0181373, IMG submission 130159) | Marine viral communities from the Subarctic Pacific Ocean - Lowphox_09 viral metaG | ecosystem: Environmental > Aquatic > Marine > Oceanic | place: Subarctic Pacific Ocean | collected 2015-12-05 | reverse complement strand
TTTGGGGGTGATTTAAGAAATTTATTATTTGAAGCTATATTAGACTCAACAACAGATGCACTACAAATAAGAATACAAAATGATATTAATTTATTTTTTCCTGAAATAGTAGTAAAACAAATAGAATTTATAAATGAACCTGATAGAAATGAAATAACTTTTAATCTAGTATATCAAATAGAAAATTTTGGTATTGAAGATGAAATAACCATAGAATTAGAATAATGGCCCAATTAGATAGAGACATAAGATATACAGATAGAGATTTTAATACTATTAGAAGTCAACTAATAGATTATTCAAAAACCTATTTCCCAAATACATTTAATGATTTTACAGAAACTTCTACAGGTATGCTATTTATTGAAATGGCAGCTTATGTAGGAGATGTAATGTCTTTTTATCTGGACAATCAAATTCAAGAAACATTTATACAAAAAGCTAGACAAACTCAAAACTTATATGCTTTAGCTTATTCATTAGGTTATGTTCCAAAAGTAACAACAGTTGCTACTACTTTTGTTGATTATTATCAACAAGTACCATCTATAGTAAGTGCAAGTATTTACGTACCAGATTATAGTTATGCATTATTAATACCAGAAAATACTTCTATTACAGCTAATAATGATTCATCTACTAATTTTCTAACAGAGGAGGCAGTAGATTTTTCAGCATCAAGCTCTTTAGATCCTACAACAGTATCAGTTTATCAAATTACAAATGGTAACCCAACATTTTATTTATTAAAGAAAACAAGAAAAGCTACATCATCAGAAATAGTATCAACTAGTTTTACATTTACAAATGCTAAAAAATTCGATAGTGTTAATATAAATGATAGTAATATAATTGGAATATTAGATGTATTTGATTCTAATGGTAATCAATGGTATGAAGTACCTAATTTAGCTCAAGAAAATGTTTATAATACTATAAGAAATACAGATACAAATGATCCAAATTTTATAAATGACCCAGAAGTTCCTTATTTATTAGAATTAAAAACAGTGCAAAGAAGATTTGCAGCTAGATTTATAGATTCAGGATCATTACAACTTCAATTTGGAGCTGGTAGTACTAGATCTACAACAGAAGAAATAATACCTAATCCAGATAATGTAGGTTTAGGTTTACCTTTTGAACAAAATAAATTAACAACAGCATTTTCCCCAACAAATTTTGTATTTACAAACACTTATGGAATTGCACCTTATAATACTACTTTAACAGTAAGATATTTAAAAGGAGGAGGAGCATCAGCTAATGTAGAAGCAGGAACATTAACTGGAGTAGATAATACTAATGTAACTTTTGTTAATCAACCTATAATAACTACTCCTACTGTCACAAATGCTCTAGCAAATCAAATATTTAATTCATTAACTTCAAATAATCCTAAAGCAGCTGATGGAGGTATGGATGGAGATAGTGTTGAAGAATTAAGACAGAATGCTTTAGGAAACTTCCAGAATCAATTAAGGGTAGTAACTACACAAGATTATTTAGTTAGAGCATTATCAATGCCCTCTAATTTAGGTACTATAGCCAAAGCACACGCTCAACCTCAAAAAATAGGAGATTACCAATCAGGAGAATTACCATCTGTATTAGATTTATATATTTTATCTTATAATTCTAGTAAACAATTAAGAACAGCATCTGTTACTTTAAAAAGAAATTTACAAACTTATTTATCGGAGTATAGAATGATAAATGATTCTATTAATATTAAAGATGCTTATATAATTAATATACAAGTTAATTTTGAAATAGTAGTTAATCCTAATTATAATAATAGTGAAGTACTAACTAATTGTATAGATTCATTGCAAAGTTATTTTGATATAGATAAATGGCAAATTAATGAACCTATTATAATGAAAGATATATTTGTAAGGTTAAGTAAGATAGAAGGAGTTCAAATTGTAAAAAATATAGTAATAAGTAATTTAACAGGAGAAAGTAAAGGATATAGTAATTTTTCATATGATACTACAGCTGCAACTATAGATGATGTTTTATATCCATCTTTAGATCCAATGGTATTTGAAGTAAAATATCCTAATCAAGATATTATAGGTAAAGTAGTAGCAATATAATTATATTAAGAAATGGCAAATAGAAAAATATTCCCTTTAAAAGATGCAACAATGTATACTTTCTCCCAAAGTAGAAATACTGGGTTAGACGAAATATTGGAAGCTACTACAATATTAGAAGAAGATTCTCCTCAAGTAAGTAGATATTTGCTTAAATTTTCACAAGATGAAATTAATACTTGGGTTACTTCTAGTGTGTCAGGTTCAGTTACAGGTACTACAGCTGGGGTTATGGTACTTAACGATCCAAATTTAATAAGACCAGAGTCATATCAAAGGTTTGAAACTAAAGGATTATCATATCCTACTAGTTCAAGAAATAAATTTGATGCTATAGTAGAGCCATTATATTCAGGTAGTCAAAATCCAAATGAGCCAATATATGCAGGTGGAAGTGGAACAGGTTTGCAACTTTATTTATCAACAGGAGCAGCATATTTCAAACCAGGTGTTAGTTTAAGTGCATCAATAGCAACAAGTAATGCAGGTGGTCAACCAGCTGATAATGGTTGTAACATGACAGCTCCAGACGGTAATTATGGCCCCTTTGCATTTAATAGAGGTGCAACAGGTAATTTAGAAGCAGATACACAAGGTGCAACTGTAACACTTGTAGTTAAAAATAATAGATTTGAAGATGCTTTTGTAGGAACAACAGCATTAACTTCAGGTGCTTTATTATTTGGTTCAGATGCTGAAACAGGTGCTACTCCTTCTTATGGAGACTCTAATGCAGCAACAATGGCTGTTTTAGCTGCAGATTTAATAGCTGCAGGAATACAACTCGAATCAGGTGGGTTGGTTGCAGGTCAAAATGTTTTAGCACAAACAGGAGGAGCAGCAAAAACAGCAATAGGTAACGTAACAGGACCTTTTGAAATTGATTTAAGTGGAGCAGGTGTCACTGTAACAGGTGGGACACAACAAACAGGTAATGGTGGGGCTTTAACATTAACTGGTGATGGAGCTGGTAATGTATCAGCGGCTACAATTCCTAGTCTTGGTCAAGGTCAACAATATGTAGTTGGTAATATAATAACAATACCACAAGCTAATTTAATAGCAGCTGGTTTTTTAGGTACTGTAGGTGTATTAACACTTACTTTAGGAGCAAGTAATATAACTGCTGATGTAGCAAATAATGATGTTTCATTTAATAATGGATTTGGTAGTTTAGATGATGATTGGGGAGTATTTCCAATTACTTCATTAATAGCAGGTTATGATCCTAAATTATCTAGAGGTAAAGGATATAAATTTTCAGATAGATTATATATTCCTTCACAGTCATTCCATGGTTCAGATGATTATTATTTCGAGTTAGATAAAGTAAATTCAGGAGCTAGTCCTAACACACAAAATTTTGAACCAGTTGAACATCAAACCACAATGGACAATTATGCTGCTGTGGTTACTGGTCTAGGAATGGACCAAAATTTAAAAATATACCCAGTTTCAGGAAGTTGGAATATGGGAACAGGTAAATTTGCTGATGATCCTATGACATCAAATGGAGTAAGTTGGAAATTTAGAAACTACTCAGGTTCAGCAGCAGAAGGAGCTTTAAATTGGGCAGAATCAGGAGCTATGACTACTGCAGCTGACCAACAAATAATATCTACAACAGTAGGTACTGCAGTTGGTTCAATAACAGGTAAAGTAGGAAATGGAAGTAGAGGAGGAACAGGAGCACAATTTACAATTACAACTACAGGAGCACAGTTTACAATAACAACAGTAACTTGTACTGCAGCAGGAACAGGATATATCCCAGGAGATACAATTACCATACCAGCAGCAAATTTAACAGGTGGTGCAATTGGAACTGTAACAACTGATTTAGTATTTAAAGTTACTGCAGTTGATGGATTTGGAGCATTCTCAGTAGCTTCCTATTCTGGATCTGATGTAGCAGGAGGAGGAAATTGGTATACAGGTTCTAATGTAGGATTAGATGTAATACAAGAAAGAGTATTTAGTTATGGGTCTGGAATTGATTTAGAGGTAGACGTAACTGATACTGTAAAAACATGGTATACTTATTCTTTAGCATCTAATACAAAAGGATTTCCTAATGATGGATTTTTAGTAAAACAATCTAGTTCAAGAGAGTTTGTAGATAATAAAAATTTTCAATCTACGTTTAAATATTTTTCAGTTGATACAAATACAATATATCCACCGGCCTTAAATTTAAAATGGAATGACTATTGTTTTGCCACAGGATCAACTAACCAATCAGTATTAAATACACAGGAATCATTTGTAAGTGTTTATAATAATGCAGGAACATATTATTCAGAAAGTGTAGCTAGAATGAGAATAGCAGCAATACCAAAATATCCAGATGTAGTTTTCCAAACAGCTTCGTTATATACTAATAACCATTACTTACCATATACATCTTCATTTTATGCAATTAAAGATACAGATACAAATATGTACGTGGTTCCTTTTAGTGATCCTTATACTAAAATAAGTGCAGATGATATATCAAGTTACTTTGATGTTTATATGGCTGGATTGGAACCTGAAAGATATTATACTATATTGATTAAATCCACAGTAGGTGGAACAGTAAAAGTATTTGATGAAGATATAATGTTTAAAGTAATTAATGGATAATGGCTAAAAAAGATCTTAAATTAGGTGAATCATCTATTAGTGTTAAAAGAGGAAGAGGTAGTGGTACTGGTGAAACTGTAAGTTTAAAACGAGAAGCATTTAATAGAAAACAGTTTGATGATACCGTAAATACCGAATTTACAGAATTAGGACAATCTAATATAGAAAAAGATTTAAGTTTTTTTGATCCAAGTTTGGCTACTGTAAATGATTTTTTTACCATATATCAATCCTTATTTTACCAAATACCAAAAGAAGGAGAAATTAATTCACATATTTTTTTAATTAACGAAAGTACTAATTATACTCAATATGAAGCACAAAGAGAAGAAATAGATGCTTTACAAGAAGAAATAGATGCATTAAGAGCACAAAATGTACAATTAGTTGAAGATTTAACAAATACAATAAATGCATTAACTAACTCAATAGGAAATATAGATGGATAAAAATATAACATATTCTTCTTCTTTAGAAATCGTTAACCCAGAAACATTATTTACTGATGGGTATGAGTTATCTAATCAAACTGTTATTCAAAGCCAAGAATATATAGGTTCATTTTTACCAGATGAAAATAACATTGAATTTTATATATATGATGTTAATAAAACTATAATTTATTCTGATTATTTCTTTCAAAATTATAGAATTAATGAAAATTATAACCCAACTAAATCGTTAAATAAAAAAACACAGCAGTTACAAATTTCAACTTCACAAATAAATTTAACTCCTGAGGAAGATATAGCTACTCAAGGTTTTACTAATGGTGATTTATATGCTGTATATAATTTTATTAACTTAGAACTAGGATCTAGTCCAAATATACCCTACTACCTAGCCGAAATATCATCAGATAGAACAGAAATAAGGTTAAAATCAAATTTTATTTCTACAAGAATAATGAAACAAACAGCAGTTTCATTAAAACAAAAAATATCACAAGCAGATTATTTTGACGAAGTTTACATTTCATTTGGTAATAATGAATACCATATTGGAGTAAATATAAAATATGATGATTCAATTGAAGAATCAACTACATCTCCATCAGCAACTAATGTAAAATCAGGTAATGCTATAGGTCAATCTTCAATATTAATTAAATTATATGATCCCTTACCAGCAAAATATGATTTATTAGATGAATTATATGTTGTAACTAAAACAGCAGAATCACAGGGTTATTTAGTAAAATTTGTTAATGATTATTTAAATGCTTTTGATAATATTGTGTCTATTAAAGGCCCAAATTCTAATTTAAAACTAAATGAATTTGTTAATAATGATTCAATAGGTAAAAATAAAGATAAATTATTAGGAACTAAATCATCAGGATCAAAAGATCAATTATTAAATAGATTAGCTCAAGATGGTGTACAATTATCACCTAATTACTCAACAGGTTCTTTTGGAGAATTTGTTAATTTTTCATCTGCAAAAGAGCAAGTAAGTAATTTTGTAGAAAAAGTATCAAGAATACAAGCTTATGAAGCTGATATAGATACTTTATCATTTACTACATCATCAAACCCAGGAAGTATTCCTATATCAGAAAGTATAGCTTCTTTATATACAAAAATAGAAAATGAAATAACAGCATTTTCGGGATTTGATTATTACCAGTATTATTCTACATCATCTGATGCATATCCAAAAACAGGTGATATTTTTCCTTTACAATTATTAGCAACTTCTTCAGCAGCAGCACAAACGTGGATAACGGGAGCTGAGTCAGCTGGTAGTGATTTTGATGATAATAATCAAAATTGGTTATATTATACTGTTCCTGATTTTATAAAAAATAATACTTCAAACAATAATTATTTAGATTATGTAAATATGATCGGTCAATCATTTGATGAGGTATGGTTATATACTAAAGCTATAACTGAAAAATTAAATACTACAAATAATTTAGATAAAGGTATTCCTTTACAATTAGCAGATGATGTTATTACATCTTTAGGATATACTGGGTTTGGAAATAATTATAATAATCAAGATAATTTTATAGGCTTAATTGGTAATGATGATGGTGTATTTGTTCCTCCAACTGGGAGTGAATTAATAAATCATTATATAGCAATAAATGGTCCTGGTGGTATTATAAATTATTGGGAAGATGGATATTCATGGGAAGATTATGTTGAATCATTCCGAAATTCAGGTTTTCCATACCCAATTGATAAAGTAAGTAAAGAAATATTTAAACGTCTTTATCATAATATGGCATACCTTGTTAAGAAAAAAGGTACAGTTTCAGGGTTAAGACAATTAATTAATATTTGGGGTATACCTAATACAATATTAAGAATAAATGAATTCGGGGGTAAAAATAAAGATGAAGAAAATGATTATGATTTATGGTATCAAAGATATAGTTATGCTTTTAGTCCTGTACCATCAGGAACTAATTATGCAAGTGCATCTGTAAGAATACCATGGCAACCTTTATATAGAAACTATATACACTCACATAATAAATTAGTATCAACTTCTGAAATAACAGCTGTAGGTGGTCCTATAACTGGGGGTAGTAATGGTGTTTCAAATTCTTATGGTATTGATACTCAATTTACTGTAACAGGTGGAGGAAGTGGAGGAACATTAACTATAACGGCATCAGGAGGTAATGTTACAAAAGTAATTTTAACACAAGGTGACTCAGGAGGATATAATGTTGGCTCTGTAATAACAATAACAGGAGCACAAATAAATGCTTTAAATGATCCACAACTTGGGTCTGGTTGGAGTGGTACATCTACATTTACTATAACTAATACTAATTTAGGAGCTGAACAAATTGTACCTGATGGTATAGGATTTAGATTTAAAACAACTGGTTATCCATCTTCTTCATTTGCTGGTACTTTTGACTCACAATCATTACTAATTAAAAAATCTACTAATGCAGCTACTGATGCAGATTTTGGTATAGCATTATATTACACAGGTTCAACATCTGGTTCATATTCAGGTTCAACAAGTAGTGAATATGTAGATTATGGTGAAATGAGATTTTTTATAAAAGGAGATCCTGGGGATGGGGGTACAGCAATGTCAGATCCAATTTATTTACCATTTTTTGATAAAGGTTGGTGGTCAGTTCAACTTCAAAGAGATCAACACCCAATCGTTTCTAATAATGCTACTCCTACTACATATACTTTATATGTTGGTAATAAAATTTATGATGGAGCTGATGGTAATCAAATAGGATTTACAGGATCAGTATCTATTAATAGTAACCAAGGTGGAACACTTTCACAATCTATAAATGAATCTTGGAATAGTTTTTCAACAAATTTAGCTACTTATGGAGCAGGTACTTATTTAGGTGGATGGGGAGATACATTAACATCAGGCACAACAGGTAGTATTGGAACAACTTCTACACAAGGAGCTAAAGGTGTTCAAAATGCAGGTAAAAACTTTTCGGGATCACTTCAAGAATTTAGATATTATTCACATGATATAAGCCAATCTGTATTTAATGATTTTGTAATGAATCCTGAATCTATTGAAGGTAATCATATAACAGGATCAGAATCATCATTTGATATAGTAAATTTTAGAGCACCATTAGGTAATGAATTAGAAAATAAATTTACTTCATCTCAATATTTAACTAAATATATTGAGCAAATAGAATCTGTACACCCTGCAATTACTGGTTCATCTCCATTATTTATAACAGCTTCATTTTTTAATGTAAATCAAATACCTGTAGGTATAAATGATTCAGATTTAACTTCTAGCTATGATGTGTGTTATGAAGTAAATACAGCAAATAGAACTTATAGTGATACGAATGTAGAAACATATTTCTTAGATCAACCTTCAATAGGAATTAGAAATAGAGTAAGTAATAAAATAAAATATTCTACTAATTTAAATTTTGGTACAACTTTATCACCAAAAGTTAGTATACAAGAAGACCCACCTGTAAGTCAAAGTTACACAGATAATATTAACTCATTAGAAGTAGCATTTTCACCTACTGAAGAAATAAATGATGATATAATTCAAACTTTAGGTTATGGTGCTATACAAGAAGTAATTGCAGACCCTAGATTTAGATCATCATCAGATGACTTTTATCCAGGTTTAAGAAATATATCAAAAGATTACTTTAAAAAATTCCAAAATCGTAGTCAAATTGATTATTTAAGGTTAATAAAATATTTTGATGATTCATTATTTAGAGCGATTAAGAACTATGTACCTGCGCGTACAAGTGTGTCTACAGGTATTGTAATTAAACAACATATGCTTGAACGTAATAGATACCGAGAGCCGCAAGTTGACATAGTTACTACACAATCCTACGCACCTTTTAATCAACCTCTAACAACTAAAAATTTAGAATTAACAGGTTCAGCTAATACACATCAATTATGGGATCCTGTAAAACAAACAACATTTTATTCATCTTCATTTGTATATGATATTGAAGGTGGTCCCGGAGGAAGTGTTAATCAATATAATATATTAGAAGAAGGAGGTTCATTGTTTATATTAGAAAGTGATGATTTAGCTTTAACAGCAACTAAACAATCAATATTTGAAGCAGTACCTTTAGAAGAAGTAAATCAAGATATAACTCTAGTAGATGCTGGTCCTATACAAGCTCAAGGAACAGTAACTATTGATTTTGGAGACAGTGTTCAAACAATAGCTGCTGGTTCATCAAATGATGCTCACTCTATACAAATTATAACCATTAATCCTAGTGATGGGTCACCTATTACTAAAAAATATTGCTCATCAACAGGAACAACAGGTGCTATTGGGAATACAGATTTTACATTATTTAATGGAACAGGAGCAGCAGCTGATAAAGCTACACAATTTGCAGCAGCTGTAAATTCTGTTAATGGTCAAGGTAGTTTAGCTGCTACTCCAACTGTAAGAGCTATAGTAGATCCTAGTGATAGTACTCAAGTTATATTAACACAATTATATGGAGGTACAGATGGTAATACTACAGTTACTTATGGTACTAATATAGCAAATAACTTTACTAATGGTTTACCTTTAACATTTAATAATGTTCAGGGTGGAAATACTTTATCTGTTGGGCCTCAAAATGCTAGAAATACAAATGTAACAGATCTAAAAGTAAACGTAACATTTACAGGAAGTGGACCTACATTTAATATTAATACAGTTACTTTAAATTCATCAACAGTAAATAGTCAAAAAACAGTAGGTGATTCATTTACAATTACATTAACCTCAGGTACAGGTAGCCCAGGTGCAGATGTAGCGACTGTAGATACTGTAGTAAGAACTGCTGCAAACTTTACAGGCGGTACTAGTAGATTTTCAAATACATTTTTAAATGTTGATAAATCATTAAGAACTCCAATTTATGTTGAATATGATTTTAAAACAGCACCTGCACCTAATGTTGCAGTAACAATAGAAGCATCTTCAAGTGTAAGGGGAGTAGTTTATACTAATACAACAACTTATGTAGACCAACTACCAGTAGGTAGTATTTTATTAGATACATCAGGAGAAAAACAATATTTAACAATTCATCCAGAAGAAGATATGTATTTATTAATATCTTCAACCCCATCAATAACAATTGATGATTATCAAATAATATTAGGAGAAAATATTTTAATTACAACAGCTTTAGCAGCACAATCTACATCAGATTCTGCAACTTTATTAGTGGATTCTTTTAGTAATAGTGAAATACCATCAGTAGGTTCAGTAGTAACAGGACCAAATATAAAAGCAGGTGTAGTAACTACTTTAGGAGCAGTGACATCTGCAGGAACAGGATATACCCCAGGTACTTCAGTTTTAGCTACAAGAGGAGCAGGAGGAGGTAATTTAACATTAACAGTTACAGCAGATGCTAATGGTAATGTTACAACAGCGTCTACAGCAGGAGCTAACCCAGGAACTGGATATAGTAATGGTGATGTAGTAACTATAGTAGGAGGTAATAATGACGCAACAGTTGTTATTACAACAGCTTCACCAAAAACAGTTACTGTTTTAGCTTTTGATCCAACTGATAATGAAGTAACATTTAATTCTAATCAAACAGTAACAGATAATTCTAAAATAACATTTACAGAAACAGCTATTCCTGATGCAGATACAGAGCCAGTATCACAACAAGGTAGTTGGAATTATAATGTAACAACTTTAGGTATTGATACTACTTGGAACGATACACAAGAACAATTTTATGATGGTGCTTATAGTGGTAGTAATTTTAGTGCTGGTCAATATTATAATAATCAATATAACCCATATAGAAAAGTAAAACCTAATTCAACTTCAGTTTCTCCTAAAGAAATTACAGTTAATACAGGAGCTGCAAATTCAATAAATCAACCTGGTCCTGTAACATTAACAGGTTTAGCTCAGAGTATTACTTTTAATACTACAGCAGGTAGTGGAGTAGATCAATATTATCTTTTAGGTATTACTAGTTTAGATATTATACCTTATCAAATTTATAATGTAGAATATGATGTTTCAATTACAACAGCTGTTGCTGGACAAAAAGTAGGAATGTTCCTACAAAATTTTGACCCAGTAACTAATACATTATTAACACCTCAAATAGTATCCTTAACATCAAACCTTTTAGGAGGTACAGGATACTCAGTAAATGGAAATGTAGCTACAACCTCAGGTGGTTCAGGAACAGGATTAACAATAGATATACTTGAAGTTGATTCCACTGGTAAAATTACATCCTTTATCATAGATGACCCAGGTGATGGAAATTATGCTATAGGTGAAACACTTACAGTAACTGGTGGTGATGGAAATGCTACATTTAATGTTAAAAGAACATCAACAATACACACTAATGGAGTACCAGAAAGTGCTCTAACAGATGCAGCATCTAAAAGAGTAAGATTTTCATTTAGATTTCTTCCAAACCTTGATGGTGATACAGCACCTAGTGCTCGCTATAGTTTAGGATTTCAAATAGATGGATTAATTGTAGGTTCCGTTTCAAATATTGTAGTAACTGGAGAAGGTGGAATATATGAAGATGTTAAAGCACCAATTTTCTTTTCACAACAAGATGCAGGATATGGTAATCAAAGAGATTATCAAAATATGGATATTGAAGATGCTCAAGGTAACATAATAGGTGGTG
>Ga0181373_1000282_pt1 | contig 11881 bp, 16 predicted proteins | sample LowvirmetaG_3_FD_130159 | JGI IMG/M metagenome (GOLD analysis project Ga0181373, IMG submission 130159) | Marine viral communities from the Subarctic Pacific Ocean - Lowphox_09 viral metaG | ecosystem: Environmental > Aquatic > Marine > Oceanic | place: Subarctic Pacific Ocean | collected... | reverse complement strand
TTGTCGCTATCGGCGGCATTGCAAGCCCACATAATGGCAAGCAATTCAGCAATTTTTGCATGGCGATATTCGGTCATCATAATGTCAGTCATAACGTCTCCTGTTTCGCGGTATCTCATCAGGCATGGCTACCAGTGCCATGCGACAGGTGCGCGGCCATCACCACCGCGCTTAGTCTCTGCCAGCCCAGCCCCAACCCCACAACGTGACGCCGAAAGATGTAACTGACATTTTGTTGAGTGCCGTACAGAAGCCGGACAGAATGGAAAGCCCAACAACTTGGCACTCATTATCGGCGTATCAATGTGTCGCGCGAGGGCTGGGGTGAAACCAACCTACCGTAGGCGTTGCCGATCAGGGGCTGACAGGGGTGATCCCCAGTTAATCTGAATTAACAGATAACCAATCACAGTTATATAGAATTAGACGAATGACACAACCCCTTTATTGTCATCTATGAACATTTATTTTCATTTATTTTCATATGTGGTCTGTAACGTAGGGTGGAAGCTAAAAACGTCTCTAGCATCTTTTGGGTACCAATATGCCACTTTGACCCTAGAGGCCGTCAGTGGGCTTCTGAGGGCGATTGAGGGCATATTGAGGTTTTGGGGTATGGGGAAAGTTATCGATAACTTTTCATGGGGGTATAAATCAGATAGGGTGACGGCAGGTAAAACCGCGAATGCCCACCGCCAAGGTGCTGGCATGTACATAGGGGTAAGACAATGGGAAAGAATACAGGCAAGGGTAAGGGTAAACATCTAAGGGTAGTGGGTAAGGAAGATAAGCTGACATCCAAGCAGGAAGCATTCGCTGTGCAGGTGGCAAAGGGTGCCATGCTAAGCGAAGCCTACAGAGATTGCTATTCGGCAGAGGGTATGCGTGACAGCACTATCTGGTCAGAGGCATGCAAGCTGGCACAAAACCCCAAGGTCACCACAAGGATAAAAGCCATACAGGCTGATATGGAAGCAGATCGCCGCACGATAGAGCGCAGACGTGAAGAGTGGGTTTTGAAACGGCTCACACAGGAAGCCGACAATGCGGAGACAGATGGGGCAAGGATCAGGGCCATTGAATTGGTGGGCCGGACGATCGGCATGTTCACTGACAGGATAGAACAGGCTGACGAAGCGGAGCGGAGCGCATCTGATATCGAAGCGGATCTGCGGAAGCGGCTGGACCGGCTGATGGGTGGTGATTGATCTGGCTGATGGCTGGACCCCACCCTCCCCCACCCCACGGTGATAGTGCGCGGCACTGCGGTCGTATATACATGAACATCTGCTCACTCAATCTCAAACTCTCTCAAAAGCCCATACAACCCCCTTCTAGTGCATTTAGCTACACCCCTACCCCTTTTATGTTCTAAGGGTGCCACAAGGCTCTTAAAACGCCGTTAAACGGTATTCTATTGGTCTAGGAATCCTAGGGGGTGGGAGTAATATAAAAAAATTTTTAAAAAGTTGCCTGTAACTTACTCATCCTCTGCATAGAGGTTATTGAAGATCTGAGTTGTGTCTAGGGTGTAGTCCAGATCTGATTTTGAGTAGTGGATATGCTGCGATGGTAGGAAGTCTGGTGCGCCTTCTCCTGTTTCAAACCACGCTGGGTGTGTCACTCTCACGCGGTTTTTGGGTAACGCTATGATGTTTCCTGTCCAGCTACCTGCATCCAGAAGCTCCATGACATGGCTTTGCTTGTGTTGTGCAGGATCATCTGCAATCTCACTATCGGTGTAGTCTACTGTGAACAGATACTTTGCTGGGTAGAACTCGCTGTCTACCTTTGCCAACCACGGACAAGGTGTTGCTCTGTTGAGTGTGTAGACTGAATGAGTGTGTGACATGCAATCCCATGGCTGGGCGTAATGGACCGGCATTGGCTCAGGCCAGTCTTCAAAAGGCGTGTCACCGACTAACGCGGTGATTGGCATTCTGGCCCACATGGCCCCACCATGCACATTTGGCTCATCTTCATCATCCACTTCACATCCTGTGAATATTACTTGAAAACTCAAACACCGATTAGGCATTGTCGTCACAGCAATACACATAGCATGAAGAAACTCACCATGATATCTCATGTGATTACATGTATATTCACGCCTAACCCAACACTTGAAGTGATTTATGTTACTCTGTAGAAAGGCCATATTCATCTCCCAAGCCCTATATGTTAATATATTATAATACATTAATCATTTATGTTAAAATATATATATATTATAATATAAGGGCTTTAACTGTCAGAAAGGAAAGATGATGTTAAAAGCTATCATGAAATTTTTCTTCCCCACATCGTTTCAGGAAGATGTTTCTTTTAAGAGCGCCCCTGAAAAGAAGATCCAACCAAAAAGAATTGTTGAAGCAAAGGTGACCGTTACCCCTCCAAAGAAAAAGAAGGGAAGGCCCAAAAAAGCAAAAGCATCATAAGGGGATGGAAGAATGGGGAGACTATGTCTATAGTTTTGTGGGATGTCAGTCTCCCTGCATCCCCGGCGGGTGCAGCGTTCCTTTCCGCTCCCCGCCGTTATTATCTTTAGGAGGATGTGAATGAACGATCTTGCTTTAATCAAAGCAAAGATAACAACCCTTCCTGTAGAAGATCAGAAAGAGATGCTCGACCTGATTGTCGAGTTGGAGGAGGCAAAGGAACGAGAAGAATCTCGTGTTGATTTCCTAACATTCGTGAAAAAGATGTGGCCTGCTTTTATTGCTGGTCGGCACCATGAGACCATGGCCGATGCTTTTGAGCGTGTGGCAAATGGAGAGTTGAAACGTCTGATAATCAACATGCCGCCTCGACATACCAAGTCAGAGTTTGCTTCGTACCTGTTCCCGGCATGGTTTCTTGGCAGATACCCAGAGAAAAAAATCATTCAGACGGCACACACTGCCGAACTGGCGGTGGGGTTTGGCCGTAAGGTTAGAAATCTGATAGGTCAAGATGATTTCCAAAGTGTGTTTCCCGGTATAGAGTTGTCATCTGACTCAAAAGCAGCGGGCAGATGGAACACAAACAAGCGGGGAGATTACTTTGCTATTGGTGTGGGTGGTGCAGTCACTGGTAAAGGCGCTGATGTCCTCATTATTGATGACCCGCACTCGGAGCAGGAGGCGGCACTGGGGGCTTACAACGCAGAGGTCTACGAGAAAACCTACGAATGGTACACATCTGGACCAAGGCAGCGACTCCAGCCCGGGGGAGCCATCATAATTGTGATGACCAGATGGTCCACCAGAGACCTGACAGGTAAAATCATCAAGTCTGTCACCCAAAAAGAGGGTGTAGATGAGTGGGAAGTCATAGAACTCCCAGCAATTATGCCGTCTGGCAAGCCATTGTGGCCTGAGTTTTGGCCGATTGAGCAACTTGAGTCGCTAAAGGCAGAACTTCCTGTATCAAAATGGTCTGCACAGTACCAACAAAACCCGACTTCTGAAGAAGGTGCGCTAATTAAGCGAGAATGGTGGCAGGATTGGGACAGGCCAAACCCTCCTCCGTGTGAAGCCATCATTCAAAGTTGGGATACAGCATTTTTGAAGACCCAAAGAGCCGATTATAGCGCTTGTACAACGTGGGGAGTGTTTTACCACGCAGATGAAAACGGAGATTCACAGCCAAATCTTATATTATTGGACGCATACAAGGAAAAACTAGAGTTTCCTGATCTTAAAAGAGCGGCATATGAAAAATACTGGGAATATGAGCCAGATCAAATGATTGTAGAGGCAAAAGCCGCTGGATCTCCGCTTATATTTGAGCTTCGCGCAATGGGCATACCTGTGACAGAGTTTACACCTTCGCGAGGTCAGGATAAGATAGCCCGTGTAAATGCGGTTAGTGATTTATTCGCCAGTGGTGTTATATGGTGTCCTGCAACAAGATGGGCAGATGAAGTCATCGAAGAATGTGCATCATTTCCATCTGGGGATCATGATGATTTAGTTGACTCCACCACTCAGGCTCTGCTGAGATTCCGTCAAGGGGGTTGGATTAGATCCTCAATGGATGAGTGGGATGATGAGCCGACTTATAGAAGGCCGGTTGAGTATTATTAAGGGGATTTAAAATGGCAGTCGAGAAGCAAATGACACCATCCGATGTGGATGCTGAAGGCACAGAGGCTGTCGAAGTCGAAGTTGTGAATCCTGAAGCGATATCGATATCTGATAATGACGGCGCAATGGTTATAGACTTCTCCGGTGATATGGTTGATGAGATCATGGGGCCAGAGCATGACGCCAATCTTGCCGAATACATGGATGACGCTGATCTTGATTCTTTGGCGTCTGAATTGGTTACAGACTTTGAAAGCGACAAGCAGTCTCGCCGGGATTGGGCTAGAAGCTATACTCGTGGTTTAGATCTTTTGGGTATGAAGATCGAAGAAAGAACCCAGCCTTGGCAGGGTGCAGCAGGTGTGTTTCACCCTCTTCTCACAGAAGCAGTTGTTCGATTTCAAGCCCAAGCCATGGGAGAGCTTTTCCCCGCATCTGGACCTGTACGCACAAAGATAGTTGGCCGCAAAGATGCAGATAAGGTTGAACAGGCGCAGCGTGTCGAGGAAGAGATGAACTATCTCTTGACGGAGAAGATGACAGAGTACAGAGATGAAACAGAGCAGATGCTCTTCCGTCTTCCTCTGGCTGGCTCTGCTTTCAAGAAGGTTTATTATGATCCGCTTATGGAGCGCCCCGCTGCCATGTTTGTTCCAGCAGAGGACTTCGTTGTCTCTTACGGCGCATCTGATCTTGCTACATGTCCCCGTTACACGCATGTGATGAAGAAGAACGCGAATGAGATCGTTGAGCTTCAGGTCAATGGTTTTTACCGCGATATCGAACTGCCAGCCCCTGAGCCAGATTATTCCGACATTCAAGAAAAGTATGATGAAATTGAAGGTGAAACTGCCGTTATTGAAGATGACGATAGGCATACAATTCTAGAAGCACATGTTGATTTAAATATGCCAGAGCCATTTGATGACCCAGATGGTATAGCCCGTCCATATGTTGTCACACTTGATAAGTCATCGAAGATTATTCTTTCAGTGAGAAGGAACTGGTATGAGGATGATCCCAAGAAGCGTAAAAGGCAGCACTTTGTACATTACCGTTATTTGCCGGGGCTTGGTTTTTATGGAACAGGCCTTATCCACCTTATCGGTGGTCTTGCTAAAAGTGCCACATCGATACTTCGTCAACTTATTGATGCGGGTACGTTGTCTAATCTTCCTGCTGGCCTCAAAGCTAGGGGTCTTCGGATTAAAGGTGATGATTCGCCTCTCATGCCGGGTGAGTTCAGGGATGTGGACGTACCGGGTGGTGCAATCAGGGATTCGATTGCATTCCTTCCTTACAAGGAGCCGTCCTCAGTTTTATATCAACTGCTCGGAAACATTGTCGAAGAGGGGAGAAGGGTTGGCTCCGTTGCGGATGTACAAGTTGGAAACCTCAATCCACAAGCGCCAGTAGGGACAACACTCGCTTTGATGGAGCGAAGCATGAAAGTAATGTCTGGTGTTCAAGCCAGACTACATGCTGCACTCAAAAGAGAATTAGGTTTGCTTTCTGTTGTAATCAAAGATTACATGCCATCAGAGTACGCTTATGAGATGGACGGAGAGTTTGATCGCCGCAAAGATTTTGATGACCGTGTGGATGTGGTTCCAGTGTCTGATCCAAATGCAGCCACAATGTCTCAGAGGGTTGTTCAATATCAAGCGGCGCTTCAGTTAGCGCAGCAGGCTCCTAATCTGTATGATATGGGCAAGCTACACAGGCAGATGCTAGAGGTTCTTGGCATTAAGGATGCTGATGAAATCATCAAGCTGCCAGATGACATCAAGCCAGCAGATCCGGTTACAGAAAATATGGCTATGTTGAAACAAGAGCCTGTCAAAGCATTTAAGTATCAGGATCACGAGGCTCACATCCAAGTTCATTTGGCTGCGGCACAAGATCCAAAGCTCCAAGAGATCGTTGGGCAGAGTCCATTTGCTGGGGCGATACAAGCAGCTATGGCCGCCCATGTTACAGAGCATGTGGCATTCCAGTACCGTAAAGAGATTGAGAAAAATCTTGGTGTTGGCATGCCGGATGAGGAAAAGCCTTTGCCAGAAGATGTTGAGATTGAGATTTCTCGCCTTGCTTCTGAGGCAGCGGCAAAGCTGTTGAAGAAAGATCAGGCCGAAATGGCTCAAGAAGAAGCTATGAAACAACAGCAAGACCCACTTACTCAAATCCAGCAGCGTGAATTAGCCTTGAAAGAAGCGGAGTTTGAGCATAAAAAACAGCTTGATGTTGCTAAATTGCAGTCAGAAGCTCAGGCTAAAGCTGCAAATGTTGAAGTGCAGAAGGATCGTATCGAGTCTGAAGAGAAGCGTGAAGGCGCTAGGCTCGGTGTACAAATCGCTCAAGATGCAGAAAATATTCGTCGAGAGGACATTAGAGACGGTATAGAGCTTGGGCGTGAAATAGCTAGGGAGATAGTTAGCGAAAATGAATGAGCTAGAATCAGTTAGACAAAAGATTAGGGAGTATATGAATCATATCGCAGATCACATGGCAGGAGGAGGCTGTGAGAACTACGAATCATATATGCGACTTGTTGGCAAGGTAGAAGCACTTGCTTTAGTAGAGAGAGATGTATTAGATTTAGAAAAATTGCTTCAAGATAGTTAATACGGTTAGCACCGCAAGGTACTGTGAACCTCAATCACTGCAAGGAAAACAGATGTATTCTGCAACAAAGGAAGTCGATCAAAAGGTCGCAACTAAAATACCAGAGCCTACGGGCTACAAACTCTTAATAAAGCCTTTAGAGGTAAAAGAGAAAACGGATACCGGCGTTTATATGCCAGATTCCCTTAAATCAGCAGAGCAAACAGCTTCAGTTATTGGCTTCGTAGTCAAAGCTGGCCCTGATGCGTATATGGATAAGGACAAGTTTCCCAATGGCCCTTACTGCCAAGAAGGTGATTTTGTTATCTTCAGATCGTATTCAGGCACACGTTTTAAGATTGATAAGCAGGAATTTCGTTTGATCAATGATGACACTGTTGAGGCAGTTGTCGAAGACCCAAGAGGATATACAAGAGCATGAGTACGAACCCCGCAGAAAAATTTGATGATCTACCCAATGAGAATGAGGTAGATGTTGTTGAGTCTGGAGAACTGGAAATCGATATAATCGATGATACTCCAGAAAAAGATCGTGAGCATTTAAATAAAAAGGCTGAAAAAGAGACACATGTCAGTAATGATGACGAGGTCTCTAGTTATGGCGAGAATGTTCAGAAACGCATTAAACAGATTAAATATGAATATCACGAAGAGCGCAGGGCAAAAGAAGAAGCTCAACGCATACGTGAAGAGGCTGTTTCTTATGCCCAAAAGGTCCAAGAAGAAAATAACAGGTTAAGAAAAACCCTTGAAGAGGGTGAGTCTACTCTTGTTGAGCAGGCAAAGGGCCGTGTAGAAGCTCAGATAAATACTGCAAAAGCTGCGTACAAAGAAGCGTATGAAACAGGAGATCCTGACAAACTCATTGATGCTCAGGAAAAACTTACAGCCCTGCAAAATGAGAAGTTCAAGGTAGAATCTTATAAGCCAGTCAAGAGACAGCAAGAGACTCCAGTTCCTCAAGCGCAGCCAGCACAACAACAAAAATATGAGGTTGATGACCGCACAAAGCAGTGGGCATCAGAAAATGAGTGGTTTGGCAGTGATGAAGAAATGACTGGATTTGCCTTTGGTGTTCATGAGAAGCTAAAAAAGAATGGTATTGATCCAGCAAACCCAGAAAGGGTAGAAGATTATTATAGCGCAGTCGATGAGGCTATGCGAAAAAGATTTCCAGACAAGTTTGATGAGGTAGAAGTTGAGGAAGCACCGCCCCGTCAGACTGGTAACGTGGTTGCCCCCGCTAATAGGAGTGCAAAAAAACCGCGCAGAGTGCAGTTAACCTCAACCCAAGTTTCTCTCGCCAAGAGGCTTGGTCTGTCCCCAGAGCAATACGCGGCGCAACTTATGAAGGAGGCATCTAATGTCTAATCGTACACCTCGCTCAAGCGAGTCAAGAGACAAGACTGAGCGCAAGAAAAGCTGGCAGAGACCTTCAAATCTTCCTGACCCCGAACCGAAAGAGGGTACTGAGTACCGTTGGGTTCGCACCTCAATCATGGGTGAGGCTGATAACAAGAATGTATCTGGAAAGTTTCGTAATGGGTGGACTCCGGTTAAGGCAGAAGATCATCCCGAACTACAGGTAATACCTGACCACGACTCTAGGTTTCAGGGAAATGTTGAGGTTGGAGGTTTGCTACTTTGCGAAAACTCCACAGAATATGTTGAGTCAAGAGAAGAGGCGCACAAAGAGATGAATCAATCTCAAATAGATGCTGTTGATAATAGTTATCTTCGCCAATCTGACCCAAGAATGCCCGTTCTAAACCCAGAACGCACAACAAAAACTTCGTTTGGTAAGTAACCTTTATGGGGCGCTTATCATTGTTAAAATGGCTTGATTAGAAGGAGAGAGATATGTCTTCAGCAGCCGCTCCCTTCGGTCTGCGCCCGATTGGTCGTTTAGACAGCGGTTCTCTTGAGGCTTTCCGCCAGTATCCTATCGCTTCAGGATATGGTACTGCGATTGCAACAGGAGATATCGTACAGCTAGTTGACGGTGGAACCGCAACTACAATCGAAAAGCAGTCCGGTACAGGGGACACATCAACCGCAATCGATATGGTTGGTGTTTTCCTTGGGTGTTCGTACACAGATCCGAACACTAACCAAAAGACGTTTAGCCAACTATATCCAGCAAGCACAGCAGCTTCTGATATTATGGCGTATGTCGTAGATGATCCTAATGTCTTGTTCACTATCCAAGCTGATGGTGCGCCGACAAACACAGGTGATGTTTATGGCAAGAACACAGCCCTTATTCAAACCGCTCCAAACACTTCGCTGAAGATCAGCCGTGTTGCATTGGATATCTCGGAGATCGGAACAGATCCCCAGCTTCCAATTCGCATCATCGACTATCTTGGCGGTGATCAGGGCGATGAAAAGGGTACGTCTTTCCCTGTTCTGGTGTGTAAGTTTAATTACCATCAGCATTCATCAACAACTGGCTCAGCGTAAGGAGTAGAAAATGGCTATTACACGCGCACAACTCCTGAAGGAGCTACTCCCCGGTCTTAACGCATTGTTCGGTCTTGAGTACGAAAAGTACGAAAACGAGCATGCTGAGATCTACGAAACGGAGAACTCAGAGCGTAGCTTTGAAGAGGAAGTTAAACTGTCAGGCTTTGGCGCAGCGCCAGTTAAGCCTGAAGGTTCGGCTATCAGCTTCGATTCCGCGCAAGAGTCGTACACTGCTCGTTACAACCACGAAACGGTTGCAATGGGCTTTTCTGTGACCGAAGAGGCCATGGAAGATAACCTGTACGATGCTCTTTCGGCTCGTTACACCAAGGCTCTTGCAAGGGCTATGGCGTACACCAAGCAAGTCAAGGCTGCTGCCTTGTTGAACAATGGCTTTACCACCTTCAATTCTGGAGATGGTGTAACTCTGTTTAGCACTGCACACCCGACTGTAGCTGGTGGAAACAATGCAAACCGTCCTACAACAGATGTTGATCTGAACGAGACATCACTGGAAGACGCAGTAATCAAGATCGCAGCTTATGTAGATGAGCGCGGCCTTCTGATTGCAGCCCGTCCTCGTAAGTTGATTGTACCGCCCGGATTGATGTTTGTTGCAACTCGTTTGCTTGAAACAGATCTGCGTGTCGGCACAGCCGATAACGATCTGAACGCTATTCGCTCTAATGGTTCTATCCCAGAGGGTTATCGTGTTAATCACTATCTGACTGACGCTGATGCGTTCTTCCTTACTACTGACGTTCCAAATGGAATGAAGCACTTTGTAAGGACGCCAATGGCGACATCAATGGATGGTGACTTCGACACTGGTAATGTTCGGTATAAAGCCCGTGAGCGTTACAGCTTCGGTGTTTCCGATCCGCTCGGTATGTTCGGTTCCGCAGGGGGCTGATACAGGCATTTAAAAGTTACAAGTAACTTTTATGCAAAAAAACAAGAAGGGCGGTTTCACACCGCCCTTTTTTGTGTATACTTATTAAGAACCTTGACAGCGTAATGCTGACACTGGCCAAGACAAGGAGTTCCTCATGGCTAATACAACCTTTTCAGGTCCGGTACGCTCTCGCCGTGGTTTTATAACCGCAGGGCCGGATTCGGTAATTGACATTACCGCAGAGACAACGCTTACCTTCGCAGATCATGCTGGACGATTGATGACTGTCAACGATGCTGACGGTGCTATCACTCTGCCAACCATTGCATCAGGCTCCAAAGGAGCAAGTGCTGGAGATGATGATCCTAGTGTAAACAACCACTTTGGTGCTGTTTATCGGTTTTATATTGAAACTGACTGTACTGACTGTGACATCAAAACAGACGGAACAGACAAGTTTGTAGGATCTGCAACGGTAATCAACGTGGCAGATGGAACAAATTCTAGCTTTGCACCTGCTGCATCAAACGATGTTATTTCATTGAATGGTGGAACAACAGGCGGAGACAAGGGATCTTACGTTGAGATTACTGCTGTAAAAGACAACGTGTACCTTGTTCAGGCTATGCTTGTAGGCACTGGCACTGAGGCTACACCTTTCGCTGACAGCTAATATAGGAGGCTGTAATGGCGATGTCTGATGTATTCGCAGTAACAAAAACCGCTGACGCGACTGTGTTTGATGGTCGCGCTAGGGTGCGTCAGATCCAAGTGGTGACAGCAGGATCAGGAAGCCCTCAAGTCGTTCTCAAAGATGGCGGCTCTGGAGGCACAACTATGCTTGATCTTGCCTTTGGCACTGGAAGTACATTTTCTGTGAACATTCCCGATAATGGAATCTTGTTCAATACAGATGTGTACCTAGATCTGACTGCTTGTTCTAGTGTGACGGTGTTTCTCTCTTAGGGGTTATCATGGCAGAGCGTAAGGCTAAGATGCCCCCCAGAAACAAGAAGAACTTTCGTCCCACCAAGTCAGGCGCTGGCATGACAAAGGCTGGCGTTGCTGCCTATAGGCGTAAAAACCCCGGCAGCAAGCTCAAGACAGCGGTTACAGGCAAGGTAAAACCCGGAAGTGCAGCAGCGAAGCGCAGGAAATCTTTCTGCGCTCGTTCTGCTGGTCAAATGAAACAGTTCCCCAAAGCAGCAAAGAATCCAAATAGCAGGCTACGGCAGGCTAGGAAGAGATGGAAATGTTGAGTTCTAAATTCATAGCTGGAACTTTGTTTGTGTCCTTTGTGGGAATATGCGCCACAGGGGTGACTTGGATATCGTCCACTCTAATAGGTGTGGATAAGAGTGTTGCTGTCATGTCTATAAAGATTGATGACAATAGTCAGAAGATTGATGAGCTTCACAACATGTTGAGGCCAATGTGGGAAGAGTTCACAGGAAGGAATTACGATGACAATATCGCGAGCTTCCATGCAGCAGCAGTTAAAGGGGAATAAGATGAAGAAGAAAAGTAAAAAGGTAACTCCGCCAAAGTCAATTAAAGAGTCATTGACTGATTATTATAAGGGGCAGGTCAAGGATGTGAAGGACTCCTTTGGTCTGTATGTCAAAGGTGAGCCAGAAGCTATCGCTAAGAAGCGTACTGTCAGGGACAACCCAAAAGCTATGAATCGTCTTAGAAAACAGAAGAAAAATGCTCAGAAGAAAAACATTGGTGGTTTCTTAGAAACATTTTCGCCCGCTTATAGTATTGCTAAAGGCAAAGGTCCGATTGGCAGGGCTGTTAGAGGCGGCAAAGGAATGGGTGTTCTTGG
>Ga0181373_1000281_pt1 | contig 11904 bp, 9 predicted proteins | sample LowvirmetaG_3_FD_130159 | JGI IMG/M metagenome (GOLD analysis project Ga0181373, IMG submission 130159) | Marine viral communities from the Subarctic Pacific Ocean - Lowphox_09 viral metaG | ecosystem: Environmental > Aquatic > Marine > Oceanic | place: Subarctic Pacific Ocean | collected 2015-12-05 | reverse complement strand
TTTTTGTGCCCTTGTCTTCTAAACATATCAAGTTGATTCTCACTTTCTATTAACCAAAACATAACTTTTATTTTGGGTGAATGTAAGAAGGCTCCCAATGGGAGCCAAGTTATCTTACATAGAATTTTTTATTGGGTGGTTAGGAGTTTAAGATGATAGAGGTATACCTATTTTACTTAAATACCTAAACCCCTCATCTAAAAAATTTTCTCGTATATATTTTTTAAAGTGAAATTCATTATATAATGGTTTATTTGTTATACGGGTAGTTCTATTTAAGTCAGAGTTTAGGGTATGAACAGATGGTTTTTTACCAGAAAATATAGTAGTGTTGTATTTTACAGCTGCTTGACAATCTTTATAAACTTCAAATATATCTCCTTCGTATCTTAATTGTATGGGGGTTTTATCTTCTTTAAAGAGTTTAGTGTTTTTAGGGGGTAGGAAATAATAAAAGTTATCATATTTTGAGGGGTTACCGTCAACACCGTTACTAGGTTTATCCATGCCAGTATATTGGTAAATAGTGAAAACTGATGTAGTATATCCTCTATAATTACCTCTTATATCAAATAAGGGTTCTCCTGTTCCACCATTTTGAGTTTCTGTTGTTTTTATTTGACCGTTTTGATCAACTCCAGAAATAGGATATTTAATCTTATTGTCTGTGAAAACTTCGGGCACCCATTTCCCTAAACTTGTGGATTGGAAGTTTGGTTGGCCAATGAAATAAAGACGGTCTGTACTGGGGTTGAATATAGTGGAATTAGAGGTTTGATTGTAGTAATATCTCCATACATTTGTGTCTTGTAAGTCACTATATATAATGTAAAATTCATCCCCATTTGAGAGTTTAGTGTTTGAGGTTGGGGAATAGTTTTTTTCTGTATATCCTTTCCCGGATTTCAGATCAACCCTATTTAGGATTGGGGTGATATCACTATATTTAGGATAACTTTTATCATAAAAAGTTCCAGGATTAATATTCCCATTAAGTGAAATAGCATTGGATCCAAATCCACCTACTTTTGCATCTATAGTACATACAAAGTACTTAGAAAAAGCTTTCCAATCTTGAGGGGATAAAAGCCAGGTGGTGGAACGGTAAAAGGCATTTCCAGATAAGGGATCTTTAGGATCAATATATATGAGGTAAGGTTCTACAAGTGCAAGCTCATCATCATAATCGTTACTAAATCCCTCATGATTTTTAAACCATCCCATAAACATAGGCCACGGTTCTCCATCTCCTTGGGGGGATTGAGCTCCCACAGCAATCGTAGCTGAGGATTTTGCGAGTTCTAAAGAAAGGTTTTCATCTCTTTTTAAATTAGTTATCTTAAGTTTATAAGGACTAGTCCCATTCTTTCCATCTGACCAAATAAAATCTGGACCATTATAGGAGAATTTAGGTTGTTTGGGGTTGATATATGAGGTTGGATTACTAGGGTCTGGGGATGATTGATATTTTACTTCAGTCAATCCACCTGCTTCTATTAACCAAACATTCATTTTGTTTTCTGAAATAGAATCCTCTTGGATTGTGGAGGATATACTCCAAGGTATAGATCTCCTATCCCACACAGGATTATTAGTTCCTATATTATCAAATTGAGTACTATTTATTTCTTGATAAATTTGGGTGTTTCGTTTTCTAGCAAAATAACGTATCATATTACCCACAATATAATTTATATGTCCAGGTTCCTGAGAACCTGCTTCTCCATTATATCCACTATCTAATATTTCTTCTTGATCTTCAAAGATAAGTAGTTGGTCAGATTTAGCTCTAATGTACCCCCTATTTTCTTCACCCACAACATAATCGTAATATCCTGTTGTACCATTATATAGTCTATTCTTACTATTAGATCTACTAGCACCTTCAATAACTGTAGATTGTTGTTTTGTGTTTGAATATGGAATTTTTCCAGTTCTATATTCTCCAGTATTTAGTTTATGATACCATCCAATGTATCTTCTATTTGACGATCCCCCTTTTAGGGTTCCAGGTGGGTTTTGGAGGAATAAAGGGAAAGCTAAATTATCTGTATGTAAATTAGGTGTATATGTTAATGGGGATGCAGAGGGATTACTATTACCAACAGTATTAGTTGCTGTTGAAGTTGAAGGGGTAAGATTAATACCTGAGAATTTATTTGAGTTATTTTGGGCCATATATTAATAAATAGGTTATAAATAAATATTTTTTAATATACATCATCTACTATATCTGAAATTTTCCAAGCTCTATCAATTCTACTTTGAATTTCCCTTACTCCTCTACTATCAGCACAACTTTTACCACCATTTCTGTCAGTTTTGTAATCAATTACATTCTGAGGGATTAAATTGTATAAATTATATGCCAACACACATTCTTTAACCTCATTTGAAGTAGTTAATACATTATATACTTTTGGATATGATTTTTTAGTTTCTTGGAGAAGATAGAATATTTGATAATCTAAATCGTTTACTTGAGACAATGTAAGTGTGGTTCCTACAGACCCATAAGAAGGATACCCGAATTTATTACTTTCAAGGTTTCTTCTTCTTGTACGCGTCCATTGAACTATACCATAACCCCCGCTACCACCTATATCTGAATATACCCTATAAGGACCTTTTTTACCTTGAAGTGTTCTTCCTTCTTGATCTCCTTCTAATCTATCTGGGAGGAATCCACTTTCACTAGTCATGCTCCCCAGTATAGCTTGGGTTCCAGCTTTAGTGTATCCTGCATTTTTTAATGCCTTAGCTATTTTTATTGCATTCTTTTTTGGAGTAATAAATGCAGAAAAAGAGGGGATTGATGGTGTTTTTACACCCTTAATCCCACTTAATAATGATTTTTTAGGGTTTGTTGTCAAAAAAGTATATGTCCCTTGTTTTGGAGATCCATCAAAGCATTTAGCATACTCTGAAATATCTAAATCCACAGTATTGCTTTTAGGTTGTATTTTAAATTCTGTTATTTTTGGTTGTTTTGGGTCTTTAGGGACTGCTATGGTGCTAATTCTGGTTTCCCAATCATTATTTTTGATTGAGTGGTCTACTCCTTTTACTACAAATTCTAGGGAGGTGGAATAGTTAGAGGGTAATAAACGATTATCAATAATTATTTTATTATATATTTTGACCCCTGATATTCCATCTAGTGTGAGGTTTATCCCAAACGGGAGGAATCCTATAGTTGGAGAGGGGGTTTGGGTTTCAACTGAGGTAGAGGAATGTAAAAATCTACAATATTCATCATATAATTGTTGGGATTTTTTTAATTCTTCGTCAGTTAAAAACCCATAAGATCTAATATTCACATTATATATACCACTTGTTGGACCCCCAAATAATCTTGATTGGGTAGTAGATAATCCACTTAATGATGTTAGTGTTGTTGGTGATTTAAGTCCAAAAGTTTTAAGACTAGGTAAATTATTATCTTGATTTTTTGTATCCTCAACACTACTAGTATCATATGTTGTGGTGTATGCTAGATAATTTTTTACAGGGTTGGAATTCGGGATAGGTGTATTTGGGGTTTTAATTTCTCCCTTAAACCTATCAATTATTCCTCTATTCCAATTTGAGAAAGCAGTGGCATCTACCCCAGGAGAATATCCCCCTGCTGTAGCTCCTATAGTAATCATAGTAGCATATTCTTTAGATATTTGAGTTTTTAAATCAAATTTACGGACAAAATTTGAGTTATCACCTACATATCCATATAAAACTATAGGATCATAACTACCTTTTTCAACTCTTGAAGAATCTATCATAGATAAAACATTTGTGTCAGGATCTATTACAGGTTCTAAATTATTTACTGATCCTAAGGAAGAATTAACAGAATCACACACTTTAGAAAGGAAACTAAGGGCATTAGGTAGGGTATTGTTAGAATCTGGTGAAGTATCAGGCAACAAAGAAAGAAGGTGGTCAATATTAAGATAAATATTCATTATTTGACCATTTGAAGATGAGTCTTTAAACTTTCTTAAACCTGGGTAGGGGAGAGATGGGATTGTTGAAGATGAATTGACCGGGGAATTAATTATACATACTTTGGGATTTGATGAATAATGATTTTGAAAAGTGTACATAAGATTTTTATCTTCTTCTTTATTAAAATTTTCATTACTAAATTTTATTAAAGGAGTATCTCCAATTGTGTAATCTGGGAGGATTTTTTGGAGTAATTGGATTAAACACCCAAATCTAATATATGTAGAATACGTAGTTGATCCATTAATATTACTAGATCCATCTGCAAGGGTGTTATCTCCAGCATATATTTTAACTATTTCATCTAAAAAATACCATTCACCATCAGGTCCAACCCCACCTTGTCTATCGGGAGCCCATGAAGATTCAGGGTAATCTTTATAAGTATATTCATTCCCCCCACCATTGATTTTAAATAAAATGTTATCTGTGGATTGGGAGTAAGCTCCTGCTGCATAATTTACAAAACCTAACACATACCCCAATTCAGTACCTTTATTTGTGGGGAGAGGTTTTGTTGGGATTGGTGCAGGGTAATTATAGTTAGGATATTCTACTCTAAAGTTTGAAAAATTTTGATAGTCTTGGGGTTTTATAATATCTTTAAAATAATCATTTATTATAGAAGAAAACTCATTAGAAAAATATAATGTAGTACTTATTGGTGTAGAAAAACCGGGGAGGATTTCAAAACCTCCATCTGGGAGGGGTAGTCTAAAACTAGGGGTAGTTATTGCAGATGAGGGCATTATGGTCCACCCATTAACAGATGATGGATATTTTTGATGTATTCGTTCTATAGAGGTGTTTGTTGGAGGTGTTGATAAAGTTAAAGATTCTATAATATCCCCTTGAGAGTGGAGGTCTATGGATATATCATATGAACCGTCTTCACTTAATTCCCATGTAAAATTAGTAACTACACCATAAAAACCATCATAACATCCTTCATACTTTTCTCTGTATTCATCTATTTTTTTAAGCCAATAAGGATAACTTTCCTTATTTGTATGAAAAAATTCATCTTCAATTAAAGTGTTTTTAACAGTTTCAACTTTATCTCCATTAAGGTAATGACTATCCCCCCATTCCAACATCATTGTATACCCTAGTCTAAGATAAAGTATGTCTATAATATCAAATTGAAGTGAATTATAAGCTTTAATACGTAATGTTGATTTTTTAATAGAACCTCTATTTAAAGCTTTTATATTTAAATCAACTATGCCTGGAGGTGGGGTAGGGCCGAATGAAGAATTAGAGGATAAGAACCCATAGGCTGTTTGTGAAAAGAGTGATTTTGAATATCCTGCACCATAAGTAAAGTTATCTAAACTTTCACCTTTTCCATCTTCCCGACTTACAGCATTAAATAATATAAAATTTTTAGCAGTATCTATTCCAGTAGGAATAGATAAGTCAGAGCTAAAGCTATTTATCTTTTCAATAATTTGTAATATTCTAGGAGAATTTGGGTCTAATTTAACCCCAGATGCAAATTTGACCCATGCATTTCTTGAATTTAGGTAAATTAAATCAGAATTAGTTCTTGGGTTTAAGGGATTAATGCCTTTACCATGAATTTTTTGTCGAGATTTAATTTGATTTTGAGTATAATCTGGGATTGGTTCTCCTAATAATGCCATAACATTTTTATTTTTATGAATTTAAACTTTCATATTCTGATAATATGAAGGGAATCCTGGATCTACCAGGAATCCTTATGATAGATTCTGCTGGGGGGTATAAGCTATTTTGGGTTAAATTAGAATTTGCAGTAGATATGACCCACCATAATGATTTATCTTGATAATACTGTTTAGCTAAAATATCAAATCTATCTGTGAAAGTTGTAGTGACGTACACATCTTGATCGGATGGTGGAATTAAAGGGTATTTAACATTCTTATATGCCCTTTTACCATCTATTTTAGTTTCATACGTTGATAAGTATCGTGCCATAAACCACTATTAATTTAAATTTTTAATAAATATTTCCTTGTGATTCGGATATAGCCTTCCTAAGGAAAGCATCTTCGTCAACCTCTTGTTGAGTTTCCCCTTCAGATGTATTCCCATTTAAAGAAGAAATGTCATCTCCTTTTGGAGATGTTCTTGCAATATATTTTCTTTCCCCATCTCTATCCATTTCAACTCTAAAGTTATGTATAGGAGTGATTTTCATTTGAACACTTATATGGTGAGGGAGTTGTGATACATCCTCATCATAATTACCATCCGTATCTATACCAATTTCCCAGGGTGAATCTTTAAAATCAAATGATAGTGATTCAATTATACAAACTTGGTTGTCTAAATATCCCCCAACATATATTCTATGTAAATTTCCAGACATATATCCATATTCAGTATACGTAGGGGCTAAGGTGGAAGCAAGGAAGTTGAGTTTTTCGTATTGGACCATCAATTCTTCTTTTGATTGGGCTATGACTTTCATGCTTAATCCTATATTTCTATCAAACCCACCATATTTGTAGAAAGATTCTGCTCTACCCATATATTTTTGATTTTTCCATTTAGCATCATATTTATCTGAAAAATCATCTATAAAGGCTCTAAATGGTAAAAAATATGTTGAATTAAAATCTGATGAGTTATTATCTATAACCCCAATGTGGAAATTAATAATATCACGAGTTTCACCTTTGATTTCAGGGGAATTTGCTTTATATCTAGATTTACCATTTATTTTGTCAGATGGACCCATTGAGATGGATTCACCATTATTAACATTACCATTTTCCTCTAGTTTTCCTTTAGTGTAATTATTCCTATTCCCTTTTTTTCCTGGGGATGTGAAGTTATAGGTTTTTTCTAGGTTATATTGTTTATAGTTAGGGCGTTTTAGGTTAGGATCTTTAGGGAATATTTGTTGTTGGTTAGAATCCGGAGTATCTATTATAGGACCCTCTAAACCATCTTCAGATCTATATAGGTTTTTATTCTTAACACCCCCAAATAAGAATCTGTAGGAATCTGTTGTTGTGGTAAGTTTATTATTTTTATTTAAGTTTTTAACATTTTCATATAAAGGATTATTTATTCCTGTTCTTTGGTCTGCAAATTTTATTTGTGTTAGGCCTATTCCTAAAATAGATCCAGGACCCCCTGCATAAGTATAAATATTATTATTACTTTCTTGGATTTGTTTTTTACTATATATAGTAAGTAATCTACCTTCTTTTAAAGTATTTTTTTGTTGTTGAAGCCTTTCAACCTTATTATCATTTCCTCTACTTCGAGCTCGTTCTATTTTTCTATCAAGTTTTTCTTGTTTTTTAGAAAATCTTTGTTCTTGTTTTTTAGCAACATCTTCATATTTTTTAAGACTTAATAAAGGAATTAACCCTGTAGGATCAATACCTTGTTTATTTAAATGTACTCCAAAAGCATTAACCCCAGCTTGTGCTATTGTAGAAGTAGGAAGATAAACTCCACCATTGATTAAGAATGGGGAAGCTATAGTATTAACATTAGTTAAAGATAAAACATTTTGTTTTATAGTAAAAAGTAAGCCTGTTACATCTTTTTTATCAAAAAAGAATTTAGATAATCTTTGTGCATCTTCTACTGCATATGAAGGAGCAGAAATACCTCCTCTAATAAAAATATCCTTAGTAAATTGTCCTCTTAACCTTTCATCATTTTGAAATAATCCTATGGGGTTGTTTGCAGATAGGTTAGCAGGATTATTTTTAGAAAAAAAATTAATTAAAACATTTGCACTATCAGCACCAATTTGACCTAAGGTTTGGAGAGCATTAGGGTTATGTATGGGGATGTAAGGTTGGGATGTTGATTCTTTATAGTTTAAGACTTTAAATGCATCTACTTGGGAAGGTAGAACTAATCCTAACCCTATTGAAGGATCAGGGTTTATATTATTACTATATATATCATATAAATTTCCGTCTGATGGCATTATCAAATATAGGATTTGTTATTAATTTCTATTCTATTCCAAATCTCATTAGGAATTGAGTTTTTATATTCCCCATTTAAAAAAGTATTATTTATATCTTTGATATTAATATCTTTTAGGGATGTTGTAGGGGTTTTACCATTAATATCTAATTCTGATGGTGATGGGATAGAAATAGCTCCCCCATTATTATAGGTGTTGTTAATAATATTAACAATATTACTATAGTCCCCATTTAAAGAATAGCCAGATTCACCATCTTTAGTAGCATGAAGTTTTGAATCTTTGCTTGATGCAACTGGTGAAGGTTTGCCTATAATTTGTCCGGTGGAGTTTAGTACTGATGTGTAAAGATCTAGTATCCCCATCTAATTAAAGGTAAGTTGCTCCTGTTTCAGGATTTGAGTATGGAGTTGGTTGTGCACCGTCTAAATCTAAATCAGAAGGATTAGATAATGTAATAGCCCCACCATTGTTATATGCATTATTCATAGATGTAACTTCACTTGAGTCACTTCCATTTAACGAATATCCAGGTTGAATGCCATTAGCATGTAATTTAGATTGTTGGGTTGAACCTAATAAAGATGGCTCAGTAGTGTTAGATACATCATCGTAGTTATATGCTGATCCTTGATTTCCATTAAAGTTTGAATATAAGTCTAGTATTCCCATAATATGTTTTTATTATAAATATTTAATTATTGTAGTTTTCGTGCTCCTATATTAAGAGCTTGTCCTACTTTATTTCCATCCAATATCACATCCCCACCTGAGGTCACAGCGTTTATAAGTTGTTGGAGGAGAGCATTAGTTTGTGACATATCATTACTACCACCCCCTTTTGCTTGGTTTATAACATCAGGCCCCATTGCAACTTGGTCATTTTTAGTGCCTTGAAATATTCCTCCTTCATTTGGTGACATAACAATAGGACCTCCATTAGGGTTAATAGCAAGATCACCTGTGGATTGGACTTCTGAGTCTAATAATGCATAAGCTGCGAGTCCAGCCGCAACAGCAACACCTGCACCAATACCAAATGTTATAGCGGCATTAGAAGTTAAACGTGCTGCTGCTTCGGCTGAGGCTAATCCTACCAATTCAGCTGATTTTATTAAGGCTTTACCAAGACCCATAACAATCTTTCCGGTTATTATACCTCCAATGGCAACCATTACAGTTTTCATTCCTCCTACTGACTTAAATATTTTATCAAAAATATCAAATACCTCTTTTAAAGATTTTACAAAAGCATTCATATTACCAAGTAATTCTTTTTGAATTTCTTCTTGAAGTTTTTGTTCTTGTGCTGCAATTTGTTCTTTTGCAGATGCTTGCTCTTCAATACTAGCTAATGCCTTCTCTCCTAATCTATCTTCTAGTTCTTCTCTAGTTGCTCCTTCTTCAAGCATTCTCTCATACTTTTCTTGTTCAGAAAGTGAGGCATCTTCAGAGATACTTTTTAATTCTTCTTGTTTTAATAATGTTTCTGCTAACCCATTTGCTTGCATACCTATAGCTGAGGCTATACCTTCTTGTGCAATCCTATTTAGGTTTGTAAATTCCGCGGATGTTCCAGCATATTTAGCAATTTCTTCAGCCACCGTAGCCATATCATTATCTAAGGCTGCTTGTCTTGCTTTATCTAGGTTTATATCTCTACCTAAAAGTAACTCAGCATTTAATTCATTTGTTATGGAGGTTTCAAAATCAAGTAATGAATCAGCTATACTTTCAACTTGACCTAAAGAAACACCTAATGCTTTTGATGATGCTAAAGCTTCACCTAACCCCGAAGCACCTCCTTTTATTGAGAGTTGCATACGAGCAGAGGTGTTTGCTATTTCTTTCATAGCATCCTTTTCATTTAGAACTAATTTTCCTTTTAGCCCTTGGAGTCTATATGACCCCATTATTTCTTTAGTTAATTTAGTTGCTTCTTGCCCTGTTCCAAGAGAATATTTTAATATTGCTTCTCCTTCTTCAGCAGATAACCCTGCTATTTTTTGGAATTTAGATATTAGCTTAATATCATTTTGTAAAGCCTTACCCATGTCTTGGAAAACAACATTTGTGCCTAAAGTATCATTTAATTTATTAGATACATTAACTACATCTTGAACTCTTATAAATAATTGATCAGCTTCTTCTACAGACCCTTGAATAGCTATACGTTGTTTTTCAGCTTCTTCGTATGATATATTCATACTTTTAGCAGTATTTCCTAAAGATTCATCTAGTTTTACTGCAGCATCAAATGCGAAAGTTATTAACTTACTTATAAGTGCTAGGGGGCCTGGGATTTTGAGGAAGGATACTTGAATATTAGACATCCCTTCTTCGAATCCCTTAGTCATTTTAGACCTTTTAAGATTTTTTGCGAGTTTTTCAGCTTCTCCGTCAATATCCTCTACTACACTATCTATAGCAATAAGAGTGTTTTCTTGATCCTTTAATTCACCATTTAATTCTTCATGTTTGGATTTAAGATTCCCAAGTTGAACTTGTTCTCTGGTATTAAGTCTTTTTTTGGATTCTAGGGATTTAATTTGTGAAGAAAGAGATGATTTGATTGCTACATTAGCATCTGCCTCTTTTAATATTTGTTGTTTTGAAAGTGATAAACTTTTCTTTTGACTTTCAAATCTTTTAGATAAACTATCAAGTTGTTCTGAGGATAAATTATTAATTCCTTGTTGATAGGACTGATACTCTGAGGCAATTTGGACAATTTCATTAAGGGAGTCTTTTCCCGAAGAAAGCCCATTCATAGTTTGTTGGACGTAACCTTGGAGTTCTTTAAATATACCCTTTAACTCATTAGCATCTTCATTTAAACCCATATCAGAATTGTTTTATTATAAATATTTAAAAAATTAGTTTTACTTATAAGATACGGTTTTTGAATTTGGTGGTTGATTTTGATTAAATACTTGTTTATTTACAGTTCCATCAGGATTTACAGCAGTTTGTTTATTATTATCCCCCTTAGAGGCATTTTTATACTGTGTATTTTGTTCAGAATAAAAATCACTTATTTTCCCATGAATTCTTTTTCGAAGCCAAATAGGGAAACTATATGCTGTATCCCAGTTATAGCCTCCCTTTCCATAAAAGCAAATTTCGTGTATTTGATCGTATATTGCGACTCTAGCTCTACTCGCCTGTTTCGGCGTCAGGCCAAAAAAAGCTTGTCCCAATGGGTATGTTAGCTCGTTTTTCCCCACCGTTGGGAAAAAAAGTTAAATCAACGTCTGGTTGAATTTTTTTAACATAAGTTCTTAATGATTTAGCATCCCTGGCTAATAGATATTTATCTACAAATTCTCGAATGGTTTTAGTTTCCTTATCCCCATTTACAGACGTTATAAGATATTTAAGGCGAGTAGACATATCAGGAGAAGAATCTTTATTTATTTTTTTAAGACCCATAAGCTCTCGGTCAATATTTTTTTCATCTTTGTGGGTTAAGAATTTAAATGTAATCGTATGACCTGATGAGGGGAGTTTATATACAAATTCATTTTTATTTTCCTTAATATTTAAAACATCCTCAGAATATAATTCTGGGTTTAAGGGTTTTGAATCTAATTGAGATAAATCTATTTCATGAGTTTCTCCACCATATTCAAATGAATAATTAGGACCATACCCCAGAATATGAGAGGCAACCATAACTGCGTTTTTATCACCGATTAATAAATCGTTATAATCGATAGGAGAAACAATAAGTGATTGCATCAATTTGTCTAACACAACTCCTTTTTTAATATAATTAATATTAGTTAAAATATCCTCTTCTTTAGCAGTCATGTATTTCATTTCAATCTTTCCTGAGGAGAGGGATGATTCTTTAGGGTAGAGTAATCCTTTTGAAGGTAACTCTATTTCTTCGGTTTGTACCTTAAATTCCATAGTTTTTATTTAGTATAACTTGTTGTTTAGTATAAATA